>C688J18823_10001377_pt1 | contig 14907 bp, 5 predicted proteins | sample HopSoiMetagenom1_FD_18823 | JGI IMG/M metagenome (IMG submission 18823)
GGTATGAATCACGATGGTGGCTCGGCACAAACAGATCCTGAATATTTTGAAGGTTTGCCTGCTGTTCAATGGTGTCCGATCATGGGTAACTATTGGTTTGGTGCCAACTGGGCAAATCAATTATTTTCGTGGAGCAAAGGGGAATACAACACCGCTACAAACAAGGAAGATGATTTGAGTATCATGAATACGAAAGAAAAAGTACCATACATGGTGGATGATATACCAACCAGCAAAGCATTAGTACTTAATGGTGCAGGTGTTATTTCTTCAGGTGATAATTGGGGGCAAATTGAAAAGAATACGGATACCGATGCATTTACATTTGAAGTAGGTGCCGGAGGAGGAAAAATAAATTTAAAAATTGATCCACTTGAATATTTAAGGATGTTGGATGTTGCTGCAAAAATAGTTGATAATGCCGGAGCAACGGTAGCTTCCAGCAACATAGCAGTAAACCGTTCTGCAGAGTTTAAAAACCTTTCTCTGCCCGCGGGTAAGTATTCCTTGGTTATTCAAGGTGGTGCTGAATTAACACCTCAAACAGGGCTTTCCAATTATTCTTCTTTGGGATATTATGCCATGGAAGGAACACTGACAAATGCTATTGTTACATCTATCGAAAAAGTAGCTTTTGAAAATACCATTTCTGTTTTTCCAAATCCAGCAACAGATGTAGTAAACATCAGTTATGGTTTTAATGATCCATCAACAAAAGTAAGTTTGATGACATTAACTGGTCAAACTATTTATGAATCAAATGCAATGGTTCAAACAATTGATTTATCAACCTTCTCAAAAGGAGTTTATTTTCTGAGAATAATAAGCAATGGAGAAAGTTGCGTAAAAAAAATAAATAAATTATAAGAAAAATTATTTGTTAAAAAAGGCGCAACACTGATGTTGCGCCTTTTTTATTTGGTGTCGCAAGGTGTTGTTTCTTTCCTTGCCATTTTGCTATTTTAAAGAGGTGTCGCAAATTGCGCCACCTTGGTTATCAAATTGTGATTTCAAGCTTACAATCAAACTATCCATCAAATAATGGTTATGTTACGAAAATAATTTCTTTCAGCGTCAAATTCAATTTTGATTTAAAACAGACTAAAATTTTAACTTCGTTACAATAACAATTGGATATGCAACCAAAAAAATATTTTTATTTCCTTCTTGCATTTATTTTTTTGAACCAGCTAGTATATGCTCAGCACAATACGTTGGGATAATTGTTAAAAAAGCGACAATTTATTTTTAAAAAATAATATACGATGTTGTATGAAACGGATTTCTAAATTGTAATCTCTCTCTATATTAAATAAAAAATCAGCATTCGTGAATTGCGAATGCCGATTATAAATATAGTTAGGGTAATAATGTTCAAACATAACAAAAAACTGTTTTCTATTAATGTTGTTTCTTTTCTATGCTAATTTTTCCTTTTAGAGGCCGAAGTAAATAATAAAAAGTATTATCTCCATTAAATATTATAGGCTTTCTAATATAATCGGAAGGGCTTATATCATGCGGATTGATTCCATCGTAGGAAATAGTTGAGAATCGTTTCCCATCGTGTTTTACCTCCATGTATTGTTTAGCAGCGTAAATAAGTACTGTTTGAGATAAATTGGTTGAACAAAAAGCCAGATCCCAATCATACATTTCACTGTGAAATGTCATATCTTGTATTCCATCAAGAAGGTTAATGCCACGAACTATTGTACCTGTAGAAGTTCCTTTTGTTTCACAAAAAGAAGAATCAATTAAGTGTAGCTCTTTATCAAATTCCAAAAAAGTAAAACCGTATGTTTCAAAACTTGCTCCTGCACCAGAGTTGATTGTTCCGCTTGAATAAATATCTGGAATAATAAGTATATTTTCTATTAGTAATTTGTAATCCCCATTTGAATTTTTTGTAATATTTTGAACACGTAACGTCTTGTGATCCGCAAAATGTTTTTTTACTCCGCCAATAGTTGATACTTGTAATTGAGTGCTGTTCTGTTTTATTATGCTTCCGCTTGAATCAACAAGCATCGTGAAATAGCCTGTTAATGTTGATTCCAATTGAGCCTGATTTTTGTCATAATAACCACCTGCAACTAAAACTGTCTTTTCCTCTTTATTTATAAATACATCGGATACGATTGTTTGAACGTTTTTGTCTTGCAATTCCAACTTTAAACTATAAATCAATTTCCCGGTGATGTAATTAAAACAATACAGGTATTCTGCCTTTTTTTTATTTTCCTGGTTAGATGTATACAAGTATGCTTGTTCTTTTGTACCAGGATAAAACCAACAATTTAAAATATTATCCTGATTGGGTAATTCAAGTTGCCATTGAAGACTATAAGGCAGAAATATAGGAGCTTCCTTACGTTTGAATCCAAAAATTATTGATTTTTTATTTTCATTCATTCCTAACCGAATCATCATGTTATCAATTTCCATTGAATAGTAGGGTTCAGAACTATTATAAAGACGAACGGAAGCGGGATGGACGTTTTCACCGTAGGCATCCTCCCAATCTTTGTCAGATGAACTTTGTTTCGTGGATTCTTCATACACTATTTTTTTTAATGTTGAATCCACTTTTAAAAAGCCGCCTTTTTTTCCTAGTATTCTAATTTGATAACCATCAGGGAAGGCTTTTAACGTATAACGCTCCGTTTTCACAGGTTGAATTAAACTATCTACCGGTATTAAATTCTTATCATACTGAATCATTTTAAAAACATATCCTTCATTTTGAAGGATAATATCTGCTAAAAGGAAACCTGTTTTGTTTTGAAGTACGGAAGGTTTGTTTGATAGCTTTTCCAAGTGTTGCGCAAGGGAAGAAGAAATAATTAGTATGAATATAAATATCGTAAAATGTCTTTTTTGCATATATTATTTTTATGTTTTATACATGTTCAAATTAATAAAAAACTACCTCTAAGCATCAAGCTTTATTCTAGATTAGGTACAAAGCATTAAAACAACTAATGCCTTTTTTGCGGCAATATAACAGAATGTATATTTTGATCCTGTGTTATATAGTAATTATTGCAAAATACCTCTACCTGTTATAAAGTAATGGACCTCTAGTATTATAAGTATTAAAATTACAGATACTATAAAAAAACAGACGTGGATAATTATTTTATTTATTATTGATACATTTTTAATTTTAGCAATCAATCTCTTATGAAACAGAAAATACAAAATTAGATGCATGATAACTGCTATTAAAAAAATCATTGCAAAAATCCAAAAAGCAAGTGTATCATAATCTTCCATTACCCGATTATATTAATTTAGAGTTATTTTCCTTTTGATATTTTTACATTATACGTATCATAGTCACGATAATTATTATTACCTAATCCTGTAACTTGTCTATTACCCATTACTTCTATGGTGTATTTAACACCCATTTTATTTAAATATCCAGTCCAAGATAAGAATTGACTAGCTGACAAATTACTGAATTCTGTTATGCCAGTTTTGTAATCTACAAAGGACCTAAACAAAAAACTATTAAGCTGCATATCTCCACCGTATTGTTGAACATATTGAAAAATAGTCCTGTCGGGGTTGTAATTTTTTACAAGACTATGATACGCAAATTTTGAATTATTAAATATATTAATCGCATCATTAACATAGAACGAATATTCTATTGGCCTATCCCTAATGTTATCTGCTATCTGTCCATGCTCTGGGCCTCCTTGAGCGTGTTCAAATGTGATATCTCCACAAAAACGTCTAGCAATCCATGCATACCGTGGTTCATTTCTGCCATGCTGTCCATACATCACTCTTTGTCCATGTTCATTAATGTAACTATGTGCCCATGAATCACCTAAAGTATGAAAATAAATCAAATTTCCTCCTAAAATCAAACTCTTTGCTCTTGAATTAACATGACTTTGAAGACCACCAGTTAATCCATGCCAATCCAGTTGTAACTCTTCATCTGCCCAAGTACCAATCGTTGGAATTCTTATTTTATATGGATGTAAAATCATCTTATTATCCGTACCAACAAAGTGATCTGGGTATTCAGCGAGAACGGCTATTCTATATGCATCTGCTCTTTCAAGACCCATAGAGATTCCAATAGCATAAATAGTCCAAAAATGCCCATCTTCTTCCCATTTTCCATTTGGATCTTTAAACCTAATTGGATTATTAAATCCAAAACGGTAAGGTGTCAAGCTCGGAGCGCTTTTAGCTTCCATATCTACAGCCAACCATCTTCCTAGTCTAGGATCATACATTCTTGCTCCATAATCTATACTATTACCGATACCCTTTAACTCATTATCATTTTCTTTTCCATTAAATCCATACCGATAGGACTGAGGATTAGATTCACGCCCTTGCATTAAACTGCCAAATGGGTAATAGTCCGAACTGCTTATCAAATCTGCACGGAAATAATCACGTTGTCCATCACCTGTTATATCAATTGGGAGGTTGTTATCGGATACAACAGAAAGAACATTTCCTAAATGATCCGTTAATTCGTATTGTTTTTTTCCAAGCTGTCTGTAATAATGTACAGGGCAGATTAGATCCTCACAATTCTCATACGCAGGTCCCGGTATATTGTAACGGTTTATAAATTTATGTGTTAGATCGTCTATATTAGCAGTAAAACGTTGCCCTTTAGGAGCTGCAGGGTTATTATACCTACCAAGACGTGTTGCTCCATAAATGGTTGTTTCTTCTTGTTTATAATTTTCTGAAAACGTAGTTGCATTTTCTTGTGTATACCATTTCTTGTAAGTAGACAACATATTTCCAGTTGCATCGAGAATATAATAAGTTGTAACCCAGCTAGCCTCGTCTGTTAAAATTCCAAACTCGCGCGGCCTTTCAATTTTCATGATACGATTACCATGTGGGTCGTAAATAAATTCAAGATCAGAATACTTTTCTCCTGTCGGATTTAGTTCATCATGTGTTATTTCTTTAATTTTCCCATTGACTTTCCACTTAATACTTGTATTTTTTTCATTTTTATCTTTTACTAAATTTCCTATTTCATCATACTCATAATTCAAACTGGATAAGACAGCCGGATTGTATGGGTTTCCAGGCTGGTCCTGATCTCGTAATTGCCCCAATCCACCATACGATTCGGCATCGTTTACGTGTAATAATCTATTACTTTTTAATCCTTTCGCAGGGTCTCCGTCTACATAATCATAACGATAGGTTAGATCATCCATTTTGGTTTCAACGTCTCCAAATGTATTACGTTTTAACCTGGTAATGTTTCCATTACCGTCGTATTCATAGCTACTTTTGTATTCATTCCCAGCTACTGCACTTGAAAATTTGTTGTTGGTTGATTTCTGATACGCCGCACTGGTGATACGGCTTAATTGATCGTACCGGTAATGAGCTATGGAAAGTGGCATCGGTGTCGCTAAACCAATAGTTGTTTTTTCCATTAATGCTGTTGTCATCATCTTTATGTTTCCATTGAACAAATCATTACCTGATTTATTCACAGTTGCCACGTTGCCAAGAAAATTTTCTGTCAATTCAGCATCAGTACCAGGAATAATGGGCGCTGTTTTAATCGCTCGATAATCATTTGTAAAATACTGTAATGAAAATGCATATTCGTCTCTTGCAACATTACTATGCAGATCCATTTGATTAATATCGTACTTATTACCTGTAATACCGTCTTTACCTATATCCTGTAGTGGGTCCAACTTACTGTTGTTAACGCCTTTTAACCACCCTTGAACGGTATAGGCATAATCCAAACCCTGTACTTTTTTATCTCCAAGTTCCATACGGGCTAATGGTCCATGTAAATAATAATAATGTTTTGCATCTGTAGCCCATACTATCCCATCACTGCTTGTTGAAGCTTCTTTTAAACGATTATCGGCATCATACTTATAACGATGATAGAACTGATCGTTTAAACCTCTTTGATAAACTACCTGGTTGACGTTTCCGGATATTAAATCATAATCGTATTCTATTTTTTTAAAAGGGCCACCCAAATTTACAGGTATGTCCTTATTTTCCTGCAATAAAACACTCACATTTCCATGAACATCATAGCTATAATGCGTTGCATTATTATAGGTATTTTGATGATCGTCTCCATCGTCCACATCTTCATAAGTAACGGTGGCTATTCTACTTCTTAAATTACGCTGATGAGCAGAAAATTCCGCATCAATTGATGCCGTTAATGGTTGGTCATAAATAGTTCTTATAACTTCCGTTCGTGCTGTTGTTGGAAAAGTTGCGTCATTCACTTTGTCTGCCAATGTTCCAAAAACATAATGACCTGATGGGCCGCCAGGTTGTCCGGGAACATATACCAATGGATTTTGCGCTCCTTCTCCCGCTTCAATAATTCTTCCCAAAGGATCATATTTGGTGTAACAATAAGGTCCATCCGTTTGTTCAGGAGCAGCCTGAGCAGCTTGCTTTGCATTCCTAGAATAACGCAGCAATCCCGCATCATTATACCAAAAGAACGTTTCACCACCATCAGGCGTATTTTGACGAACCAGATCATTAAATGAATTGTATTGATAGTGAGATAATAATTGATGCGCCGGGTAATACGCTGTTACTCCAGCAACATGGTTTCTGAAATCTTTAACCTGTTGCAATTTTAGATCGTCGGTTATTATTCGTACTCCTTCTGGTGGAACAGTTTTAATGAGGTTCCCTGCACGGTCATAATAGTAGAGCGTATATTGATAGTCATGTCTTTCACATTCTACACTTAAGTGTTCCCAATTCGTCTGAAGGCATGTTTTTTTATAGGCTGCAATAAATTTTTCAACCGCATTGTATACTTCGCGTTCATATTTCATAGTCGCGTAGTAATTCGTAATGGTGTATGAATCTTCCTGGCATTCTTCAGGTTGTGAGTCACATTGAATTTGTGAAGGAACGGTTTGAACCACCGGTTCCCCATCCTCATTCAGAACTTCAGGGCTGGCATCTTGATTGGCACCACAATTCTGCATCCAGGTCTGAACCTTTTCAGCAGTAACAACATTATCCGGATAATTAGGATCTGTCTGATCCGGAGAATAATCTAAGTTTAAATTTTGCGCAACGTATTCATATAATGTTAACGGAATATTATTATCGGGGTTCTCATCTGTGTTATTATGATTATACAAAGCAGTGTAATTTTTAAACTGATCGCATAAACAGCTGCCAATTGAAACACAGCCAGCAGAACCACCAGAACTGGTTACAAAGCCTGGACTTAATTCATTACAACTGATGTAATATTTATTTATAATATTGGTGGCATAAGTTTCAAAGTTATCTTTAGTAACTAATTCATCCAGTTTAAAATACGGCTCACGAATCTCAAAACCGATCTCTTTATCTGTATTACCACCACATTGATCCGCAATTAAATCGGCAGGTTGACTGGCATCACATAGATAAGAACAGCCCTGAAGGATTTTTTTAACATAAACCAAATCTGCTTTTCTTCCGACATAGAAAGCGCTGAAAATTTCCCATTGTAAATCACAGTTCGTACAGCCGGCGTAAATACCTGATTGATCCCACATACCAGCAGTAAGTGAACCGGTTATTGATCCATCTGGAGCAACTGTAGTAGGCCCATCTATATCAATCAAATAATCATACATTTCTCCTTTTTGATTGACACCTTCACCTGTACCATTAAAATAGGGGTCAAGATCCAATGTATTTAATCCCATCGGGCTCTGCGCTGTAATAATGTATGGGTCATTTGTTGCTGGCATCGTGGTTGCCAGATTGAATGTATTAACGGCTGTTAAACGAACATCAAACAATGTGGAGGACTGCATTTTTACACACCACTCATAGCTGCAATATTCCGGATGAAAGGCAACCAGGCTGGCTTTACCATTAATCGTATTTGAATTTAAATCCGCAATTGGTGTATTTGGCGGACAGTCTAATATAGAAACCTCAGTTCCGTCAAATGGTTTTGTTAAAAATTCATCTTTCCAATTTGCACGTAATGAAGCCCAACTTATTATCGGCTGATTGGAAGCATCTTTAAAATTAGCTTTTTCCCAAGCACGAATATCACAATCCTGCCATGCATAATTATTTAACCACTCATTCTGACCATTTGACGCAAAAGGTTTATTGTCAAAATATTGTCCACCAGGTTTCATGTCTTCTTTGAGCTGATCCAATAATACATCACAATTTGCATCATTAATACCACTGCAAGTGGCTAATTTACAATTGGCAACTTCTTCTATCCATTCTGGAGAGTTTGGTGTCTTTCCACTGGCTGTAGCAGATTGCTGACACAGCAAATCACATTCTGTGGGATTGCAATCACTCAAATCAATTTCACTATTATATTCTTCAACAATTTCAGATAGAGGTCTTACACACTCATTTGGTAACTCTAAATGCGCTTTAAAATTTTCAACAGCAGCATCTAAAGCGGCCTGGTTTATAGATAGTTTTTTTCTGATTTTATAGGTGCCAACACGAGGGAAATTTACTTTAAATGTCTTGGATGTTCCACCACTTATTACAAACGTATGTTGTAATACTCCATTATTATCCGCCACGGGCTGTGAACACTCATCAAATATAGTAATGGTAAGGTCATAAACACATTGATGCGGACCAGAGCATAATGAACTGTATGATCCATCTGATAATGTATACTCAAATGTCTGTTCGCTTAAAGAAGTAACAAAGTATTCTGCATCAATGACAATGGCATCTTCCGTACTTGAAAGTTTGTTGAGTGCATCGAAATTATCCGCAACAGGTGTTGCAGTTCCACCTAACGGATCCAGATTCGAAGGCTTATCTCCACTTAAAAAGCTGGCAATTACTTTTCCACTCAAATCAGTATACTTAACACTAATCTGCCCGTTAGCATCCATTACCGCTCTTTGCACGTAATGACTGGCTTCTCCCACATCATTTCCAAATAAACGATCCAATTGAAGTTGTAAAATGGAAGAAGTGAAATATTTATTTTCATGATTGGAGCCTATTTTAAAATCACTTCCAGCATCAGACTCTAATTTAACCCTCCCTTCTAGGTCATAAACCGTTTGTGCATATGGAAATTCTTTTGCATCAGGAATGGCCGCATTGAAACCGCTTTGATCTGGATTTGAAGAAGAATAATAATTGCTGGCTCCTTGTGTCGTTTTCATCCCTGATGTTACAACAGGTTTACAAGTAGTTGTTGAATAAAGGGCATCCTTATCAAAATCCCTACTGGAAAACTCCCATGAATCGGAATTCAAACTGAATGCCTTGTAAAAATCTAAACGTGAAGGATCAATCCCTGTTCCTAAGGGATTAAACGGTGCAGGCAATGTTTGAATAGCCGGTCTTCCTTCAAAGTCATACATACTTTCGGTTACCAATGCTTTATTCTCCGTGTTAAGCTTTGTTACTGCTTGACGTACACGTCCACTTCCGTCTGAAAAACTCAATACCTCTTTTACTTTGCCATCTTCTGCATAGTTAGCAGCATATTCCCAATTTCTATTTGTTCCAAAATTACAAGGAACTCCAGCTGAATAGGACCAATTGCTTTCCATACGCATATCATAATTGGGAGCCTTTCTTCCAACTAATCTAACCCTGAAATAAAGCGTCCCAGGATTATAGACCATACTTACTGTATATGAATTCTGAGTAGTAGTGATTCGTGTTGCATTATCCCAATCTTGCGAAGTAAAAGGTTGTTTTGCTAAATTGCGTGCAGTGCTTATGAACACCCATTCCAAATCGTACTCTTCAGCTGTAGTTAACTCCCAGGAGGCCTCCACACTGCTTGTAACATTGTTTGCCTTACCGTTTATTAAAATAGATGAAAATACACCTATTGGATAATACCGTTCTGTTTCAATAACGCTTTCTAATATAACATCATCTGGTATTGCTGTAATATCACCTGTCAGCGTCTTACTGTTTACCTTCAGTTCTGTACGGTAAGTATTGGGAATACTGAAAACATCTATATCCTTGAAGGAAGCTCCGGTTGCCGGGCTATATTCAACCTTCACACTTCCAGAAACAGCAGGCATGGCAGTTCCTGAGCGGTTCCAACTTTTAAGTGTAAAGTTTACAGTTACACTCCATGCTTGCGCATACATTTTTTTGTTTTCACCGGTGTATTTGAGTGTCACTCTCGCATCAGACCGTTTATCATTAAATGCAATTCCAGTGTGGTTCACCATATCATCATACTTATCACATTGAACCGTCAGGAGGGCTCCGTTAATAGCGGGACCACTTTCTTTTGCAATACTTGTTGTAACTGAAGCAAAAGCCATTTGTGAAAGCTGAAAGCATATTGCTAAAAATAGAAGTGCCTTTTTCATCATTATTCGTTTTCTGATAGTATTAACTTATATTTTTGATAAACACCCACCGGTGTTATTTTTTTATTTTCAATTTTTAAGTACTTGTTTTCTGAAAAAACAGCCTCATCAATTTTTTCCGTACTTATAATTTTATAATCGATTATCAGTCGATCCATATCAAATGTTTCTTCATCTGTTGACTCTGCATATTGATAGATGATTTTTTTTATAAAATAATTACTTTTCGATATATATATGTCCGTCTTTTTAATAGCATTTGCACTACTGTAAAAGCAAAAATGCCTTGTTTCTGCGTTTTCACCTTTGTATAGAACAGAGTCATTTAATGACATTAGTGAATCAATATTCGGCATGCTTTCAGGTACTTTTACTGATACATTATTGGGTTTAAAATAAGTAATGCTTTTTTCTTCGTTATCAATTATAAATGTTCCTTGTGTATTGGTAAGCATTTCATCCTTTCCAAAATTTGAAAGATAAAGCAGTCCTGACTTTTTCATAAAACCATTCCCAAATAAGATCCCTGTTTTATCTTTTTTATCCTTATACATCATCGCAGTCACATTCATTGACAAATTTTGCACTGCTTTGTATGCCTGTACCGTTTTTTTTAACTCTTCCTGCACCTTTATCTGAGCCACTAGGTTTTGTATAAAAAGAAAGCCGCAGACAATTGTTAATGTATACTTAGTCTGTTTAATTTTATTTAATAACTTCACTTGTTCTGCCTTCTTTAATTGTTTTGATTCCTTTTGTTGTCTCTTTCTTCACCTTTGCTAATTTGCCTTCATCATCATAGATGTAATAGGTTGAATAATTATTTTCGTCCAACTCCGCTACCAGCTTAAGCGATATGGGGTCATAAACATAGGAAACCATATTTGCATCAAATGGGAAAAGTCGGATATCGTCAAAATAAACATCCACATTATCCCATCCTTCGTTCCCGAGCTCTATTTTGATTCCCGTTGTTCCTGAAGGTACCGTAAATGCCTGCTCAATTTTTTGCCAACCTTCAATAATTTCATTCGTTCCTTTAAATTGCTGCGATGTATTTACTCCACTGAAGTATACTGTAATGTATGGGTTTTGATAGCTAGTTGAGTTTTTGAAAAGATCATCTTGTTTTACCCATGCACTGATCACATATTTTTTTCCGGCAATTGGCGCAAAAGCATCCAGACATTTTTCACAGGATTTAAATTTTACTGAAACGGGAACTTTATCTGATTCGCAATTGGTTGATGAATTGAACGCTGTTACATAATAAGTTGTGTTCACGGTGGGTGTTACGCTAATGCTTGTACCAGTACCAATACTATTACCAGCTGCATTATACCATTTACAAGTTGTAGCAAATGAACTTAATGTGGCAGTTAATGTAATTGGACCTGTTTCACAAGCACATTGGTAAACATCTGATGTTACAGTAGGTGGAATATTATAGATCGTTGCTGTAACTTTACTGCATGGGCCCCAGCAACCTTGGTCGCTCTTAGCTCTTACATAATACGTTCCGCTTTTAACCACAGTATAGGGACTGGAGGCGTTATAAAAAGTAGAAGTTCCGCAACTCAAACCCTCCCAATAGTAGGTCACTCCGGTTGGTGCTGACGAAGGCATAGTCAAAGTTGTTCCACAAAAACTTCCATTTACAATTGGGATAGGAGGTGCAGCTAGTGGAGGTTGAAGATTTACATTGATGGATGTACATTCACCCCAAACGCCTGTTGCAATATTTTGACCTCTCAAGAAGTAGGTTCCACTTTGAGTTACAGTGTAACTTGAGCTTGCATCATTAGTAAGTATTCCACAAGAAGTGCCTTGCCAGAAAAATCTGGTCTCTTGTGTATCTGGTGTTTTGGTTAAAATATTATCACCGCAATTCCCCCCAATGGATATGTTTGGTTTGGGAACATCTATTACACAAATATTCATAAATATAGTTTGTGTAACTGAGTGGTCTCCATCATCCGGGCAATAATCCCAGTGAGTCCAACTCCATTTTCTATCTTTCAACTCAACCGTTGCTGACAATGTATACATACCAGGTGTTTGAGGATTAAACACCCTGAGTATTCCATCATTATAGCTCTCTGGTCCCGTTTGAGTATAACCATATACATCACACAGTGTAAATTTTTTACCGTCATTAATTGTTGCAACATCCCAATTCATAGGGCTTCCCTTGCGCCAATAAATTATTTTTTTTGGCCCTTTTTCATAAAAACATTTTTGACTACCGTTTACAGTTAGGTAAGCAAGTATACCTTCACCTGAAAAAGTCATAGGGCAAGAGTTAATATCAAAAGAACCTTTTTGATAATAGACATGTCCATAGTTAGCAATAGTTCCAGGATCAGAACATTGTGCCGTTGAATTTACCGGGGCAAAAAGAATTGCAATCAACGCGATTAACAAATAAAAATATACTCGCTTCTTCATTTTATAAACTTATTTTAAAATTTTATTCTGAATGTTGTTGACAGTTTTTAAGGATTGTTTCTACAGCTATTTTTTCTCCTGGTTTTAAGCGTATGCTGCTTTTACCCGAGTGCTTCTCTGTTTGTACTATTTTTGATTTCGAGCTTTCAAAATTAAAATGATGATCCTGGCACTCATTTAAGTCGTAATCTTCAAAGCCATCAAATGCGACTTCTTTGTATTGCGCATTCTTTGCTACTGCCGTAGTTAATGATTGGTTGTAGCCGTATAATGCACTTGAATAATTCCCAATCGCATCTATCTCTTCCAATGCAAAACCATAAGGAGAATAAATATTAAACGTTTTTGTATTTATCCATTTAGCGCTTTTGCTTGACGGATTGAACCATGGGAAATAGGAAAAATCTTCAAACGTTCCATCTGTTCTTGATTTTTCATTTCCGTAAGTATAAAATCTATTCGTTTTGTAAGCATAACTTTTATACACTCTCCAGTTACCTCTTTCGCCTGTAACAAATGGATCTTTGGGTGTGTTTCCACTCGGAACAATACCTAAACAACTTTTACAAATCACATCCCAACTGTCTTTATATTCTACAGCAGATGCATCAATTATTTTATCCAAATAGCATACTTGTGGTATAGATATTTGTGAGTTATTAAACCCTGTAAGTGCCTGACTTGTCAATTCTCCAACTTCGTCCTCAAGGAGATTTTTTCTTCCCGATCGGATAACCTTTAAATCATATACAGGAGTTGAAACATAGCCTCCATCAAGTTTAACAAGTTTGATATAATTGTTTCCTACTTCATAGATATGTGCCTTAAATGGTGAATTAGTTGAGTTTACCCATAATTCGTCTCCTTCGTTATAGTATGCTGAATATAATTCCACTTTTCCACCGTTTGAATTCTGTGCATTACCATTGGTAATTTGATTTGTAAAGAGCCCATAATTTGCATAAGCGCCGCTCATATTTGTATAGTACCAATGTGCCGGAAAAGATTGATTATAAAGTGGATCTTCAAACTCATTGGTTACTTTTGTTAACAATGCTTTACCTGTCTCCAAATCAAAAGCAAGATTCTCTGTAGTGATTACAGATTTCTCATTTGTTTGTATGACCTTTTTCAAAATGCCGGTACGATTGATCACTTTAACGGTAACTACCGTTTTCATACTTGTTTCCATATCACCAATATATGGATATAGCGATGGTGCAAAACTAAAGAGAATAGGGTAGCTGGTTGTATACGACAGCTCCAAATTTCCATCAGCTCCTCGCGTTTTTGATTTTTGAATGTTTTCATTCATATCCACAAACACATCATGTGTTTGTCCCAAAATAGCCGTTCGAAATGTTTGACCTGGATTGTTAGGATTCATAGGATCAGGGTTTGTGTTTAAAACCTGAACCTTGTTTAACAATTTATTCTTTCCATCCGGATTATAAGCTGTTTCTGTATTATAGATGTACTCTTCTTTAGAAATAATACTTCCAGGGTTCATCCCCGATGGTTTACTGCACTGAGTAACGGATCTTAATTTACCAGGCATATCGGTTATAACAATTGAATAACCCTGACTACGAGCTTTCCTTTTTTTGAAGCTGGAATAAATACCAGGAATAAGGATTGGTCGTATGATGCTAGGATCCGGGCTCAAAGGTGTTTCTTTCGCATCTACCGGAAAATCTTTAGGTGAATAGAATTCATAAATTGTTAAAGGTGCCGACGTGAGGTTATTGCTAACACCTTTTAAAGCTGCCTGTTCAGAGCCAATACTGGAAACAGTAACTTTTCGATAACCTACGGATGCGCCTGGATAATAGCTCTCCAATACAGGTTTATCCAAATACAAATTACTTGTTGTTCCTAAAGGAATTGATTCTTCGTAATCAAGAGGCGTATGCAAGGCACTTTCTTCACCTCCAATAACTGGTTCATACGCCACACCACTACTAATCATGCGATCTCCTTCCTTAATGGTATAGTCGTATTTTTGCCCGTATTCCATACCACCTGCACTTGCACTTTTTATATCTTGGGAAAATTGATCCCAATTATCGCTGATTGATATACGTGAAACACGTACCCCGCC
>C688J18823_10001380_pt1 | contig 14887 bp, 12 predicted proteins | sample HopSoiMetagenom1_FD_18823 | JGI IMG/M metagenome (IMG submission 18823)
GCATTAACCCTCGCCCCGCTTGCGGGGAGAGGGTGGCGCGCAGCGCCGGGTGAGGGGCCGAGATGCGCTAACTGAAATCCGCGCCCGCAGCTCTTCCAACCGAGCTCGGCCGGATGCATACTTCTCGCATGAAAAAATTCATGCCGGTACTCCTTCTTGCCGCGCTTCCGTTATTCGCTGCCGATCCGCCCAAGAACGTCCCGCCGAAGGTCAAAGCCAAGGCTCTTCTCACCATCGCCGACAACGCCACGTTCTGCGATGGCAGCTACGCCCTCTGCATCAAAGCGCCATGCAATCCCACCGTCGACTCCAACGGCGACGTGCAGTGCGCCTGCGTCATGGAGAACGGCTGGAACATGGGGCCGAGCTCGTGCGCCGACCGGACGAAAAACCTGACCTCGACTTACTCGAACCTCTTCAATCCGAACAGCGCGACCCTCACCTGTCCGACGAAGATCACCTGGGCTTGGTGCTACGGCGCGCCGTGCGAAAAGGACAGCACGAAAGAAAACGTCGCGAACTGCCGCTGTCCGACCACGACCAGCACCGCCGTCATCCTCGTCGAGGCGAGCAACTGCGGCACGAGCGACGCCTGCTCGCACATGATGTCCGCCGCAAATCCCAAGGAGAGCACCTTCGCGAACAATCACTATTACAACTGGATGATGAAGCATCATCCGGAGGCGAATCCGAATCCGCCCGCGCCGGCGTGTCAGAATTAGTGACACGAAGAGCCTGAGAGACTGAGGAGGACGATCTCCTCAGTTTCTCCGTCTCCCGGTTTCTCGGTCTCGTTTACTGCGCGACCAGCGCTCCCATCTCCAGCCAGTGCGCAACGAGGCGGCGGATTCGATACGAGTCCGCCGCCACCTTCTCTTCGCATTCCGCGACGGTCGTCCCCGAGGCCGCCGACATCCACACATCGCGCACGAGTTCCGGATCGATTTCATCCTCGTGCGGCGCCGGCTTCACGTTCGTCTTCGTCAGCTTCATCGCATCGGGCACGAGCGCAATCATCCGCTGCAGTTCGTCGTGGCGCCGCAAGCCTTCGAGCAGCAGGCCCATGATCTCCATCGGCGCGTTGTCGCTCTTCATCTTCTCCGGCGAATACGGCACGAACGCGAACGTGCCGGCGATCGGACGCTCCAGCGTCTGATACAGCGCATCGACTCCGCGGATGTGTCCCGACTGCGCGTTGATGAACTTGCCGTCGAGAAATACCAGCTTCGACGCGGCCGCACCCTGCTTCGTGCGCAACGTCAGCATGCCGCTGGCGCGCATCTCGTTCAGCGACTGCATCACCGAGGGCAATCCGAAAAATTCGAGCTCGCCGGTGAGCGTGGCCGCGGCCTCCGGTGCGCGCGCGGAAGCCTGCTTCTGCGGCGGCGACCATTTCTCCAGAGCCGCAGCGGCCGCGCGTCCGACATCCGCATCGGCGAAGCGCTGCGCGATGTCGCTGAACACTTCCTCCACATCATCCGTGCGCGTCCCCGACAGCGCCTCGATCAAACGCACCGTCGAGTCCTGCCGCTTCGGCAGCAGCCGTCCGAACAGCTTCCCCGGAATCTCTTCGCGCAACGATTTCAGCAGCACGTTGACCGTCTCTTCGTCGAACGACAGATCGTGCTGCGACAGCGCGGCGAGCCGCGCGCGCGTGTCGCCGAGGACTGCATTCGCTTTCATCCCGTGACGCGCGATCGTCAGCAGTGCCGCGCCGGTGCCGATGCGCGCCAGCGACGCGATGATCCGGTCGAGCAGCTTCTGCACTTCGCCCTGCGGATACTGCACGGTCTCACCGCGCATCAGCAGCGCTTCGAATTCCGCGAGGCGCGTCGTCAGCAGCTTCGCCGTCGCTTCGCTGCGGATCTGTCCGAGGGCCGTCGCCGCTTCCTTGATCACGTAGATGTTCTGGCCGCGCGCCGACGCATTCGTGAGCGACTGCAGCTCGCGCTCGACCGTGTCATCCGACTCCCGCTGGATGCGATGCAGCAGGTAAATGAGGTTGCGCAGGTAGTACGTGTCGACGTCGGTGCGCGCGAGCTCGACATCGAGTTGATCGAGCGCGACGTCGCGGCCGCGGAGGACATGCGCCTCGATCAGTCCGAGCAATGTGCGGCGCCGTTCCGCGCGCGGCTCGCCGCGCAGCTGCCTGAACAAATGATCGATCCGCAGGGTCGGAAAGAATTCGAGCGCGATCTTCAGCGCGGCATGACGTCCTTTGTTCTCGACGTACTTCCGCAGCTGCACGGAATTGACTCCGTCCGCCGCCTCGGCACGCGTCCGCTCGACGGCCGCGGTGTCGAGTTTCTTCTCCGTGATGCTCTCGTTCGCGACATCGAGCATCCAGATCGCCGCGGCGAGCGCGCCGTCGTTGAACTTCTGGATCGCGGCGACGACGAGCTCGCGAAATCGGCGCATGGCGACGACCGAATCTTCCGCCAGGTCGATGATCTTCTCCATCGCCTCGGCTTGCGCCGGACGCGCTGCGCCTTGTCCCGGCAACGCGCCGGGGATGTCCCACGACGGCATCGCGCCGCCGAGGATGATGAAGACGTTGTTGTCCTTGCCGCCGGTGAGCGGACGGATCTGTTCGAGGTAGTCGTTGAGCTGCTGGCCGTTCTGCGAGCGCGCGGCGGCCATCGTCAGCAGCTGCGCGACCGCCTGCGAATCGGGCTGCGCATCGCCGCCGCCGCTCTGCATCTCTTTCGTGAGCCGGTCGACGATGAGCGAGAAGCGCCGCGCATTCAGCGCGTCGGAATCGGGCACGACGGTGCGTCCGCTGAATGTCGGCAGCCGCACCACGTCGGTGGTCGAATGCGACGTGTCGCGCGACATGCGCATGGTGATCAGGCTGTTGCGCAGAAAATCGCGATCGGGCTCCGGACACATGCGGATCGCGAGCGTCATCGCGCGATCGAGATAGTTCGCCACGGCTTCGGGATCGAGCAGCCGCAATTCGCCGGTGACATAGACTTTTTTCAGCGCGGCGAGGAGCAGCATCGACACCGGCGTCGACTGGATTTCGCTCTGTTCGACCGCCCAGTTGCCGACGTGCTGCATCATCACGGCGGGCGGCTGCGCGATCAGCGTGGCGAGAGCATTCGCCGCGATCGCCGGCGGGATCGAGTCATCCAGATAACGCCGCAAATCATTTAACGCAGCTTCAACCGGTTGCATCTCCTCGCCAGTCCGCACAGATTTTGAACGCGCGTAGCGGATTTTACGCCGGGAGTGCGGCGGCTTGCTGCCGCACTCCGCTAATACCCGGCGTCTTTGTCCACGACATTCTCCAGCGCCTCGCCACGCTCGAAGCGGCCGAGGTTCTCGAGAAAAAATGTCATCGCGCGATCGTGCGAGTCGGTGGTGCGATCGGCGGAGTGCGGCACGAGGAGCACGTTGTCGAGCGTCCACAACGGATGCTCCTCGGGCAGCGGCTCGATCGCGAACACATCGAGTGCCGCGCCTTTGATCCGATTCGATTGCAGTGCATCGACGAGCGCTGCTTCATCGACCAGCGCGCCGCGGCTCACGTTGATCAGCGCGGCCGTCGGCTTCATGCGCGCGATGCGTGATGCGCTCATCAACCCGCGCGTCTGCGGCGTGAGCGGTGCGGAGAGGATCACGTAATCGGCGGATGCGATCACGTCGTCGATGGTCGGATCGCCGAGCTCCGCGCGGCGTCGCGCGGCGATGAGCTGCATGCCGAGGGCTTCGGCGCGGCGCGCGATGGCGCGTCCGATGCCGCCGAAGCCGATGATGCCGGCGGTCTGTCCTTCCAGCCGCTGCACCGTGAACGGCTCCCATCGGCGCGCGTCCTGATTGCGCGTCACGCGGCGGAGGTCCTTCGCGAACCAGAGCATCGCCGCGATCACGAACTCGGCGAGCGAGTCGGCGTAGAGCCCGCGCGAATTCGTCAGGGTGATGTTCGTGCGGCGGAGGATGTCGAACGGAAAGGGATCGACGCCGGCGGCGAGTGCGTGAATCCATCGGACGCGTTTCGCGCGGGGCAACAGCTCGAGCAGCTGCGACGCGGCGCGCGTGCCGACGACGATCGCATCCGCGTCTTCGATGCGATCAGCGATCAGCTCGCGCGGCAGGCGCTCGATCGGAGTGAATGTTGGAGGGACGAGGGTGAAGATCTTCAAGCTCGCTCACAGTAACGCGCGTGTCCGTCGCGATCCAGTTCACTTCCCACGTCTTGCCACCGTCGTCCGAATACGCCTGCTCGAAGCGGATGGTGTCTTTATCGACCGGCGTGATGACGAAGCGGACGAAGATCGCCCGCCCGTTGTACGGCTCCTGATCGTAGAACTCGCCCTTGCCGTCCTTGAATCCGCCGACAGTCGGCACCGCGAGCTGGCCGTCCGCCGCGTTCGCGAAGTTGAGCGTCCACTGTCCCGACTGCGGGTTGTAGAGCCGCAGACTGAGTCCTTCGAAGTGCCCCGAGGTGCCGTCCGCGATCAGCTCGACGAGATTCGCGCGGCCGTTCAGTACTTTTTTGCACCACGTGGTGCCGTCCATCTCGACCCACGTGTTCGATCCGGTCAGCGGCTTGACGCGGCGCTTCACGTGCGTCTTCCACGTCCCGATCTCGAAGTCGAAATCGTGCTGGTCGGCCAGAAGCGGAATCGTGACGAGAAGGGCGCAAAGCAGCAGACACTTCATCGCCCGATGTTCCCGCGCACAGTGGTCCTGCACAATATCCACTTCGCGCGCATTCGGGATGACCACCGGGGAACGACGAGGAGGCCTACGGGGACGCGCCCGCCGCAATCGAGCCGCACGTCATCCCGAGCGTAGTCGAGGGACCTGGGGGCGAGGGCGGCGCGCCTCCCGTCCGCCCAGGTCCCTCGACTACGCTCGGGATGACGGGGGGCGTGATCGTCATCAATCACAAGCGTGATCGGACTCGAGGTGCACATCGACGAATGCCTACGCGCGATCTACGAAAGTTTTCGTTGACACTACGAAACCCTTCGTATAAATTCGCCGTAGAAAGAGTTGATAGAGCGAAAAAGTGATCGAGGACACTAACTTCCTGCCTCTATCACTCGTCTCTCCTCTATCACTTCGAAAGGGAACCATGGCCGAGCGAACAACCACTCTCCCTCGCCCCACCGACTCCGAGCTGGCCATCCTCCGCGTCCTTTGGCAGCGCGGGCCGAGCACGGTGCGCGAAGTGAATGAAGCACTGAGCGACAGCGGCTACACGACCGTTTTGAAGATGCTGCAGATCATGACCGACAAGGGGCTCGTCGTCCGCGACGAGTCGGAGCGCGCGCATGTCTACACGGCGCGGCACAGCGAACAGCGGACGCAGCGGCAGCTCCTCGCCGATCTGATGGATCGCGCGTTCGGCGGCTCGCCGGCGAAGCTGGTGGTGCAGGCGCTGTCGGGACGCAAGGCCTCCTCGGAAGAACTGAACTCCATTCGCGAGCTGCTCGATCAACTGGAAGGAGAAGGACAATGAGTCTGCATGGACCGGTAGCAGAAGCAATCGGCTGGGCGCTGCTGCACCTGCTGTGGCAGGGCGCGGTGGTCGCGGCCATTCTCGCGGCAACGCTCGCGCTGCTCGAGCGGCGCAGTGCAAATGTGCGGTACATCGTCTCCTGTGCCGCGCTCGCCCTTCTCCTCGTCCTCGGCGTCGCCACCGCGGTTCGCGAATACGAGCCCGCAGTGCGTACGACAAGCTCTCAGCTTGTCGCGGGGAGGCAAGCTGAGAGCTTGCCCTACACCATCAACATCAGCGAGATCGCGCCATCCGCGCCGATCGCTTTCGGCACGCGGCTGCTCACCGCGGCGCGCGAATCACTCCCGCGCGTCGTGCTGGTCTGGCTGATCGGCGTCGCGCTGCTTTCGTCGCGGTTGCTGATGACATGGCTCCGCACGCAGCGCCTCGCGCGCATCGCCGCGCAATCGGCGAACGAGGAATGGCATCGCATCGTCGGACGACTCGCGCACGCGATGCGACTCCGCCGCGCGGTGCAGATCGTCGAATCGGCCGCGGTCGAAGTACCGGCCGTGATCGGCTGGCTGCGTCCCATCATTCTTCTACCTGCATCGACCCTCACCGGTCTCGCACCGAAGCAGATCGAGATGGTGCTCGCGCACGAGCTGGCGCACATCCGCCGCCATGACTTCCTCGTGAACCTGCTGCAGGCGGTCGTCGAAACGCTGATGTTCTACCACCCGGCTGTGTGGTGGATGTCGAACCGCGTGCGCATCGAGCGCGAAAACTGCTGCGACGATCTCGCGGTCGCGGTGTGTGGCGATGCGATCCAGTACGCCCGCGCACTTGCGCGGCTCGAAGAGCTGCGCGCCCCGGAGATCGCGATGGCCGCGAACGGCGGCGCGCTCATCACGCGCATCCGCCGCATCGCCGGCGCACGCGCCGAGTCGATCGGACACGGCACGCGCTGGATTGCCGGCGTCGCCATGCTGTCGATCGTCGCGATCATCATCGCGGTGCCGTCGCTGCCTGCACTCGCGCAGCGCGAAGAAACGCCGAAAGCCGAGGCGAAGCCGGCATCGACTGCTGTCGAAGTGACGGTCTCGCCGGATGCGACGGCCGCACCCGAGGCGGATGTCGATGTCGAATCGGATGACGACGAGACGCCGGTGGCGGTGGAGGCTGTACCGCCGGTGCCGCCTGCTCCGCCTGCGCCGCGCGTGCACGTCACGCCGATGCCGATGGCCGTCGTTGCGCCGCGCTTCGCCGCTCAGCCGGCGCCGCCCGCGCCGTCGGCTCCCACGCCGTTCCCCGCCATCGCGCCGATGCCGCCCACGCCGCCGATGCAGATGGCGATGGACATGGGCGATTTCGATTTCGACATGGGGCCCGGATCGCACGAGCCCGATCGTCCCCTCGATTCCGCGGGCAAGCTCACGGTCGACGAGCTCATTTCGCTGCGCGCGGTCGGCGTCACGCCGGAGTTCATGAAGACGATGCGCGAGACGTTCCCCGGCCTCACGGTCCGCAACGTCATCAGTCTGAAAGCGGTCGGCGTCACACCCGACTGGATCAGAGCGATGCGCGCAGCGGGCGTGGAGCTGAAGAGCGCGCGCGATGCGGTGTCGTTGAAGGCCGTCGGCGTCACGCCCGATTTCGTGCAGCGGCTGGCGAAGGCCGGCTACAGCAACCTCAGCGCGCGCGAGCTCAAGCGGCTCGCCGCGGCGGGCGTGGATGAAGGGTTCATTCGCGAGATGGATCAGTACCGGAAGAAGTAGTGACTGAGTTGCTGGGTTGCTGAGTTGCTGAGTAAAAGCAACCAAGCAACCCAGCAACCTAGCAACCTAGCAACCCGCACTCGAACAAAAACGCCCAACTCAGGAGAAAGCATCATGAAGCGTATTGCCACGCTCACGCTATTCGTGTGTCTGTTCGTCACCGCATCCGCGTTTGCAATCGATGGCGCGTGGACCGCGTCGCTCGAAGAGGATCGCGATCACCTCTACTTCAACATGACGCAGGGCCAGCACTGGAACATGGGAACGACGATGTCGCTCGCATCGTTCGCGAGCCTCACGCCGTCGCAGGTGAACGCGGCGACGATGACGGCGGTCACGTTCCAGATGCGGCGCGAGGCCGGCACGGTGGCGTTCGAAGGGACGTTCCGCAACGGCAAAGGGGCGGGGCAGTTCACGTTCTCCCCCGACCGCAGCTACATCGACAAGATCCGCGCCCTCGGACTCGCGCTCGAGCTCCATCGCGGCCGCCGCGAGCACACGGAAGAAGACGATCTCTTCACGCTCGCCCTGCACGACGTGTCGACCAGCTTCATCAAGTCGATGCAGGCGATCGGCTACAAGACCACGCTCGAAAAATATCTGCGCATGCGCATCTTCAACGTCACGCCGGAGTACGTGCACGACATGCAGTCCCTCGGCTTCGCGCAGCTCGACGACGACGACATCATCAAGTCGAAGATCCACGGCGTGACGCCTGCGTTCGTCCGCGAGATGCGCGCCGAGGGCTACAAAGACGTTGCATTCGAAGACCTCGTGCGCTTCCGCATTCACGGCGTGACCAAGCAGTTCATCGACGACCTGCGCGCCGCCGGCTACGACCACGTCCCGCCCGAGAAGCTCGTGCGGATGAGGATTCACGGGATCGATGCGGGGATGATTCGGGCGATGAATGGGTCGTGAGAGAGAGAACTGAGAGACGGAGAGACGGAGAGACGGAGAAGGACGACGCGCACGAACCTCCGTCTCCGTCTCTCCGTCTCTCCGTCTCTCAGTCTCTCAGTGCTTCTTCCACCGCAATTCGATACGTCGGCCCGAGCGGCACAGATGTCCCGTCCTGCAAAATGATCGCGAGCGTTCCATCCGATGCAGGGACGAGTTTCCGGACGCGCTCGATGTTCACGATTGCGCTGCGGTGGACGCGCAGGAACACGGCGGGATCGAGCTCCGCGGCGATGTTCTGGAGCGACTCGCGCAGCAAATGCGACTCCTTTCCGGAATGGAGTCGCACGTAGTTGCCGGCGCCGGCGATCCAGTCGATCGACGACACGCGGATGAACACCACCTCGCCGCGCACGCGCACGGCGAAACGCTCGCGGCGGCGGCGCGTCGCGGAGCGCGCAAGGCTCTTCCCTTCGACGAAGCGGCGCGCCCGCCAGAGCGCGCGGTCGAGGCGTTCCTGCGAAAACGGTTTGACCAGGTAATCGACCGCATTCGCTTCGAATGCGGCGAGCGCGAACTCCTCGTGCGCGGTGACGAACACGATCGCCGGACGGTTCTCGATCTCCATCGATTTCACGATCTCGAAACCGCTCGCGCCGGGCATCTCGATGTCGAGCAGCAGCAGCGCCGCCGGCTCATCGCGCAGCAACGACGCCGCCTCGCCGGCATTGCTGCATTCCGCAACGACGTCGATATCGGAATGCGTCTCGAGCATGGCGCGGACGCGGCTTCGCGCGAGCGGCTCGTCGTCGATGATCAGCGTGCGGATCACGCGAGTGCCTCCGCGCAGGGAATGCGTAACGTCGTTCTCGATGGCGAGCCGGCGGGCGCGATCGTCCAGCAGACGTCGACCTTCGCTTCGCCCTGCTCCCGTTCGCAACGCACTTCGACCGATCCTCCGACCGATCCTCCGTCGCCCGACGTGAGATCGAGCACGACCGACTCGATCACCGGCTGCAGCGCGAGTGCCGGCACGCTGCACGCCAGCACCTCCTCGTCCGCGACGTAGCGCGTGGTCACGGAAAAGCGTCCGCCGGCGCGGCAGAGATCGAGGCAGCGGTCGAGATGCTCGAGCTCGTCCGCCAACAGAATGCGCTCGTTCGCGCCGCGCGAGATGCTCCGGCGCAGCAGCGCGCCCAACTCGACGATCAGCTGCTCCGCGATCTGCGGCGCGTCGCGCAGCACGTCGCCGATGTGCCGCAGCATGCGCAGCGCGAACTGCGGCTGCAGGCGCGCGCGCAACTCGTCGATCTCCGTCCGCGCGAGCAGCGTCTGCGCGCGCATGCGCTGCCGCTCGCGCTCCGCCGCTTCGCGATGCGCGTCGACGAAATTCGAGAGGAAGAAGATCGCCGCGAGGATCGCAATGTCGCGATGCGTGCGGATGCCGATGGAGAGGTGCACCATCGACCATGCGATCGGCTGGTGCTCGCCGAGGTTCAGCACGGCGCCGCCGAACGCGGCGCGGAAGACGGCGAGGTATGGCAGGAACGCGACGATCGCGATCGCATTGCGCAGCAGATGCGGCGGACGCAATGGAAGCCGTTGCGCGATCAGGACGACCAACGGCGTGAACGCCGCCCAGATCAGCGCCGTGCAGATCTGCACGGTGAGGATTTCGTCCCAGGCGATGCCGCCTCCCATCACGATCGAGCGGCGATAGAACTCGCTCGTGCCGAAGAGCGCGACGAGCAGCCAGATGCCGAGGTTGCATCCGGTCGCGAGCAGCAACTGCGTGACGCGCTTCATGCCCATGCCTGCACCGGAATGCGCAGCTCGGCGACGAACTCCGCGCCGTCGCGGTGATAGCGAAGCCACGGCGCGTCGCCGTAGAGATAATCGAGCCGCGCCTTCGTGTTCGCGACGCCGATGTGTCCGTGCGCGAACGGCGTGGCGGGATCGCATCCCGGTCCCGTGTCGCGCACTTCGAATCGCAGCTCGTCGCCGCTGCGCGACGCGCGCACGGTCACCGTTCCTCCATCCGCGAGCTTGCGGATGCCGTGAACGATCGAGTTCTCCACGAGCGGCTGCAGCAGGAGCGGCGGAATCGATGCCGTGAGCAGCGCAGGATCGTCGACTTCGATGCGCGACTGCAGCCGCGTCCCGAACCGCAACTTCTCCAGCTCGAGGTATCGCCGGATGAAGTCCAACTCCTCGGACAGCCGCACGTGTGGGCGCTCCGCTTCCGCGCTGCGCTCGAGCAGATCGGCGAGCTGCGCGATGGCGACCGCCGCGGCGGCGCCGTCGAATCGCGCCAGTGCGGCGACGTCGTTCAGCGTGTTGAAGAGGAAGTGCGGCTGCAGATCGCCGCGCAACCGGCGCAGACGCGCTTCCGCCAGATTGGCCTCCGCCTGCGCCTCGCGACGACGCTGTTCATCCGATTTGCGACGGATGCGTCCGTAGTTCGCCACCGCGGCGACGCCGAGGAAAAAGAGAAAGTCGATGTGGAGCGCGGCGGCGACGACGATGCGGAAGCGCTCCGGATCGAGATGCCTGCCCGCGGCGTCGATCGCGCTGCGCGTCGCGGCGAAGGCGAGTCCGATGACGATCATGGCCGTCGTGTTGCGGATCGCGTGCGGCGGTGCGATGGGCAAACAGTCGGCGAGCCAGATCACGAACGGTGTGGCGAGGGCCCACACGATCATGGCGGCCGTCGTATCGATGGTGCGCTCGTAGATGTCTTCCGGCTCGCCGCGCGCCTGGGCGACCGCGTGCTGCTGGCTGAGGAAGAAGAAGCCGAGGAACGTCCACGCGGCGGCGATCAAAAGCGCGATGCGCACGAGCTCGAGGAGCCGCGGCCGGGAGATCCGCACCTTCGCATCTTCGGTACGGAAGAATGGAAAGGCAAGACAACTTCCTGATGCAAAGATCGAGAGACGGAGAAACGGAGAGACTGAAGAGTGTGGCGCCGCACCCGAGAGACTGAGAGATCGAGAGATCGAGAGACTGAGAGACTGAGAAACTGAGGAGTGTGGCTCCGGCGACTCGCCGGAGGGGTCCGCCGCCGGGTCGGCGGCGCCACACCGGACCACACCCGAGAGACTGAGAGACTGAGAGATCGAGAGATCGAGAGACTGAGGAGTGTGGCTCCGGCGACCCGCCGGAGGGCTGCGCCGCCGGGTCGGCGGCGCCACACTGGGCGGCGGCACACGCGAGAGACTGGGAAGGACGAAGCGGCAACGCTCTCCGTCTCTTAGTCTCTCCGTTTTCTCGGTTTTACGTCACCATTCAGCCCCTTCATCCCAAAAAAAGCGTTCAGGCCGGTTTCCGGCACATGGAGTGAACGCCTCCGCCGCCGTCAAAGGAGGCAGACTCGTGAAAGTACGGCGTTCCCTTCCACTCATCGCGTTCGGCACATTCCTCATCGTCATGCAGGCATTCGCGCAGGTCGATCCGGGGGTGCGCGGAGGCATTCCCGGAGCGGGCGATCCGCTCCCCACAGTCGCGTCGAACAGTCCAGCGAACATCCTCACCTTCTTCAGCGATGCGAAGACGCGCTTTCAGGAGGTCGCGTCGGTAAAGGGCCAGCTCTCGGGCGAGAGCGGCGTGGGCCTCGGGCCGCGCTACAACTCGCGCAGTTGCGCGTCGTGTCACTCGCAGCCCGCTCTCGGCGGCACGAGTCTGGCGACGAATCCGCAGGTAGCCGACGCGACCGCCGACGGCGCGACCAATACCGTGCCGTACTTCATCACCCTCACCGGCGGCGTGCGCGAGGCGCGCTTCCCGTACGTCGCCGACGCGGCCGGCAATCCGGACCTGACCAAGCCGGACGGCGCGGTGCAGGACCTCTACACGATTGCGGGCCGCACCGACGCCGGGAGCTGCACGTCGGCCTTCATTTCGCAGCCGAACTTCACCGGGGCGCGTGACCACAACAACATCGTCTTCCGCATCCCCACGCCGGTGTTCGGCTCGGGCCTGATGGAGAACATCGACGATGCGGATCTCATCGACTTCAAAAATTCGATTGTCGGCAATTCGCTCGGCATCGCCGGCACGTTCAATCGCAGCGGTAACGACGGCACGATCAGCCGCTTCGGCTGGAAGGCGCAGAACAAGTCGCTCGTGATGTTCTCCGGCGAGGCATACAACGTCGAGATGGGTGTGAGCAACGAGCTGTTCACGCAGGAGCGCCCGACATCGGCCGAAGAGCGCGCCGCCGGACTGGCGATGCAGTGCCGGGTCAACAAGATGCCTGAGGATCACACGAATGTGGACGCCACGACGGCCGTCGCCACGCCGAGCGACGCCGTCATGTTCGCGATGTTCATGCGCCTGCTCAAGGCGCCGGTGCAGCAGATGGATCCCACGAAGATCCCGTCGATCGTCAACGGCGAATCGCTGTTTGCGGAAGTGGGCTGCAATAAGTGCCACAACCCGCAGTTCACGACGGTCGAGTCGGACATTACGAATAGCCTCAGCAACGCGCCGGTGAGGCTGTTCAGTGATCTCGAGATCCATCACATGGGAACCGGCCTCGCGGACAACATCCTGCAAGGCAACGCGGGCGCCGATCAGTTCCGCACCGCGCCGCTCTGGGGCGTCGGCCAGCGGATCTTCTTCCTGCACGACGGACGGACGTCGAATCTGCCCTTCGCCATCACTTCGCACTCATCGACCAACTCCGAAGCAAACGCGGTCATCTCCAACTACAACGCGTTGTCGACGACACAGAAACAGGACCTGATCAATTACCTCCGATCGCTGTAAGGAGACCGCCATGCCGCTCCTTTTGATGCTCTGGTTTTCCGTAGTGGTGCCGAAGAACACGATCATGATCAAAGGAGCGGCGCCGGGCGTGAGCGACCCTGCGACGCCGGTCCCCGAGGACGGGCGCGTCGCCGAAAGGCGCTATCGCAACGACTATTTCGGTCTCTCGTATCCGATCCCCGCCGGCTGGAGCGAGCAGCCGGCGGGGCCACCTCCGTCGGACGGCGGCAGCTACGTGCTGGCGCAGTTCGCAACATCGCGTGCGTACGTGCTCGTGACGGCGCAGGACCTCTTCTTCACCCCGCGCCCTGTTGCAAACGCGAAGGAGTTGCTCGCCGCCGTTCGCAGCCGGCTGGACGCGCACTTCGAGATCGAGAGCGAGCCGCGCGAGGTCACGATCGCAGGCCGCACGTTTCATCGCTTCGCGTACAAAGCGCCGCACTCGGGGCTGCATTGGCACGTGCTCACCACCGACGCGCGCTGCCATGCGCTCACCTTCACGTTCGCCGGCACCGACCTCGCCGCACTCGACGCCGCGGAGGCGGGACTGCAGGCGCTGTCGCTGCATCGTGACGCGCCGCGCTGCGTCAGCAGTTACGACGCGATCGTGAAGAAGAGCGATCCCACGTTCACCACGCAGCACTTCAACACAATCCCCGTGCGGGTCATCATCGGAAAGGACGGCCGGGTGAAGCACATCCATTTGCTCAGTGCATTTCCGGAACAGTCGGCGGCAATCATCGACGCGTTGAAGACGTGGAGATTTGCGCCGAATGAAGACGAGATTGAGACGGGGCTGGTGTTTGGGCGATAGGTATGGAGACATAGAGAGATAGAGAAATAGAGAGATAGACCAATAGAGAGTTAGGCCGACCATCACGCTAACCAAAGATCCACCGCCCGAAAGGCTCCGATAATCGTAACTTCCGCGATCAAAATCAGCACGTCGAAATAACCGTTGTCCGAGTCGGTTTGGTGCCGCGCAGCTAGCGACTGACCGTCAGGCCTACACGAGTATCGCGACACGTGCCGCCAAACCGAGGGGGCGTGATTCAATCGTCCACACAGGATACAGTCCCACGCATGGACGCAGGTTGTGCCGCGTCACACGCCGTCGTTTCCCGACCATCAATGCGCGTTAAATGGGAGTATTCTTGCCGCGAGGGACATATGACACGAATTTCTGCCGCCGCCTGTGCTATCGCAGCACTACTTCTGGATGGTGCGTTCGCTGGTTCCCGCCGCGCAACTCCGCGCCCACCGGTTGTGTCGGAACAGAAGCTCGAGCACCAAGTTTTGCTGATACGCCCTGGGCGTTTGGGTGAGCAATCAACACAAGTCGTTGCGGCTGCGCCGGTCTTTCATCTCGAAAAGGCCGAATACATTGTTACGGTTGATCGCCCGTTCTCTACGAGTAGTACATACGCAATACTTCTTTACCGTCGCATAGACTCAAGCCCCGTTGATTGCCAAACAGAACTGTGTTGGCAGTACGTGTTAGGGTTCACTGATACCCGCCGGTCGGGAGTGGTGAAGCAACCGCTGGGAAAATTCTCGGGTGACTTACTCGTGGTGTCATGGGAGAGCCACCGCTCCGCACCAGCGAAAGCCGAAGCCATCAATCCGCTTCTGATTCTTCACGCGGCACATGAATGCCTATTTGCATCAGGCGTCCACGTTCATATTGATAAGGCGGCGAGCCCGTAGAGGCGGCTACCTCACCGTTCCGCGCAGTGCATCGTCGTTCGAGGAGCCGCGGCCTTCAAACAACAGCTTGCGTAAGTACTCTTAGCAGCGAATATACCACCTATGCCCGAGTCCGACGCTCTTGGACGGCCTCCATGGCGTCCAGAACGTTTTCAGTAACACACAATACTGGTCCTGTAGTTTTGCCGGTTGCTGTGCAGCAGGGCTGCTTGGCGGCCTAACTCGCCGTAGCACCTGTCGCGGCCCGGCTTCGGCCCGCCGGCCGAGCCGGCTCGTGAAGTCAAAA
>C688J18823_10001382_pt1 | contig 14886 bp, 9 predicted proteins | sample HopSoiMetagenom1_FD_18823 | JGI IMG/M metagenome (IMG submission 18823)
AGAAGTTACATCTGGTGCTGTTGTGGCAGAAGAAGAACAGATACATGGTGTGGATGAAAAAGGAACTGCCAAAACATTATACAGTGCTTCTCGCACAATTACTACATCTAAAACAGGCTCTTCCTATACATTGAATGAAATGAGCCGTGGAAAAGGTGTATTGACAAAGAAATATTCAGGAAGCTCAACAGTTGACCTGACAAGTTCTTCAAAGGACTGGACCATTACAGGAGCGGATCAATATGCACTAGACGCACACTGGGGAGCTGAAATGAGTTATGATTATTATTTTAATGTGCATGGAAGAAATAGTCTGGATGACAATGGAATTAAACTCGTAAGCCTTATTCACAATTCAGAAGATATGAATGCGTATTGGACAGGAACAACAATGTTGTACGGCGACGGTAACGGAAGTGATGTTGGACCATTTGCTGCGTTGGATGTTTGCGGACATGAGCTAACACATGGATTGGTTACACATACAGCAGGCCTAAGCAATAGTGGAGAATCAGGTGCGTTGAATGAAGGATTTGCAGATATTTTTGGAACCTGTATCGAAGCCTACGCAAGACCGGCAGCAGCAGATCACAATTGGATCATGGGGACTGATTTTTCAAATGTTCCACGTTGGCATCGTTCATTGCAGGACCCAAAATCAAAGAACAATAATCCGGATACATATAAAGGTATTAACTGGGATCCAAATGGAGAGGTACACAAAAATGATGGACCAATCGGTCACTGGTTCTACTTATTATGTGAAGGAGGAAAAGGGACAAATGATCTTAACAATGCATTTGATATTAAAGGTATCGGTATGGCAGATGGAGAAAAAATTGCGTTCCGCGCTTTAACCGAATACATGACGCCAAGCTCTAACTATTCAACTACTCGTACTGCTGCAATCAAAGCTGCTACGGATTTATTTAAAGCCTGTTCACCTCAATTACATGCAACGATTGATGCATTTTATGCAATTGGTGTAGGCGCAAAGGATGCACCATTGGTAACTTCTGCTTTTACATCTGATCTAACAGTGGCTTGTATGCCTGCAACAATTAAATTCACCAACTCCAGCTTAAATGCAAGCACTTACAAATGGGATTTTGGTGATGGAGGAACATCAACAGATAAGGACCCCTCTTATACATTTACAAAAGCTGGAACATATACAGTCACCTTATCTTCTACGGGGAATTCATGTGTAAGTCAAGCAAAACCCGTAGTTATAAAAGTGGACAATTGTACAGGCATTGCAGATGTTGATCCAACCAGTATTAGCATTTTTCCGAACCCGGCCAGTAATTTCCTAACGATTAAATCAACAGAAAACATCACATCTGTTTCCGTATTTGATGTGTTGGGTAAAGTTATACTGACAGACAATGTATCAAAAGGAACCGAAATGCAATTGAATATTTCGGGATTAACAACCGGTGTTTACTTCGTAAAAGTAAATGCAGTTAATGCACAAAAATTGGTTAGAATAGTAAAAGAATAATAAAACCTAGCGTTTTAAGCCTAAATTCCGGAGATTCGATAGGGTCTCCGGAATTTTTATTTGGTAATAACTTGGATAAATCAACTGTTTGTCTCATTTTTGTTAAATAGTACGTGTTAGAAGAGGTGTGCTGGAGAAACTATCAGTGATTTGTTTAAAACAATACTTTGTAAACAAAGACGTTTCTTTAACGTGTAGATCATCCCCTTCACCGTGAATCATAGAAAATGGAAGGCTGTAATAGCTGCAATTTCAACTGGTACACATACAAGTAAGAACGAATGAAAGAAAACTAAAATTAAATCAACAAATCATGAAAAAGAAAAAAGCAGCAGGAATTATTTGTGTACTCGTTTTATTTTTATTTACTAATTCCAACAGTTCCGCCCAGGCCTTTGATGATGGCGCAAATGTAATCTCCTTAGGATTTGGCCTCCCACCCAGCAAACGAATTACCAGTGAATTTGATTTCTATAAAATTAATTTCTATGATTTTAAGCTAAAAAATTATGGTACCGCAGTTTTAAAATATGAGCGTGGATTACATAAATATTTTGGTTTGGGATTAAATTTAGAATATTCTGCAAGCCGCGTTACGTATAAATATGGTGACGCTGCAGCTCCGACGGACTACAAATACAATGTCGACATCAAGAATAAAATAATAGGGGGTTTTGCTAAATTTAATGGGCATTTTCCGGTTGGTCAAAAGTTAGATTTATATGGCGGTGTAGGATTGGGATATTTGTATACGATCAATAACCTTACAGACACAAATCCTAATAAGTCAAATGAAGCTTCAAAAAAAGAAACCGTCCTGGATTTCGATTACCAACTTACCCTTGGGGCGAGGTTTATGATCAAGGATAAAATAGGCTTATTTGTTGAGGTTGGCAGGGCCACCACACTTTTCCAATTTGGTTTAGCATTTAAACTTTAAGCAATCGGATACAAATACAACCATTAGTCAGCAAAATAAAAGGTAGTTGAGCTTAATGTGAGGTTGTAACAAAATCCTTTGTTTACAGACCATTCAGCGGTTTCGTATAAGGATTATGGATAGAGTGGGGTTTAATAATTTTGTTTTTTTATTTTGTTGCCTCTTCAAAGTTCCATTTCTTTGTGTCCGTTAAAATAAAAAACGCCTTTTACAGGCTATTAGATTTTTAAAAATGAAATTTCAATCAGTAGTAAACGTAGTCATTACAATTGTCATTACCAGCGAATAGCCGGTGGGGATTGTATTGCTTTAACATATAAAAAAGCCTTTCTCCACCGAGAAAGGCTTTTTGTTTTTCCAATAGGACGATAGCCAAATTGGAAAAACAATCCGCTGGAGATTCAGCGAAAGCGGGTTGGTAAATAAAGCACAAGATGATGAAGTAGTAATAAACAAAAAACCGAGCACTCTAAAACAATATATAGGAAACTTAAAAAAATAAAATTATGATGTATTTCGACAACGACTCAACCGTTTTTATAAACGGGGAATTTCTTAAAGCAAAAGACGCAGCCTGCAGTATGTATGCGCAAAGTTTACACTACGGATATGCTACATTTGAAGGTATTAGAGCTTACCAAACACCGGAAGGAACACAAATGTTTAAGGGTAAAGAACATTACGAACGCCTAAAGTGCTCTTGTGACTTGGTAAATCTGCCACTAAGCTATTCCGTTGATGAACTTGTTACTGCAACGTATGAGTTATTAAAGAAAAATAAGTTGAAGGAAGCATACATCAGACCCCTTATCTATGCTGCAGATCCAAACATGTCCTTGAAAGCTCCTGATAAATCAGATGTGTTCATTTGTGCATGGGAATGGGGTAAATACCTGGGCGATCAAACACTTCGCCTGATGATCTCTTCCTTTCAACGTCCCAACCCGAAAGCTTTATCAATGGAAGCAAAATGCTCCGGACAATATGTGAACTCTATCGTTGCAAGTACCGAAGCAAAACAAAAAGGATTTGATGAAGCATTGCTATTGGATCTGAATGGAAACATTGCAGAGGGCCCTGGTGCTAATTTCTTCCTTGAAAAAAACGGTACGCTATACACCCCTCCAACCGGTAATATCTTAAATGGTATCACCCGAAAAACAGTAATTGAATTGGCAAAGGCATTGAATATGCCGCTTAAAGAACAGCCCTTAAAACCAGCTGATTTGAAAGACGCTGATGGTGCATTTTATACAGGTACAGCAGCTGAAATCGTAGGGATAGAATCAGTAGATGATGTGAAATTTTTAAAACCATTTTCCGAAACATTAGGAGCTTCACTTGCAAAGCATTATTCAGAACTGGTAACAGGTAAATCAAAAGTGATGAGCTTGTCTTATGACAAAATTTTACAGTAATTATCAATTAAGAAATGATGTTGGGTGTTGTAATTTGAAACATATTGAATAGGCTATAAATGCTGATAAAATAGCGTAATTAAGCATAAAAATGTTAGGTTAAACATCATAGTAAGTTTTAATATTGAGTTTAAAGAAAGCATTCATTCATCTAATATTGCTAAAAAATTAATTGTAAAATGGATAAAAAGTTAAATAAACACAGTTGGATATATACACAAAATGATGAATTACCTGCAGCACGTGCAATGCTATATGGCGCCGGACTTAAAAAGGACGACATGAGCAAAGCCCAAATCGGAATCGGATCAACCGGGTACGAAGGGAACACGTGTAACATGCATTTAAATCAGTTGGCATCCTGGGTAAAACAAGGTGTAGTAGATGCTAACTTGGTTGGATTACAATTTTCTACAATAGGCGTAAGTGATGGTATCACCAATGGATCTCAAGGGATGCGCTATTCACTCGTTTCCCGCGAAATCATTGCCGATTCTATGGAGACCATAACTGCTGCACATTGTTACGATGGATTGGTTGGTGTACCGGGCTGTGATAAAAACATGCCTGGTGTATTGATGGCCATGCTTCGTTTAAATCGTCCATCCATATTGGTTTATGGAGGTACTATAAAAGGTGGAAACCACAACGGTCAAAAATTAAATATCGTTTCCTGCTTCGAAGCGTATGGAAAAAAAATGAGAGGCGGTATCGATGATGAGGAATACGAACAAATCATTATGAAATCATGTCCTGGCCCTGGAGCTTGCGGCGGAATGTATACGGCTAACACCATGTCATCAGCAATTGAAACATTGGGAATGAGTCTCCCTTACAGTTCTTCTTCACCAGCAGTAAGCGAAACAAAAAAACAAGAATGTTTTTCTGTAGGAAATTACATGCGATTATTACTGGAGAAAGACATCAAACCGAAAGATATACTTACACGTCAGGCATTTGAAAATGCAATGGTAATGGTAACTGTAATGGGTGGTTCTACCAATGCAGTATTACATCTTATCGCAATCGCAAATGCAGCTGATATCAAATTGACATTAAAAGATTTTCAGGATGTTACGGATAGAACCCCTGTACTGGCTGATTTAAAGCCGAGCGGAAAATACCTGATGGAAGATCTTCATAAGATAGGTGGAACACCGGCTGTTATGAAAACATTGCTGGAAGCAGGTTTAATTGATGGAAACCAGTTAACAGTAACAGGTAAAACAATTGCTGAAAATTTAAAAGATATTAAACCATTGGGGGCTGAACAGGATTTGTTACGTCCATTGAACAATCCGTTGAAAGCAACCGGACACATTCAGATACTAAACGGTAACATCGCTGAAAAAGGATGTGTTGCAAAAATATCCGGACAAGAAGGTGAACAGTTTAAAGGAGAAGCAATTGTTTTTAACTCGGAAGAGGAAATGGACAAAGGCCTAAAAGCAAATAAAATCAAAGCCGGTCATGTGGTGGTGATCCGTTACGTTGGGCCAAAAGGCGGACCGGGAATGCCGGAAATGTTGAAACCTACTGCAGCAATCATAGGTGCAGGATTGGGAGACACGGTAGCATTAATTACCGATGGAAGGTTTTCAGGTGGAACACATGGGTTTGTCGTCGGACACATTTGCCCGGAAGCACAAGAAGGTGGAAACATTGCACTTGTAAACAACGGAGATACAATTACCATTGATGCCATCAACAACAAAATTCATTTACACATTACGGATGAAGAAATGGCAAAGCGAAAAGCACAATGGAAACAACCCGAATTAAAAGTAAAACAAGGTGTACTTTATAAATACGCGAAGAATGTGAGCGAATCAAGTACGGGATGTTTAACCGATATATAATTTGAATTATGAAAATAACAGAAACGCTTAATACAACAAAAAATAAAGCAGCTCAAGGTGCAGGATCAGAACAGGCGATAACTGGAGCTGAAGCAATCATGCGCTGCCTGGTTGAAGAAGGTACCGAAACAATATTTGGTTATCCAGGCGGTGCCATCATGCCGGTATACGATGCATTGTACGACTACATGGATAGAATAAATCACATCCTGGTTCGTCACGAACAAGGTGCAGCACACGCAGCACAAGGGTATGCAAGAGTATCCGGAAAAGCAGGTGTTTGTTTGGTTACTTCCGGCCCTGGCGCTACCAACCTTGTTACCGGAATTGCAGATGCATTAATGGATTCAACACCAATGATCTGTATCGTTGGACAAGTAAAAGATACCTTATTAGGAACAGATGCCTTTCAGGAAGCAGATGTGATGAACATTACATCACCGATAACAAAATGGAATTTTCAGATAACAAGAGCAGATGAAATCCCTGAAGTTATGGCAAAGGCTTATTACATTGCTACAAGCGGCCGACCAGGACCAGTGTTTATTGATGTTACAAAAAATGCACAACAAGATAAAATGACAAAACCGTTTGTATATAAAAAATGCAAACAGTTAGCAAATTATCACCCGCGACTTGTTCCAAAACCAGATCAGGTGAGTGAAGCAGCAAAGTTGATCAATGCTGCAAAAAAGCCTTATTTGTTTGTTGGTCACGGTGTACTCATTGCCAAAGCAGAAGAAGAATTAATGACATTTGCTGAAAAATCAGGAATACCGGTTGCTTCTACATTACTTGGTTTATCAGCCTTCCCGGTTGATCACCCATTGTATGTTGGAATGCTTGGAATGCACGGAAATTACGGAAGTAATGTGCTGATCAATGAAGCAGATTTAATTATCGCATTAGGGATGCGTTTTGATGATCGTGTTACAGGTGAGCTGAGTAAGTTTGCTATCAATGCGAAAATTGTTCACATCGATATTGATCCGGCTGAAATAAATAAAATTGTAAAAGCAGATGCACCGGTTGTTGGTGATGCAAAAGAAGCAGTAAAAGCATTGCTTCCATTGGTTGATAAGAAAGAGCATACAGCCTGGTTGAATCAGTTTAAAGAATTAAATAAACTGGAATATGAAAAAGTAATTAAGGCAGAAATACTTCCACATGCTGATGGAGCAATCACCATGGGAGAAGTAATAAACCTATTATCTGAGAAAACAAAAGGTACCGCTACCATCATCGCGGATGTTGGGCAGCATCAAATGATTTCAGCACGTTACTACAATTTTGCGCAAACAGATGGCTGGGTAACCTCCGGAGGTATGGGTACCATGGGCTTTGCATTACCTGCTGCATTCGGTGTAAAAGTAGCAAAACCAAAACGTGAGGCAATTGCAGTTATCGGTGACGGATGTTTTCAAATGACCATACAAGAGTTGGGTACCATTGCACAAAGCAAATTGCCTGTAAAAATAATCATCTTGAATAATAACTATTTAGGGATGGTTAGACAGTGGCAAGAGCTTTTCTTCAATAACCGTTATTCATTTGTTGAGCTTCAAAACCCTGATTTCGTTGCTATTTCAAAGGGCTTTGGAATTTTTGGGGAAAAAGTAGCAACACGTGAAGAATTGGAAGGAGCATTGGAAAGAATGTTAGAATCAGATGTTCCTTATTTATTAGATGTAACCGTTTTAAAACAACACAATGTATTTCCAATGATTGCAAGCGGATCAGGTGTAAGTGAAATGCGTTTAGAATAATTAAAAGATGAAGACACAAAAAATATATACCATATCTGTTTTTTCTGAAAATAGAATAGGCTTGTTAAATAAATTGACTGCCTTATTTTCGCGCAGAAGATTGAATATAGAGAGCATTACCATTTCAGAGACAGAACGAAAAGGGATCTCCAGGCATACCATTACAATTCTATCTGATCAGGAAGTAGTGGAAAATTTGGTGAAACAAATCCGAAAAATTATTGAAGTATTTGTCGTGTATGGATATGAAAATAAAGATCTGGTGATTTCTGAAACAGCTTTATTTAAAGTATCTACACAAAACCTGGAGCTGGGATCTTCCTTGCATGAGGTGCTGCATAAAATAGAATCAAAAATAATGATGCTGGAAGAACAATATGTGATCGTGGAAAAGACCGGTACTGAAGTTGAAATTATGGATGCATATGCAGAATTAAAACCCTTCGGAATCATTGAGTTTGTAAGATCAGGAAGAGTAGCATTAGAAAAAAATATGAAAAGCATAACCGCTTATTTACCTGAATTTGAATTGAACACAATTAATTAATCACTCTATAAACAAAAACAAAAAAAAATGGCAAAAATCAATTTTGGCGGTGTACACGAAGATGTAATCACTCGCGAAGAATTTCCACTTAGTAAAGCAAAAGAAGTATTAAAAGGCGAAACCATTGCTGTAATAGGTTATGGTGTTCAAGGTCCTGGACAAGCATTAAATATGAAGGACAATGGCTTTAATGTTATTGTTGGTCAACGTAAACCAAGTAAGACGTGGGAAAAAGCAAAGAAAGACGGATGGGTTGAAGGAAAAGATCTTTTCGAAATTGAAGAAGCATTGAGCAAAGCAACAATTATCGCATTCCTTCTTTCAGATGCGGGACAAATTGCATTGTGGCCAACTGTAAAAAAACATTTGACGCCAGGGAAAACACTTTATTTCTCTCACGGTTTTGGAATCACGTTTAACGAACAAACTAGCATCGTTCCTCCAAAAGATGTAGATGTTATTTTGGTTGCTCCTAAAGGAAGCGGAACCAGCTTAAGAAGATTATTTGTAGAAGGAAAAGGATTGAACTCTTCTTTTGCCATCTTCCAGGATGCAACTGGTAAAGCAAGAGAAAAAGTATTAGCAATGGGTATCGGAGTTGGTTCCGGATATTTATTCGAAACTGATTTCAAAAAAGAAGTGTATTCTGATTTAACAGGAGAGCGTGGAATCCTTATGGGCGCTTTAGCTGGATTGTTCGAAGCACAATATTCCGTATTGAGAAAAAAAGGTCACTCTCCATCTGAAGCATTCAATGAAACAGTGGAAGAGTTAACACAAAGCTTAATGCCATTGGTTGCTGAAAACGGAATGGATTGGATGTATGCAAATACATCTGTAACAGCACAACGTGGTGCATTGGATTGGAAATCAAAATTCAAAGATGCAACCGTTCCTGTATTCGAGCAATTGTACGAAAGTGTTGCATCCGGAAAAGAAGCAGCGCGTGTAATTGCAGAAGGAAGCAAAGCTGATTACCGTGAAAAGTTAGAAGTTGAATTAAAAGAGATCAGAGACTCTGAACTTTGGCAAGCTGGTGCTGCTGTTAGAAAATTAAGACCTAGCAATAAATAATGATAGTAACGCAAAACACAGTTGAAATAAAAAAAGTGTTGGATGCACAATTAAGATTAAGTGGTGTTGTTGAAAAGACACCACTTAGTCTTAGTTTAAATTTATCCGAGGAATTAAATGCTTCCATCTTCTTGAAAAGAGAGGACATGCAAGTAGTACGTTCTTATAAAATAAGAGGTGCTTACAACAAAATGGCCTCGCTTACAGAAGCGGAAAAAAAACAAGGTATCGTTTGCGCCAGTGCTGGTAATCATGCACAAGGCGTTGCATTTTCCTGTCATAAATTAGGCATTCAAGGCAAGATATTTATGCCTGTTACAACGCCTCAACAAAAGGTGAAACAGGTAAAATGGTTTGGAAAATCCTCCATAGAAATTATTTTAACTGGCGATACATATGATGATTCCAGCAATGAAGCAATTCGTTACTGCAGCGAAAACAACATGGTATTTGTCCATCCTTTTGATGACGAGAAAGTAATTGAAGGACAAGGTACCGTTGGACTGGAAGTAATCGAACAAGCGGGTCAACCGATCGATTATGTAATTGTTCCAATTGGTGGTGGTGGTTTAGCTTCCGGATTAGGCAGTGTGTTCAGTCAATTGTCTCCAACTACAAAAATTATTGGAGTTCAACCTGCAGGTGCACCATCTATGCAAAAATCCATTGAAAAAGGAGAGCGTTTAAAATTAGAACACATTGAAAAGTTTGTGGATGGAGCTGCTGTAAAACAACCCGGAGCACTTACGTTCGAAATTTGCAAAGAAGTGTTGGATGATATTATCCTGGTAGAAGAAGGTGAAATCTGTTCCACCATGTTAAAATTATACAACGAAAATGCGATCGTGGTGGAACCGGCAGGAGCCTTGTCGATTGCAGCATTGAATCACATTAAAGATAAAATTGCCGGAAAAAGAGTGGTATGCATCATTAGCGGAAGCAACAATGATATTACCCGAATGGAAGAAATTAAAGAACGATCCCTATTATATGAAGGTTTGAAACATTACTTTTTGATCACCTTTCCTCAACGGGCAGGGGCGCTGAAGGAGTATTTGGTAAATGTCCTGAACCCTACAGATGACATCACTTATTTTCAATATGTGAAAAAAAATAGCCGTGAAAATGGTCCTGCAGTGGTTGGTATAGAACTATTTAGCAAAGAAAATTATCATCTATTGATAGAAAAAATGAAAGCTTACAACATTCAATATGAAGAAATTAATAATAAGGTAGAGTTATTTAAATAACACAGGATATTGATTTTAAAGCTATTTTTGGGGTCGAATTTATGGGAGGGGTGTCCTCAAGCCGTATCGTCATAAAAACAGGAAATAGCACATGGAGAGTATAAGTATTTTTGACATTATTAAAGTAGGCATCGGGCCAAGTAGTAGCCATACCATGGGACCTTGGAAAGCCGCATCCTTATTTATTGCTACACTCGAAAGCAATTATGCAAATCAGGAAATTACAGCTGTAAAGGTGATACTTTATGGATCCCTGGCGAAAACAGGTAAGGGGCATGGTACCGACATTGCTTCTATTTTGGGCCTAAATGGAGAAGATTATAAAACCATTGATACCAAAAAAGTAAACAGCATTGTTGCGCAGATTAAAGAAGACAAACGGATATCTATAAATAAAAAAGAGGTAAAATTTGATCCTCAACAAGATATTATTTTTGATTACGATACAAAGGAATTGCCGCATCCTAACCGTATTACCTTTATTGCATACAATGATAAAAAGGTGGTTCTGGAAAAATCATATCACTCACTGGGTGGTGGATTTATTACTGAGGAAGGCTTAACAGAGGTACATGTGTTGAAGGCTTCAAAATATCCTTGTCATTCTGCCGCTGATTTATTGGAGAATTGTAAGAAATTGAATTTGACAATTCCGCAATTGGTAAAATTGAATGAAGAGAGCTGGACAAGCGAAAAAGAAGTCGTTGAAAAATGTTTATACCTCTGGAAGGAAATGCAGGATTGTATTTACAGAGGTGTATGCACCAAAGGTGAGTTACCAGGAGGATTGCATGTGAAGAGAAGGGGTGCTGACTTGAATGCACAATTATTGAAAAACTCAACGTACTCCAATTACCAGGAATGGTTGAAATTAGTAAAAGGTACAGCAGGTAATTTTATCAATATCAATAAATGGGTAACTTGTTTTGCACTGGCAGTGAATGAAGAAAATGCATCTTTTGGTAGAATTATAACAGCTCCGACAAATGGCGCTGCCGGTGTTATACCAGCAGTAATCATGTATGCATATTGTTTTTTACCAGATATCACTGAAAAGCAATTGGTAGATTTTATTTTAACAGCAGGAGAAATCGGTACGTTTTATAAAAAGAAAGCAACCATCTCCGCTGCAATGGGTGGATGTCAGGCAGAAATTGGAGTATCCTCTTCTATGGCAGCAGCCGGCTTAACACAAATAATGGGCGGTACCAACGAGCAAGTGGTACAAGCTGCTGAAATAGCGATGGAGCATCACTTAGGTTTAACTTGTGATCCTGTAGGTGGATTGGTGCAGATTCCTTGTATTGAAAGAAATGCAATGGGTGCAATGAAAGCGATCACCGCTGCTAACCTGGCACTGGAAAGTAATCCAAGAAACGCCAGAGTAAGTCTGGATAATGTGATTGCGACCATGTGGCAAACGGCAAAGGACATGAATGAAAAATACAAAGAGACTTCGGAAGGAGGACTTGCAGTAAATATTTCCGTTAATGTGGCGGAGTGTTAATGCTGTCAGTCGAGGAGTCGAGAACAAAATATAACTAAATAAACGCTTTACAAAGATGCTGGTTTTAAAATTCGGAGGAACTTCCGTTCTGAACTCTGAAAACATAAAGAAAATAATTGCGATTATAAAAGATAAAAAAGGAACAAACAAAAACTTAATTGTGGTTGTTTCTGCAATGGGTGGAGTTACGGATAAATTATTAACCTGTGCCAGTCTTGCCATAAAAAAAGATCAGAGCTACCTCGAAATCATCAAAGAAATTGAAGACCGTCATTTGCAGGCAATCGAAGAATTAATTCCAATTCAACATCATATTGAAATCAAAGGCAAAATAAAATTGCTGTTGGGAGAATTGGAAAATGTTTGCAAAGGAATTTATATTCTTCAGGAATTATCACCCAATGTAAATGCACAACTCGTAAGCTTTGGTGAATTGCTATCGTCCAATATAATTTCACAAGCATTGCACTATGCTAGCGTACCCAATCAATGGATAGATTCACGGGAATTAATTACAACAGAAAATAACAATCAACCCTTAAAAGTTGATTTTGAAGCTACCAATAAAGCCATTGCAGAAAAATTAAAAGGTGTGGATATGGCAATCTTGCCAGGTTTTATTGCAAAAACAAAATCAGGACATGCAAGTACATTGGGACGCGGTGGTTCAGATTATACCTCCGCAATTATTGCTGGTGCATTGAATGCTGACTGCCTGGAAATCTGGTCGGATGTAGAAGGCATGTATACCAGCGATCCACGCTTGGTAGAAGGTGCATACTCCATTGATGAATTATCGTATGAAGAAGCGATGGAGCTTTCGTATTTCGGTGCGAAAGTATTGTATACACCAACGATACACCCATTACTTGAAAAAAACATTTCCCTGCTTTTAAAGAATACATTTAAACCCGAACATAAAGGAACACTCATTACAAGTAAAGGTGGAAATTCAACCGCAGCTATTAAAGGGTTATCCTGTGTAAACAACATGGCTTTGATTACCATAACAGGTAGTGGAATGGTTGGCATTCCGGGTATCGCAGCACGTTTTTTCAGTACCTTATCTACAAAAAATGTAAACGTATATTTTATCACGCAGTCGTCATCTGAGCATACCATCACCATTGCGATAAATGATACAGATACTCCTTTTGCTGTAAATGCGCTGGAGACAGAGTTTGCTTACGAAATATCATTGAACAGAATCAGTCCGATGTTAGTAGAGAAGAAATTATCCATTGTTGCGATTGTTGGAAGCAAAATGAAGGAGCAAGCAGGAATAAGTGGTAAAGCATTTTCGCTACTGGGCTCTAACGGTATCAATGTAAGAGCCATTGCACAAGGCGCTACAGAGCGTAATATTTCTATTGTTGTAAATGAATCGGATGCAAAGAAAACATTGAATGTATTGCACGAAGGTTTTTTCTTATCCAATGCGAAACATTTGCATTTGTTTTTAATGGGTCCGGGAAAAGTAGGGAAAGAACTATTGGATCAAATTGCTTCACAAGCACAGATTCTAAAAAAGGAAAATCATATTGACATTAAATTGATAGGCATAGCCAATAGCTCAAAAATGCATTTCGATAACGGAGGAATGGACATTAGTAAGTGGCAAAAGGAATTGACTGAAAAAGGAGAAAAATTAAATGTACCTGACTTTGTTCAACACATCAAAAAGCTAAATCTGCAAAATAGCGTATTGATTGATTGTACAGCTTCTGAAGAAATTGCAGCCGTGTATCAGGAAGCATTGAAATTAGGTATTTCCGTAGTAGCTGCAAATAAAATAGCAGCATCCTCTGCGATTAAAAATTTGCAGGCGATTAAAGCAGAAGCAAGTAATAAAAAAGTTAAGTTTTTATACGAAACGAATGTTGCTGCCGGCCTGCCGGTTTTAAAGACCATTCAGGACTTGAAAGCAAGCGGAGATAAAATCCTAAAAATAGAAGCTGTGCTATCTGGAAGCTTAAACTTTATTTTCAATACAATTTCAGAAAAGGTAAAATTCTCTGATGCGGTTACACAAGCTAAGGAATTAGGTTATACGGAACCGGATCCATTTATTGACTTAAGTGGAAAAGATGTAATGCGTAAGCTGTTGATCCTGTCAAGAGAAAGTGGGTATTCATTTGAAATGGATGAGGTGAAATCAAATCCATTGTTACCAACTACTGAAAATTTATACAATTTACCTTGGGCAACATTGCTTGAAAAATTAAAAAGCTTTGATGCATATATTGAAACAAAACGAAAAGAAGCGGTTGCAAAAGGCAGTATATTAAGATTCATGGCGCGACTGGAGGATGGTAAAGCTTCTGTAGGAATTACTGAAGTAGGTGCCGATCATGTGGCGTATAATTTAAAAAATGCTGACAATGTCGTGCTGATCGAGACCAAGCGTTACAGTCCTAATCCAATGATTATAAAAGGTGCCGGAGCAGGTACGGAAGTAACAGCTGCAGGTGTATTTGGTGATATTTTAAAAATTTCAAATTTCTAGTTATGAGTGAAAAAATTATAAAAGCATTTGCACCCGCTACTGTTGCAAATGTCTGTTGTGGATTTGATGTGTTAGGTTTTGCCCTTGAAAATATCGGAGATGAAGTGTGTATTAAAGCACTTGGCTCGGATGATGTTGTGATTTCTGGCATTACAGGCACGACCTTATTATCTCAGAATGCCGATGAAAATATTGTTGGAATAATTGCCAAACAAATGCTGAAGAAAGCAGGAAATAAAAACGGCTTAGATATTAAATTAAAAAAAGGCTTGGGAATAGGAAGTGGCTTGGGAAGCAGTGCCGCAAGCTCTGCAGCTATTGCGTTTGCTGTAAATGAATTACTGGGTAAACCTTTTTCTTCAAAAGAATTGATTGAATTTGCAATGGAAGGGGAGCGCTTTGCTTCTGGTACAGCACATGCTGATAATGTAGCTCCGGCATTGTTAGGAGGATTTACACTTATAAAGTCATACGAGCCATTGGATGTGATCGCCGTGCCTGTAAAAGCAAAATTA
>C688J18823_10001383_pt1 | contig 14879 bp, 8 predicted proteins | sample HopSoiMetagenom1_FD_18823 | JGI IMG/M metagenome (IMG submission 18823)
AGCCGATGAAAATGCTCGCGCGATCGACCGCGAACGTCTTCGCATGCAGGCTCGCGTCCGATCCGCCACCGTCCCGCGCGCTCGTCTGCCGCTTGAGCTCGTAGAGGCGTACGCCGCCGCGCAGGAGCTCCTCGCGGTACTTCGCATAGCCGGCGTGCACTGGCGCCACGTCGGTGGCCACGAGNGAGTTGGTCAGCACGCGCACTTTCACGCCGCGCCGCGCGAGGGCGACGAGCGCCGCGGCGCCATCCTTCGTCGGCACGAAATACGGCGAGACGAGATCGAGCTCGCGCTCGGGCTTGCCGATCGCGGCCTCGAGCAGCGGCAGCATGTGCAGGTCCCCGCGGCTGGGCGGATGCAGCACCTTGGACGGATCGTCGCTCACCATGCGCGCCGGCGCCCATACGAACGGCAGGCTGCCGGCGAGGAGATCGCGCACGAGCGTCGTGCTGCGTAACGCATCCACATAGCGCGCGGCCCGCGGATCGGCATCCAGCTCTGTCCATGCCGCGCGAACGAGCTGCGCGGCCTGCGGCCCGGCCGGGCGAATCAGCGAGCCGGCGGGATAGGCCGAGGCGCTGTTCCAGTACGCATCGAAGGAGGCGGACACCTCCGGCACCACCGCGCCGACGACTAGCGCGTCGAGGTCGGCGAATTCGACCGCGACCTCGGCGCCGAAGTACTCATCGCCGACGTTGCGGCCGCCGACGATGCTCGCCTGGTTGTCCGCGGTGAACGACTTGTTGTGCATGCGGCGGTTCACACGCGAGAAATCCATGACCAGCTCGCCGAGGCGAAAGCCGCGGTTCGCATAAGGATTGAAGAGCCGCACCTCGATGCCCGGATGCGCGTCGAGCGCGGCGATGGCCTCGTCCATGCCGCGCGTGTTGTTGTCGTCGAGGAGGAGCCGCACGCGCACCCCGCGCTCGGCCGCCTGCCAGAGCGCCTCGCAAAGCAGCCCGCCGGTGGTGTCGTTGCGAAAGATGTAGTACTGCACGTCGAGGCTGCGCTCGGCGGCGCGCGCAAGCAGCACGCGCGCGGCGAATGCGTCGCGGCCCTGGGCGAGCGCGTACACGCCACTCTTGCCCGGATGGGCGGCGACGGCGCTCGCGAGCGCCCCGCGCAGCCGCGTGCCAGTGGTGTCGGTCAGCGCGGAGGAGGGCGCGCGTCCGGCGTCCTGCAGGCTGGCGCACGCCCCCAGCGTAAGCGCGAGGACGCACAGTATCCGGCGCATGCGCTACGGTACCTGCAACGCCTGCCGCCGGCCGTTGGACCAAGGTCCAATGACGCCGCGTTGACCGGCTGCCTAACATCGGACGGTGGGAAGGATCAGCCGGTATTGCGCATACGCGATCGGCGGGGTGGTGCTCGTGGTCCTCGCGGCCGCGCTCCTCCTGCCCGAGCTCCTCGACCGGCCCGGGATCGCCGCCGAGATTCAAGCGAAGCTCTCCAGCGCCGTGGATGGCGATGTGCGCTGGGATGAATTCCGCGTGCGCATCCTGCCTTCGCCGCACGGCACCTTGCGCGGCCTCAAGGTGAAGACGGTCGCGGCGAGCCTCAGCGCCGACGAGGTGACCGTGGCGCTACGCTTGTGGCCGCTGTTTCACGGCCGCGCCGAGATCGCTTCGCTCGTCCTCGCACGCCCGCTCGTCGAGCTCACCGTAGTGCCTTCTGCTTCCGTGCCGCAGGAGGCGCAGCTCGCGCCGGCGCAGGATCCGCTGGAGGCGTACCGCTCGCTGATGCGCGCGCTCGCCGGCGCCTTGCAGGAATTCGCCCCCGACACGGTGGTGGCGATCGACAACGCCGGCGTCAACGTGACCATCGAAGGCATGCCGCCGCTCCAATTCAGCGATCTGTCGCTACGGGCTCGCACGGCGCGCGAAGGCGTCGAGCTCGACGCGACCGCGAGGAGCCGTTACTGGACTGAGCTCAAGCTGGCCGGACGCATGCGCTACGCCGATCTTTCCTCCACAGCCGAGCTGCATCTTTCGCGCGTGCAGGGCCAGGCGTGGCTCGACTGGCTGCTCGAGTCGTCCGGTATTGCCGTGGGCATTCCGGACGTCGACCTCAATGCGCGCTTCAGCGCCGATGCGGCGAAGGCGCTCGAGCTCGAGCTCGACGGCAGCGCGAAGACGCTCACGCTTTCGCGCGACAACAAGCGCCTCGCCGCCTCGCCGATCGTTCTCAAGGCGAAGCTCGCGGTCGACGCCGCCGAAGCGGTGGTTCACCTCGAGCGGCTGGCGGCCGGCGAAACGCGCATCGGCGGCGGCGTGCTGCGCTACTCGCCGAAAAACGGCGTCGATGCGCGCGACGTCGACCTGCACGTGGACCTGGCCCAGGTGCTCGGTTATGGGCGCGAGCTCGCGCCGCAGGCCCTGATGCGCATCGAATCGGCGAGCGGCGCTCTGAACGCTCGCGCGCAGGTGGCCTGGAATGGCGACAAATGGGGCCTGGGCATCGCGGTCGCGCAATCCGACGCCGCCGTGCAGGTGAAGGACGTTCCCGGACCGCTTCGGCTCGAGAGTGCGAGCGTAGAGGTCGATCCGCTCGGCGTGAAGGCCAGCAACATCCATCTTTCGTTGCCCGCTGGAAGCGCCCGCGTCGCCAACGCCCGCTATGCGTTCAAGAACGGCGCTGCAGCTGCGAATGGCGAGCTCGACCTCGACATGGCCCAGACCTTGGCGCTGGCGGGCGCAGCGTTGCCGGAGGGTATCGTCGAGTCGGCAAGCGGACACCTGCGCGCTAGCGCAAGCGGTGAATTCAACGGCAAGTCTTGGACGGCGAGCGCAACCGTGGCGCAATCCGATGCGCAGGTGAAGCTGAAAGCGCTGCCCGCTGCACTCACGCTCTCGCAAGCCGGGGTGCGAGCCACGCCGAAGGCGATCGTGGTCGAGCGCGCCGCGGTCAAGCTCCTCGACGCGTCCGCCAACGCCTCGGCGACGATCAGCGATTACACGAAGGCGTTGCGTGTGCAGGCATCGATCGCCGAGGCCACGTTGGGCCCGCAGCTGCTCGAGTGGGTGTGGCGCATGGCGGCGCTGCCGCCGAACCTGGCGCTCAATGCACCGCTGCGCGTGGCCGTGCCGCGGTTTGGCTGGTCGCCGGACGGCGCGCTCGATGTCGACGCGCAGGTGCGCTTCCCATCCGGGCCGCAGCTGGCGGTCGAGCTCGCCAAGTCGGCCGAGGGACTCGACGTGCGGCGCATGCAGGTCAGGGATGCGCGCAGCGACGTTAACGTAAGCCTGCGGCTGCGCGGTGAAAGGCTGTCCGGGCGCTACTCCGGCACGCTCGACAGCCGCACCATCGCCGCGATGCTGAAAAGCGCCAGCGCGCCGGCGGGCGCGGTGAGCGGTGACCTGCGCTTCGCGTACGACCCGGCGGAGCCGCGCCGCACGAGCGCCGAAGGCAATCTCAAAGGCGAGCACGTGGATCTTTCCTGGGCCGCGGGCGTGCCGGCGGAGATCGAGCGCCTCGATATCTCCGCCGATGGGAATGCGGTGCGCATCGCGGAGGCGAGCGTGCAGTGGGCGGGGCAGCGCGCCACGCTGCGCGGCGAGGCGAAGCGCGGGCCGCAGGGCCCGGTGATCGACGCCGAGATCGAATCCCCCGGCGTGCTGGTCGATGCGTTGCTGCCCAAGCCGAAGGACGGCGAGAAGAAGGCCGACAAGGAGCCGGCGAAGGTATGGCCGCTTCCGGTCACGGGGCGCATCGCGGTGCGCTCGAAGCTCGTGCAATACCAGCACTACAAGGTCGAGCCTTTCGCCGCCGTGGTCGCGCTCGAGAGAGAGCGCGTCACGCTCGAGGTCAGCGAGGCGCTGGTGTGCGGGCTCGCCTTGCCGCTCACCGCGCAAGCCGCGCCCGCCGGCGTGTCCGCCGCCGTGCAGATCGCCGCGCAAAAGCAGCGCATCGAGCAAAGCGTCGAGTGCCTGGCCGGCGAGAAGCTCATGATCACCGGCCCGATGGACCTGCGGGTCGACGTGCGCACCGAGGGCGAGAACAGTGCCGCGCTGCTGCAGAACCTGAAGGGCACCGTGAGCGCCGACATTCGCAACGGCACGGTGACCAAGTTCGCGCTGCTCGGCAACATCCTTTCGATGCAGAACGTCGCGGCGCTCGTCAGCGACGGTCCGAAGCTCGGCGCGGACGCCTTTCCCTTCCGGCAGCTCTCCGCCAGGGGACGTTTCGACAAGGGGCGCTTCTTCCTCGAGGAAGGCGTGTTCCACAGCAATGCCATCGGCCTCGGCGCCAACGGCTCGATCGGGCTCGCGGATTTCGAGAGCAACCTCACGGTGCTCGTCGCACCCCTCGCGCTGGTGGACGAGGCGGTGCGCAAGCTTCCGCTCCTGGGCTACGTGGTGGGCGGCACCTTCACCAGCCTGCCCGTCGCGGTGAACGGCGACATCCGCGATCCGCGCGTGGTGCCGCTCGGTCCGCGCGCCATCACCAACGAGATGATGGGGCTCCTCACGCGCACGCTCTCCCTGCCGGGCAAGGTCGTGCCGGGGAAATAATCAGTCGAGCCAGCGGTACTGCAAGGCGGCCGATGCAATGCTGTAGTCGCCGCCGGCGCGCACCACGGTTCCTTTCGAATACGCCACTTTGGTCGACCAGCCGCGCCCGACGGGCAGCGAGAGCACGAGGCCGACGCGCGAGTTGTGCTGCTCGTCGTCCTTCGCCGCGCCGTCGACCGACGTGCGCCCGCCGATGTAGCGGCCGAGGTCGACCGCGAGCCACGTGCCGCGGCGAAAGTTGTAGCCGACGTGCAGCTGATACACCGCGAGCGGCTGCTGGCTGCGGCGGTGGCCGCCGAAGAAGTCGTCGTTTTCCGTGAAGGTCCAGACGCCCGCCGCCGCCTCGGTGAACCAGTTGCCCATCGGATAGGAGACACCGAGCTCGGGCTTGAAGCCCCAGCGGTTGGTGCCGACGTTGACGAGGCGCGTGCCTTCGTATTGCCCGGTGGGCACGACGACGCTAAGGCTGGCGCCGCCGGACAGCACGTCGGGCCTGACCAGGAATTGCGCCGGTGTGAGCGCCGGATGGCCGAAGAGGTTGATCGCGCCGCGCAGGTGCAGGTCGCCCAGGCCGCCGCGATGCGCTTCGTGCGTCGTGTCGCCGACCTCGCCCCGCAGATCGGCGTTCGCATAGGGCAGCACGATGGCGAAGTTGGCCGTGCGGCCGAACGCGTCGAGGAAGCGCGCATAGCCGAGGGTCAGGATGTCGACGCGCGCCGTGAGGTCGGTGATCGGCACCGACGGGTCCGGCAGCACCGGGCCGCTGAGATGCGTGTAGCCGAGGATCGCGAAACTCGTGCCGATCGGCGCGTTCGAATACGCGCGCGGCTCGAGCTCCTGCGCCAGAGCTGCGCCGCAGGCGAGCGATAGGACCATGGTCCAATGGCGCCACCTGCGCGGCGAGCCTAACTTGCGCGGCATGAGAAAGACTTTCCTGGCGCTGCTCGTCGCCGGATGCGCCGCAGGCCCGCAATGGCAAAAGGATGGCGGCACGAAAGAGGCGCTCGAGGCCGACCTGTATCTGTGCAGCGAGCAGGCGCCGAACCAGGTCCAGCCGCGGGTGCAGGGACCGAGCGGCACGCCGTCGGGCCTGGGCGGCGAGCGCAAGGCGGCTTTCAATGCCATGGCCGAGCGCGAAGGCGAGCGCATGCAGAAGGACCAGAACGCGATAGGGGCATGCATGCGCACGAAGGGTTACAGCCAGAAATAATCAATCGGGCAGCGGCTCAACCTCGCCCGAGCGCACCGCCACGCGCTGTCCGATCCGGTAGCGCGACGCATCCGCCACGCGGTACACGCGATGCTCGCCGTCCTCCATTTTCACCGTCACCTCGTAGCCCGATTGCGCCAGGCGATCCTGCATCTCGGGCGTGCCGGCGGCGCCGTAACGCCACTTGGGCTCGCTCGAGGTGGTGGAGCCGCCGAAAGAACGCGAAGCCACCGCGCCCACCGGGATGGCTTCCTCGAGGTCCGAGGGGGCGCCGACCGACTGCGGCACGCTGCCCTTCGGCGCGGCCGGCGGCGCGGACTTGTGGATCTCGCGGATCGACTGGATGACGCCGCCGGTCACCGCCACGACGCGCAAGTCGAGCTGCTGCGCCGTAGCCGTCGCTGCCCAGAAGAGCAGGACCCAGCGCACGCTATTCCGACAAGCCCTGGATGAAGTAAGTGGCCGACAGCAGCATGCTCGGCGGGCCGAGCGGGCCCAGCCAGCGGGCATAGATGCGCTCGATCTCGCGCGTGCGGTACAGGCGCGCGAGCGGACGGTTCACCGCCAGGCGAAAGTCCGCATCGCCGCGCGGCAGCATGAGCGCGTACTGCTCGATCGAGAAGTCTTCGTCGAGGAGGCGGAAGAGATCCCCCTCGGCGCGCCGCATCACCACGGCGCCGATCAGCGCCGTGCGGTCGGAGGCGAAGCCATCGACCTTCCCTTCGCGCAGGAGCGCGAGACCCTCTTCGCGCGCGTTGATGGTCACCACCTCGGCTGCGGTCATGTTTTGGCCGAGCGCTTGGCGCAGTACCCGTTCCGTCGTCGTGCCGCGCATCACGGCAATGCGCTTGCCGCCGAAATCGGCGAGGCGGCGCGCCGGCTCGTCCGCTTTGGTGAGCACGCTCGCGCCGTCGACGAACGTCATCAGGCTGAAGTCGACCTGGCTCTGGCGCGCCAGCGTCCAGGTGGTCGTGCTGCACTCGAGGTCGACGCGGCGCTTCTGCACGGCCTCGATGCGGTTCTGCACCGTGAGCTTCACCCAGCTGGTCTTCAGCTGCGGTCGCCCGAGCTGCGCGGCGATGGCTTCGGCCACCGTGCGGCACAGCTCCACCGAATAGCCCTGCGGCTCGCCGTTCGTGTCGGCGTACGAGAAGGGCGCGGCGCCCTCGATGTAGCCCAGCGTGATGACGCCGGTCTTGCGGATCTTTTCGAGGGTCGCTTGCGCGGCGGCCGGCAGGGCGAAGGCCGCAGCCGCGGCGAGTAGCAGCAGGCGCGCGATCATTCCGGCAGCGCGCTCAGCCGGAAGAACGTGACCGTATCGGCATCGGGCTCGCCGAACCACTTGGTATACGCGCCGCGGAACCCTTCCGTGGCGTAGATGCGGCTGAGCGCTCGATCCACGGCGAGGCGCGCGTCCTCGTTGCCGCGCGCGAGCGCGATGGCGACGGGCGCCACGCTGAAGCGCCGGTCGACCAGCTTCAGGTCCGCGAACGACGGGTTGCGTTTCACGGCGTCGAGCAGGATCGAGCGGTCGGCGAAGAACACGTTCGCCTTGCGATCGACCACCGCCTGCAGGCCCTGCGCGTAGTCCTTCACCGGGGCGAGCTTGCTCGCGAGCTGGAGCTTCGCGAGCCGCTCCGCGACCACCTTCTCGGTCGGCGTGCCGCTCACGACGGCGATGGTCTGCGTCTGCAGCACCTGCTCGGTCGGCGTGCCGCGCCACAGCGGTCCGGAAGTACCCGGGCGCTCGGTGAGCGCCTTGGTAAGGCCGGCGGGCGCATCGGCGCGCACCAGCGCGCCCACGCCGCCCTGGAAGATCGGGATCGAGAAGGAAACCTGCTTGCGCGTCGCCAGCGTGACGGGCTCGCCGCAGAGGAGCTTCACCTTGCCTTCGCGCAGCAGCGCGAGCCGGTTCTCGGTGGTGACGCGCACCCACGAGACCTGCTCGTCGGACAGGCCGACCTCGGCCTTGGCGATCTCCACCACCTTCTGGCAGAGCTCGATGGCGTAGCCGGTCGGTTTGCCCGACTCGTTGTCGAACGAGAACGGGCGCGCGTCGGCGTGATAGCCGATGGTGAGCTTGCCGCCGGGCTCGACGATCTGCGCGTGCGCCGGGCGAGGCATCAGCGCCGCCCCGCACACCAGTACCGCCAGGACGGCAGCGGCCTGCGCCGCGCGCGCCGGCACGCGCAGCCCCGCTTCGGCCGTGGCGCCGGTCATGAAGCGCGGCGCGATGAAGCCGTAGAGGATGTAGGTGAGGGCGAGCACGATCGTGCCGCCGAGCACCGCGTCCTTGCCGGAGGCGTAGATCGCATAGGTGGAGTAGAGCACCGCGACGACCATCACCGTGACGTTGAGCTTGTACGTGCGGGCGGGCACCTCGGCCTTCTTCATCATCACCACCAGCGCCGACAGGGAAATAATGTACGGGATGACGTTGGTCACCACGGCGAGGTTGACGAGCGCGCTGAATTGCTCCGAGAGCGACGGCGAGATGGTCGAGAACGCCATCAGCGTCTGCACCACGGCCATGATCACCATCCCGGCGATCGGCGCGCCCAGGCGGTTCTCCTTCGAGAAGATCGCCGGGAAGAAGCGGTCCGCGGCTGCCGTCTTGGCGGTCTGCGCGATGGTGAATTGCCAGCCGAGCAGCGAGCCCAGGCAGGCGGCCACCGCGAGCGCCATGATGATCGAGCCGATGGTCGGGTTGAACATCTTCGCGTAGGCGAGCGCGAAGGGTCCGGTCGACTTCGCGAGCTCCTCGTTGGGCACGATGCCCTGGATCACCGTGGTCGAAAGGACATAGACCACCGCCGCGCCCAGCGTGCCGAGCATGCAGGCGAGCGGTACGTCGCGCTTCGGGTTTTCCACGGCGTCGGAGTTCTGAGCGGCCGACTCCATGCCGAGGAACGCCCAAAGTGTCAACGCGATGCTCGAGCCCATGCCCTCGAGGAGCGGCATGCCCTGCGGGTTCCAGGCGTGCGAGAAGACGTCGCCCTTGAACCAGAACCAGCCGATGAGCGAAAGCCCGGCCACTGGCACGATCACGCCCCACACCGTGACGGCGCCGATCTTGCCGGTGACCGACGGTCCGCCGAAATTGGCGAGCGTGGTGAGCCAGATGAGGCCGATCACGCTGAGGCAGGTGGCGATCGGCGTGGCCGCCATGCCGGGGAAGAAGCCCGCGAGATAACCGACCGCCGAGATCGCGATCGCGACATTGCCGATGGCGAGCGAGACGAAGTAGAGGAGGAAGGTGAGGAAGTAGCCGTCCTTGCCGTACGCGTCCTCGGCGTACGCGGCCATGCCGCCGCGGCGCTGGTTGAAGAGCCCCGCCTGGGCGAAGCCGTACGCGATGGCCATCGAGCCGAGCGCGGTGACGATCCAGGAGAGGAGCGAGATCGCGCCCACCTTCGCCATGTTGGTGGGCAGCATGATGATGCCGGAGCCCATCATGTTGACCGCCACCACCAGGGTCAGCTGCATCATGCTCATCTTCTTCGCGGTCGTTGCCATCGCTCTCTCCTTTATTTCTTCACGCACAAAACGTGGAACACGCCGTCGAGGAGCTCAGCGCCCTCGATGACGCCGGAAAATCCGGGGAATTGTTTTTCGCGCATCTGCATGGCGCGCAGGTACTCGATCTGCGGCGAGCTCGACGCGCCGAAGTTCTCGCCCGACATCAGCATCGGGATGCCGGGCGGATAGGGCATGACCGCATTCGCTGCCGTGCGCTTCGCCAGGCGCTCGGTGGGCACGAGCTCGACCTCGCCGGTGACGAGGTGCTGGTACGCCGCGCGCGGGGTCATGTCCGGCTCGGGCAGCGTCTCGTACGCGGCGTTCAGCACGTCGCCGGGACGCTTGTCGCTCAGGTATCCAAAGAGCTGATCGCCGAGCTCGCGCAAGCCGATCTTTGCGTAGCGGCCGGGGTTCTGCGCGGTGACTTCGGGCAGCGCCTCCGCGAGCGGCCGGTTCTCGTCGTAGGCGCGCTTGAAGGCGAGCAGGTTCGCGAGCAGCGTGCCCCACTTTCCGCGCGTGATGCCGATCGAGAACAGGAACATCACCTGGAAGTCGGTGACGCGCGTCGGCACGATGCCGAAGCGATTGAACCAGGCGTTCACCAGCGCAGCCGGCACGCCGTTCTTCTCGAGCTTGCCGTCCTCTCCCATGCCCGGCGAGAGGATGCTCACCTTGATGGGATCGAGCATGCACCAGTCGTCGGCGATCTCGTCGAAGCCGTGCCACTTGTCGCCGGGGCGCAGGATCCACGGCTCCTGGCTGTGCGTGAGCGACTCCGCCGGCGCATCCTCGAACGGGACCTTGCCGACGCGCTCCACGTTCCAGGGCTGGAAGAACCAGTCCTTTTTCTTCTCGAACTCGCGCCGCACGCGGCCCACGGCCTGACGGAAGTCGACCGCTTCGTTGATCACTTCCTGCGTGAGCGAGCGGCCGGCCGCGCCGTCCATCATCGCGGAGGTGATGTCGTTCGACGCCACGATCGCGTAGAGGGGCGAGGTGGTGGTGTGCATCATGTACGCCTGGTTGAAGCGATGGTGGTCGATCGCCCCCTTGCCGTCGCGCACGTGGATGTAGGAGGCCTGCGACAGCGCCGCGAGCAGCTTGTGCGTCGAATGCGTGGCGAAGACCGTCGGCCCCTTGTGGTTCGCCGGGTCGCCGCGCATGGCGAAGTGATTCGTGTACATCGGGTTGAAGCGCGCGTAGCCGTACCACGCCTCGTCCATGTGCACGCGGTCGCTCGACTGCGCGAGGATCGATTCGACCCGGGCCGAGTGGTAGCAAAGGCCGTCGTAGGTGCTGTTGGTCACCACCGCATACACCGGCTTCTTGCCGGCAACGGATTTCGCGACCGGGCTCGCCTTGGCCTTCGCCTGGATGGTCGGCGGCTGCATTTCGTGCGGCGAGAGCGGGCCGATGATGCCGTAGCGGTTACGCGTAGGGACCATGTACACCGGCCGCGCGCCGGTGAGCATCAGGCCCTGTTCGATGGACTTGTGGCAGTTGCGATCGAGGATGACGAGGTCGTCTTCCTTCATGCACGCCTGCATGATCGAGCGATTGGAGCCCGAGGTTCCCACCACGCCCGAATAGCTGCGGTGCGCGCCGAACACGCGTGCGGCGTACTTCTCGCTCTCCGCGACCACGCCGGTGTGGTCGAGCAGCGAGCCGAGCGCGCCGCGCTCGATGCCCATGTCCGTGCGGAACAGGTTCTCGCCCATGAAATCGAAAAAAGCGCGCCCGGCGGGCAGCTTGGTGAAAGCAATGCCGCCCTGATGGCCGGGCGCGGACCACGAGTGCTCGCGCAACTGGGAGTAGAGCGCGAGCGCACGCGCATAGGGCGGGAGGAGGGTCGCCCTATATCGCTCGATGGCGGCCATCACCCGGCCGGCGACGAAGTCCGCGGTGTCTTCCAGCAGCCAGACGAACTCGTCCACCATCTCGGCCACCTCGATCGTCATCTGGCCCTTGACGAGCTTGCGATCGGCGGTGATGAACACGGGAACCTTCGGATTGCGCTCGCGCAGCCTGGCGAGCAGCGTGGCCACCTGCTCGTGAGCGCTCTTCGCTTCGGCGCCGAGGTGCCAGTTGACGAGCACGGCGCGCAGCGACGCGTCGAAGCCGACGATCGCCTCGCCATCTTCGCAGCTCAGCGCGCGAACCACGTCGCAGTTGCGCGAGGCCAGCGTGGCCGCGATCGCCTCGGCGGCGCGACCAATGGCGGTTTCGGGCCGCGCGAGCGCGTCGTCGACCACCAGGACACGCGGACGGATGGCAGCAGCGGTGGCGGTGAGCATTAGCGGCGGCTCTTCTCAATGACGCAGTCCACGAGGTAGCGCCGGCCGTTCGCGCCGGGCTCGAAGCGCAGGCCGTGGATGTCGGTCTCGAAGCCCGGGAACTTGCTGTCGAACTCGCGGGCATAGATCAGGTAGTCGTGGATCGACTTCGTCGCCGCCGTCAGGCGCTCGCCCGGCATGATCAGCGGAATCCCCGGCGGATAGGGCACGATCATCACGGCGAGCGTGCGGCCCATCAGCTCGTCGATCTCCACCGACTCGACGCGGCCGTGCACCAGCGCGTCATAGGCGTCCGCCGGCCGCTGCGCCATCTCCGGCAGCACGGTGTACATGTCCTTCTGCGCCTTGGGCAGGTTGTCGTCGCGGTAGATCTTGTGCACCGCCTCGCACAGGTCGCGCAGGCCCATCGTCGAATACGCCTCGGGGTGCGCCGCGGCGAGCGCCGGCAGCGCGCGCGTGAGCGGCGCGTTGGCGTCGTAGAGGTCCTTGAAGTTGAGCAGCTCCGTGACGAGCGTGCTCCATTTGCCTTTCGTGATCCCCATCGAGAAGAGCACCAGGAACGAGTACAGGCCGGTCTTCTCGATCTCGATGCGGCGTGACGAGAGAAACTTGACGACGACCGCGGCCGGGATGCCGTGCGCCTGCATCACGCCGTCGGCGGAAAGGCCGGGCGTGAGGATCGTCACCTTGATCGGGTCGACGAGGACGTGGTTCTCGGCGAGCTTCTCGAAGCCGTGCCATTTGTCGGCCGGGTTCAGCACCCACGCGCTCTTCTCGGCCGAGGGCTTGTCGGCCATCGCATCGGGCTGCCACACCTGGAACCACCAGGAGGCCTTGAGCTCGCGCTTCACGGAGGCCATCGCGCGGCGAAAGCCGAGCGCTTCGTCGATCGTCTCCTGCACGAGCGCGCGGCCGGCGGGCTGCTCCATCATTGCGGCCGCCACGTCGCACGAGGCGATGATGCCGTACTGCGGCGAGGTGGAGGTGTGCATCATGAACGACTCGTTGAAGCGCGTCATGTCGAGCGTGCGCTTCTGGCCGTTCTGCACGTGGATCATCGACGCCTGCGACAGCGCGCAGAGCAGCTTGTGCGTCGAGTGGGTGGCGAAGGTGATGGCGTTCGCCGCGCGCGCGGGCTGAGTCGACGAGATGCCGTGGTAGCCGTCGTAGAACTCGTGGAAGGTGGCGTACGCGTACCACGCCTCGTCGAAGTGCAGCACTTCGACGGAGTCGCCGAGCGATTGCTTGATTGCGTCGACGTTGTAGCAGAGGCCGTCGTAGGTCGAGTTGGTGATCACCATCAGCCGCACCTTGCCGCTGGTTTCGCGGGCGAAGGGGCTGGCGGCGATCTTCTGCTTGATCGCTTCGGGCGTGAACTGGTCCTTCGAGATCGGGCCGATGATGCCGAGGCCGTTGCGCGAGGGGAGGAGATAAATCGGCGTGGCGCCGGTCATGATCAGCGAGTGCAGGATCGACTTGTGGCAGTTGCGGTCGCAGAGCACCAGATCGCCTTTGCCGACCATGCCGTGCCAGATGATCTTGTTGGCGGTGGAGGTGCCGCCGACCACGAACAGCGTCGAGTCGGCGCCGAAGATGCGCGCGGCATTGCGCTCGCCTTCGGCGATCGGGCCGGTATGGTCGAGGAGCGAGCCCAGGGCGCCGACGGAGACCGATACATCGGAGCGCAGCGTGTTCTCGCCGAAGAACTCGTAGAACAGCTGGCCGACCGGGCTCTTGCGAAAGCCCGTGCCGCCGCCGTGGCCCGGCGTATGCCACGAGTAGGCGCCCTCCAGCGTGTACTTCATCAGCGCCTTGAACATGGGCGGCGCGAGGCGATCGAGATAATTGCGCGCGGACTGCACGATCGCGCGCGCGAGGAATTCCGGCGAGTCCTCGAACAGGCGCATGAAGGCGTTGGCGTGCTTCAGCACCGCGGCCGGCACGGCATCGGCGCTGCGCTCGTCGCCGAAGAGGAAGATCGGCAGCCGGTCGTTCCTGCGCCGCTTCGCCGCGAGCAGGCGCTCGAGGATCGTCCACTGCGCGGGCTCGGCCTCCGCCCCGTCGATGGAGACGATCCAGCAGGACTCCGTGTTGAAGACGTGCACGAGGCGCTCGGCGTCGTCGTAGGACAGGCCCGACACCACCCGCAGCCCTTCCTTTTCGATCGCCGCGGCGAGCTGCCGCATGCCGCGCCCGGCGGCCGTCTTGCCGTCGAAATCCTCGTCGATGATGGCGATCGGGAAAGCTTGCGCGAATTTCATGGAGCGCTCCGCTAGAACTTGTATTGGGCGGAAAGCTGGATGCGCTTGTCGGTGTTCGAGGCGCCGTCCTTGTGCTCGAGCTTGCCCCAGAGGACTTCGCCGCCGGTCAGGATGTTCTTCGCCGGGTACCAGAGGAAGTTGGCCGACGCGTAGCTGCCGGTCTTGAACGCGCTATTGCTCTGGCCCTCGAGGTTGTCCTGCTTGTGCTGGCTGTAGCCGAGCGAGCTCGAGTACTTCGCGCTCCAGTAATGGTCGTAATAGGCGTACCAGCCGACCGATTTCACCGCTTCGCCCTTCAGCGACGCGTTCGGGGCCACATCGACGCCGCCGTCGTTCATGTAGCTCGCCACGCCCTTGCCGTAGACCACGTGGCCGATCAGCCGGTCTTTTTCCAGAAAGTTGAGCCAGCCGTTCACGTTGAGGCCCACGCCGCCGACGTGACCGGAAGGATCGCTGCTCGGCGTATTGATGGTCTCCCATCCGATCCAGCGCGCAATGCCCGACACCGACAGCTGGCCCGCCTTGCCATCGCTCACGTACTTGCCGACGATGTCCGGATACTTGGTGCGCGAACGAATGTTCTCGGCGAGGTTGGTGAACTTGCCGGCGTCGACGATGGTGCTCGGCGCTTCGAGCGAAAACTGCAGCCGGCTGCCCTCCTTCTGCATGGCGGTGTAGCGCAGCTGCGGGTTGCGCAGGAACACGTTGCCGTTCGGACCCCAGAAGTCGATCACGTTCGGGAACGCGTCCAGGTTCATGAACAGCGACTCGTGCTGGCCGGCGCCGAAGGCTCCGATCTCGCCCCAGGCGTGGATCACCCGGATCTGGGTGCCGGAGCCGCCGGCGTTGCTCGTGCCCTGGCCGAAGAGGTCCATGCTGAGATCGGTCTTGAGCATGCCGATCTCGGTGGGCACGAAGCCCTTGATGGCGAGCGAAGTCTGCCGGATGCTGAAGATCGTCTCGCCGTCCTTGCCGCATCCCGGGTCTCCCGGACAGGTCACCGGGATGGTCGAGGGCCGTAGCGTCGAATGCCACGCCGGGTCGACGCGCTTGAAGTCCAGGATCATGTCCAGCATCACCTTGC
>C688J18823_10001385_pt1 | contig 14871 bp, 11 predicted proteins | sample HopSoiMetagenom1_FD_18823 | JGI IMG/M metagenome (IMG submission 18823)
TCGACCGGAAGTGTAAATAACCAGTCTCAGCTTGTAAAGGCGGGACGCCGATTATTTCTTGCGGCGTCCCGCCGCCTTGCGATCACCGCATGTAGGCAAAGTCGCGATACAGCGAGCTCGGATGAATGACACGAAGCGGTCCCCACGCCGGATTCGAATCGTGCATCGACTTCAGCGTCGCGATCATTCGCTTGAAGATCGCCGCCGGCGTTCCCTTGCGCGCGAGTGCCGCCACGACTGCGGCCGCGACGACGTGCGCGGCGAACACGCCGGCGCCGGTGATCGCCGCGGGAAGGGGCGAGGCGCTGGTCAGCACCGGAATCAGTTGCGTGACGATCGACTCGTCCGCATCGCGCCAGTTCTGGATGTCGATCAGCGCGTGGTTGTTCAACACGCTCGTCTTGAACGTGGCGATCGTCTCCGCGACGATCTGCGCCGACTTCTTTCCCTTCGCTTTCGACACCGAGCGGCCGGCGATGTTGAACAGCGCTCCGGCGTCTTTGTCCGTCTCCGCATCGATGACGTTCGCCCAGCGCGACGCGCCGCTGAAACTGAGCTGCCGCACCGTCGCCGCGGCGAGATAGCCGCGCAGGATGTCGGGCGGGATGCGGATCGTTCGCCGGTCCGCTCGTGCGCAGGCGAGCGACGCCGCTGAACGCGGCATTCAATGCGCGGAAGTACGAGATCAGACCGATCGCCGGAGCCGGTCCCATGTTGAGAATGCCCATCACGTCGGATGCGGTCTCGTCGATGCGCTGCGACCAGTACGACGCTAGCGCCGAGTCGACCGGCGCGAGCTTCGTCTGCACCGCCTGCGCGATCTCCGCTTCGAGACCGTGATCGGCGTGCAGGATGTCGTGCCCCGCGGTCTCGTGCGCGAGCGCGGCCCAGGCCATCAATCCCGCGGCTGCGTTGGCCGGCGGCAGATTCACGATCGCGCACTGCACGTTGAACGTGCTCGTCGCGTCGACAGGCCAGGTGTACGGGCCGAAGTCGGGATTGCCCCACTTCACGAGCGGCGGCAGGACGGCACGGTCGGGCGCCTTGATGCCTTTGCGATCCTGCGCGCTGAGGAAGCCGTCGTACAGATCGGTGACCACCTCTTCGAACGCATCGGTGGCGGTGTCCTGAAACTGCTCGCCGTTCTGCAGGATGGAGTGCGAGAGATCGAGGAGCAACGCGCCGGTCGAATCGGCTTCATGCACCAGCACGTCGGTGAAGCCGGCGGAGCCGAGCGACGTGAGCGAGGCCACGAACGGCTGCTCCGCGCTCGTCACATAAAGCGGCGGCAGGCGCACTTTCGCCGCGTCGAGGCGCTGCAGCATGCGATCGAAATGCGTTTCGTCATCCGGTCCGCGATCGTTGTCGAGCGCAGCGGTCTGGGCGTCGGTGGTGCAGGCGGCGAGTCCGCTGATGTCGGGTGCCGCCTGCGTCAGCGCGAACGTCACGCCGAGCGGATCGACCACGCCGCGAATGCCGTACATCTCGGCACGCGCGAGGCCGGCGCGATCGCTGTTGACGTAGATGATCTCGTTCGCCGCGACACCCGCTTCTTTCGCGGCGTCCTCGTGCCACGCGTCCGAGTCCGAGACGATGAACTCGACGAGATCATCGATGTTGCGCTCCTTCAGCAGCGCTTTCACTTTGTCGCGCGGCTCCTTCGTGACGATGCCGACCCGGTGGTCGCCGGCGATTTTCATGAAGTCGCGGTCGAGGTCGTGCTGGGGATCGAAATGGAAAAAAACTACCTGCTGCATAGTGTCCTCCTTATTGATAAAGAGGGACGTGCCGGCGAGTTTCGGTCAGCCGAAAAGCGCGCTCGCGATATGTTCCAGCTGGCGCACAGGCGTGACATCGATGTCGGTGCGGATCTCCGCCGCGTTCGACTGCGGCACGATGATCCGGCGGAATCCGAGTGCGGCCGCCTCGCGCGCGCGGAGGTCGGCTTGCGAGACGCTGCGGATCTCGCCGAGGAGGCCGACTTCGCCGAAGAGCGCGACGTCGAAGGGGAGCGCGACGTTGCGCTGCGATGAGAGCACGGCGGCGACGATGCCGAGGTCGAGCGCGGGCTCGTCGATCACCAGACCGCCGGCGATGTTCACGTAGATGTCGGATTGCGCGAACGTGCCACCGCCTTTGCGCTCGAGCACCGCGAGGAGGAGCGTGACGCGATTCGCGTCGATGCCCATGGCCATGCGGCGCGGCGACGGGAAGTGCGTCGGCGAGACGAGCGCCTGGAGCTCGACGAGCAGCGGACGCGTGCCTTCGAGCGCAGCGAGAATGGCGGAGCCGGGCGCGGTGCTGCGTTGCGAGATCAGTGCGGCGGATGGATTCGGCACTTCTTCCAGGCCGTCGTCGTGCATCTCGAAGATCGCCACTTCGTTCACCGGACCGAAGCGGTTCTTGTACGCGCGCACCACGCGGTAGTTCTGAAACTTCTCGCCTTCGAAGTAGAGGACGGTGTCGACGATGTGCTCGAGCGATTTCGGGCCGGCGATCGTCCCTTCCTTCGTGATGTGCCCGATGAGGAAGATCGGAATGGAGAGGCGTTTGGCCGCGGTCATAAGCGCGCCGGCGGAGTCGCGGACTTGTCCGACGCTACCGGGCGTAGAGTCGTTCGACGCGGTGTGGACGGTCTGGATCGAGTCGATGATCGCTGCTGCAGGACGCAGTTTCTCGATCTCGGCGATGATCCGTTCGACCGAGGTCTCGGTGAAGATGCGGATCTCATCGCTCATTGTGCGGAGGCGGCGCGCACGCAACGCGATCTGACGCGGCGACTCTTCGCCGGACACGTAGAGCACGGGGCCGTGCGCGGCGAGTCGTTGCGCGGCCTGCAGGAGCAGCGTCGATTTGCCGACGCCTGGCTCACCGCCGACGAGTGTGACTGCGCCGATCACCAGTCCGCCGCCGAGCACGCGATCGAGCGACGGGATGTCCGTCGAGATGCGCGGCGCGACGTCGGAATCGATCTGCCCGATCGGCGTCGGACCGCCGGCCGCGCTCAACGTATTCGGCTTCGTCGTGCGCGGCGCGTCTTCTTCGATGAACGAGTTCCACGCGTTGCAGTCGGGGCAGTGTCCGATCCATTTCGGAGATTGCGCGCCGCATTCGTTGCAGGAGAAGAGCGCGGATTTGCGAGCCACGCGGCGATTGTAGCGAGTGCAATGACTCTACGGATTGTGGAGCCGCCGGCGCGCTATTTCGTGCAGACCGGTTTCACATCCGATTCCGGCAAGGCGATCGTCATCGGTTCGAACCGGCCTGCACTGATCAGTGAACCGTTTTCGATCTCGTACCGCGGCTCTTCCGCGGAGCAGAGCGGTTCCGGGCCGCCGAGCGAGGAGCTGCGCGAGATCCGGCGTCGCAGCACGGCGACCTCGTGATGCACGAGCCACCATTGCCCGAACGCAACAACATGCGGATCGTCGGGTGAGAGCACCAGCGAATGGTCTTTCTCTTCGATGACCCGGCCGTGATGCTCGACGTATTCGCCATTGCGGCGAAGCACGACGATCGTCGCGAGGCGCTTCGGTCCCGCGCTTTCGAATCGCACCAATGGCTGATCGACCGGCGCGGTCACCGGCGGCACGAAGTCGAGGCCGAGCGGTTTCAGACACGAGACGAGCTCGTTCTGGACGTCAGCGAGGAGCCGCTTCTCGTCGCGCGGCCGATTCGTCTCCCGCCGGATCTCGATCTCATCGACGAACAGCGTCGTCCCCGCCGGCGATTCGCTGGTCTGGACGTTCACGCCGACTTCGCGACGCTTGCCGTCGACGCTCATTTCCGTCGAAAGGACGACGAAGTCGTCGCTGGTCACGTCGGTGCGGAACGGTTTGCACTCCTGCAGCCGGCGGATGATGACCTCACGCGAAGTCTTGATCCGAAGCTCGTGCAGCGGCATCTCTTTTGGCACGGTAACCCGATAACGCGCGACGCTGGTTGCCGCGAACGCAACGACGGCAACCGCGGAAAGCAGCGTCGCGAACGCGTGCTCGCGCATCCGCCGCGGCGCGATCCGCACCCGTGCGGCGAACGGGAGGACGATCAGCGCGATGAGATCGGTCCAGTCCATCGCCCGCGCGATCTGAAACGGCGAGTGTGCGTTCCACAATGCGATGAGCGGATCGGCGAGCGGCGTCTTCCACGCGATGAACGCAATACCGATCGCCGCGCAGATCCGCCCCGCGCGCGACGGAACCAGACTGCCGGCAAGAACGCCGAGCGCGAACAATCCCGTGAAGTCCGAAAGCTTCCCGGTGATGACGCCGGGGAAGGCGTACTTCAGTATCCGGTCATTGATGAGAAGCACGGCGACGGCGGCCGCACACCAGCGCATGGAACCGATTGTAGGCGGTCAATGCAGCGACGCCAGCCACTCCTCGCGCAGCTTCTCCATCGTCACCCCCGCATCCTTCGCGAGCGTCGCGCTCGGATTTTCCGTCTTGCACGCCGCCTCGACCTTCGCCATGCCGAGGCGCTTGATCGCGTAGCGGGTGAACGAGTGTGAGAGGTTGTAGAACACCGGCGCGGTGATCTCGCGATCGTTGAAGATTGCGTAAAACGCGCGCCAGTGCTTGAGCGACGGCGGCATTGCATCGACGGCGATCAGCGGAATCACGCGCACCGCCGCGCGTCCATTCGCGACGTGCCGTGCGACGACATCGATGTCTTCGTTCTCCGGATTGAACACATTGGTGTCGTACTCCGGCTGATGCGGGAATCGCCGCCGCGCTTCGGTGCTCACGTAATCCGCAAAGCCTTCCTGCAGCCAGAGCGCCTTGTCGCAGCTCCACCACGCGATGATGTGCGTGAGCTCGTGACGGTACGGCACTTCGCGCCCGTTCACACGCTCGGGCGAGACGTAGAAGTACGGCTTCTTGCCGCTGTACGCGTGCGACATCTCCACATCGGGCGAGACGAAGCACTCGATCTTCTGGTTGTACTTCGTGCCGACGACCGTCTCGATCTCCTCGACGCCGCTCGACAGCCGCTGCGCGAACTCGCGCGCCGTGCCGGCGCTCAAATCGCCGCGCCCATACCAGAGCACCACGTGTGGCTCGTCGACATGCGTCCCATGCGCGTGAAGTTGCGCGGCGATGCGGTCGTCCTGATCGGCGAACATGGGAACGGCGAGCAGCAGGATGAGAAGGATGTGCCGCACGCTTACTTCGAACTGCACCAGCGATGCCCACATGCGGCGCAGCGCATCTTCGGCTCCATCCACATGAAAAGCGGCCAGAAAAGGATCAGCACCGGCACGAACATCGATACGGTCTTGAACTTCCGCTTCCACTGCTCCTGCGCGACGTCCGCGGAGCCGCACTTCGGACAGACGTCGAGCTGCTGCTCCTGCTCCTGCTCGATCCCTCCCTGTTCCTTCAGCAGCTCGCGCGCCGCCTCGGCGTCCTCCTCCGCAACCTGCAGCCGAATACCCTGCAGTGCGGTCGACCATCGCCAGTCGAGCCCCGCGATGTTCTCTTCCGGAATGGTCGACATGATCCCTTCCGCTTCGAGCAGCGACTGCGCGAGCTCCGCGGAGATCAGGTCGGGATAGTTCGCGATCGTTTCCATCACTCACCTCGTTGCGGTTGCTACGAATACCTTCCAGTTCTGCAACTTCGTGTCGTCGAGTTTGACGTTCGACGTGATGAATTTCAGCCGCTGCGTCGCGTCGCCGTTCGCGCCTTTGAAGCGATCCTCGAGGTAGTACGGCGGGATCGTCTGCGACCAGAGCGTCGCGGTGACCGTCACCTTCGACGGATCGACTCCCGCCGGCAGGTGAATGCGATACGTGACGGTGTCGCCGCCCTTGCCGTCGCTGTAATCGGGATCGTGCTCGGCGTCGCCTTTCGGATGCGTTGCGTCGAGAAAGAACTTCGGCATGACATTCGGCTGCGGGCCATCGGGTTTCCATCCGAGCGGCAGCAGGCGGTTGTCCTTCAGCTCGTGATCGCGGCGGACGAAGCTCGTCGTGAATTGCTTCTCCGCGTTGAGCGTGAGCTCTTCGTAGATCTGCACTTCGTCTTCCGCGCCGATCGTTTCGTGGTGCTTCTGATACTTGCCGTGCTCGAAGAACTCGGTCGGCAGCGGCTTGCCGGTGCGGCGATCGATGATCACGCCGTCCGCGTTCGTCTGTCCCGACGACCAGAGCACGTCGTCGCCGTTCTTCGCCACGAGCTCGATGAACAAACGACGGAAGCCGACGCCGCTCGGGAAGCGATGACCGGCGAGATTCTGCACGCGCACCGTCGCGGAGATCGCGTTCGATTCGTTCTTTCGATCGACGGCGATCGACGCCGACTTCGAGGACGCCTGGCGCAGGAGATTGTTCTGCACGACCTGCAGCGCGTCCTGCGTGCCGGTCATGTAGTCGCCGAGGCGGACGCCGAGGAGTTGATTGAATTGCTTGAAGAACTCGAGGACGAAGGCGTTCATCCCGAGAAATTCGTGGCGCGCGTAATCGGACGTGCGGAAGCGGACGTGGATGTCGGGAGTCGGCGCGCGGTGATCGGCGGCGGGGTACGAATCATCCTCGACGATCGCGATGCGCGTCTGGACCGGATCGACTTTGATCTTCTGCTCCGGATTCACGTAGTTGCCCGGCATGTGGCACTGCTGGCAGGTTTGCGCGTCCGGCCCGGGCGTGCCGAACTCGTTCTGAAACGCGCTGTTCAGCCATTCGAGATACGTCGCCTGTTCGACCGAATGGCCGGCGCCGTCCATCACCGGCAGGTTGATGGTGTGACACGCGCCGCACATGCGCGAGCTCTTCATGTACTCGTCGTGTTTCGGCGTGATGCCGAGCGCGTTCTTCATCGGCAGCGTGGCGATCTCGTCGTCCTTGAACGGTCCGTTCAGCTCGTCCGCTTTGCCGGTTTCGAATTGGCCGGTGATCGAATGCTCGAGGAAGTAGGGGAGAGGCTCGTGTCCGGGCGGCGTCTTCGTCTCGACCATGTGATGACACGCGGCGCAGCTGATGCCGTCGCGTGACAGCGCGCCGTACTTCGCATCGGGGCCGGTGGTCTGCATCGGGATGGCGAGCGAGAAGTCGCGATCGGGATGATCGATCTCCATCTGCCGCCGTCCCATCACGCCGTGACAGCGGAAGCAGGTGTTGACGACGGTGCGGCTCAGCTCCTTGCCGTTCGGCTGCTTCGACGTCCACGCCAGCTCGCTCTCCAGCTGCGCGTAGAAGATCGGATCGCGTCCGGCCAGTCCCATTGGCGACCAGCGCCATTCGGTGTACTCGGAGAAGTTGATGCCGGTGATCGGACTGGCGGTGAGCGGCGAGGTGGGATGGAACATCGTCGGGCCGAACGGAGAGGTCGCCGCGCTGTGGCAGCCCTGACATTGATTCGACGTGATGAACATTTGCGGTTTGTGCGCGGCCGCGACGACGTCGTCGTACGTCTCGGGCGGCATGCTCACCGCTTCATTCGCCGGCGGCGCCGATGCTTCCTCCGGCTCTTCCTCGACCGGCGCGTGGATGTGGTACTGCTGCCGCGCCGATTTCAGCTTTCGCGGAGGCGCGGGATTGCGCCAGGTGTCATCGACGCGGAACGTGAGCGGCCATCCGGGAAAACCGGCCAGGTTGTTGAGCGCGGAAAACGTCTGCTCTTTCTCCGCCGATGCATGACAGCGCGTGCAGTAGATGCCGAAGCCGGCGTTCGGATACTGCAGCGAATCGGCGGTATCGAGCGGCATGTTTTTCCAGAGCTCGGCCCACCACCAGCCGTCGGCCGAACCGCCCGCATCCTTGATCATGATGGTCCAGTCGGTGACGGCCGGAGCCGCCTGGTTCTCGTAGCGCGCGGCGGGACCGTTCCACTGCTCCTTGACGATCATCGCGCCGTCGGGAATCGGGCCGGTGCGGCCGCCCGTCAGCCAGCGCATCACGCCGGGCGAGTAGTAGATGCGCACCGCTTTGTGCGTGCCGAAGTACGTGCCGTTGATGTACGGGCCGGTGTCGCGGATGCTCTTGTCGACGCACCAGCCGAGCTTCGCGTACTCGTCGTTCTGCAACCAGGTGAGGAGCTGTTGTTCGTAATTCGCGAGCTGCGCGCGGGTGATGGTGTGCGGTGCGGCGAACGGCGCTTCCTGAGTCGCGCCGGTGCATTCGGGATCTGCAAAAATAGGGAAAGCGAGCAGACAGACGACGAACAGCGGGCAGGCACGTCGCATGACTCATTGTACTCATGAGTCCGTCGTCATCTCCCCACATAAGTCCTTCTGCATCTCGCGCTTGACCTTCTCCGGCGCATCGCCGCGGCTGAACAGGTAATACATCTTCGCCAGCGCCGCTTCGGCGCTCATGTCGAAGCCGCTGATGACTCCCGCACGCGCGAGCGCCGATCCCGCCGCGTACTCCGCGAGATCGACTTTTCCTTCGAGGCACTGCGTGCAATCGACGATCACGATGCCGCGTTTCGTTGCCTCCGCGAGCGCGTCGAGAAATTTGGTGTTCTGATCCGGCCCGTTGCCGACGCCGTACGCTTCGAGCACGAGTCCCTGCAGCGGCGGACGAAGCACGTTGCGCACGAGCTCGGGCGAGATGCCGGGGAAGAGTCGCAGCGCGCTGACGACGGGCGAGCCGAGCTCCTGAACTTTGAGCGATTTCGTCCGCTTCGGTTTGCGCACCAGCTCCCAGTTGATGTCGATGTCGATGCCGACCGTTCCGAGCGGCGGGAAATTCGGCGAGTCGAACGCGGCGAATCCCGAGGCGCTCACTTTCACCGACCGGCATCCGCGCAAGAGCTTTCCTCCGAAGTACAGACAGACCTCCGGGATCGCGTAATCGGCGGCGATCATCAGCGACGTGATCAGGTTCTCCCGCGCATCGTTGCGGATCTCGCAGAGCGGAATCTGGGAGCCGGTGATGACCACCGGCTTGCCGAGGCCGTGAAGCATGAAGGGGAGGGCGGAGGCGGTGTAGGCCATCGTGTCGGTTCCGTGGACGACGACGAAGCCGTCGTAGCGGTCGTAGTTCGCGGCGAGGTCGCGCGCGATCTCCACCCATTGCGCCGGCGTCATGTTCGACGAGTCGAGCAGGGGGTGGTATTCGTGAATCGCGTACGACGGCATGCTGGCGTGATGCAGCTCCGGAATGGCGTCCATCAGTTCCTGTAGATAGCCGGACTGCGGCTGGTAGCCGTTGCGCGTGCGCTTCATGCCGATCGTGCCGCCGGTGTAGGCGACGTAGACGCGTTTGCGCGGCATCAGAGCTTCGTCCAGCACCACTCTTCGGCGTGCGCGCCGTCTTTGCCTTCGACCCTCGCGCAGAGCTTCTCGCCGTCGCGCCAGTAGCTGATGCGCTGCGGGTAATCGTGCGCGGGGTTCTCGAAGACGACTTTGTTCGCCGTGAGCGAGGTCATCGGAAACGGCGTCTCCGCCCGCGCGAACGGCATCGCGAGATAGGCGAGCTTCCCGTCCCGCACCGCGATGCGGAGGAACTCGAATTCGGTCTTGCCGTTCATCGGCACCGTGCGTCCCATGCCGAGCATCAGGCCGCCGTCGGGGCTGGTCCAGTGTTCCTCGACGACCGTACCGTTCGGCATCGTGGTGCGCCAGTGGCCGGTCATGAAGGTGGGGAAGTCGGCGGCGTGCAGGGAGACGGCGAGAAGGAGGAGCGATGCGTAGCGAAGCACGCGAGCATTTTAGCCGCGCGTTGCTGCCATCGCCTTCGCATCCGCGACGACTGCGACGAGATTGTTCGGGCATCGAGGTAGGAGTGATGCCGCAGCCGACGTTCCCTACCTCCAAAAATGAAAAGGCCGGCTTTCGCCGGCCCTGTCGTTACGCTTTGCGTTCCGGTGTTGGAGCGGGTGCGGGGGGCTGCGGCATGGGTGCCTGCACGTCGGACGACGGCCCCGAGCCCGGCGCGATGATCATCTTCTCGCCGCTTTCGCCTTCGGGGTAGTACTCCTTGAGCTTCAGGTAGTCGGTGCCCGTCTCCTCCATGAGGATCTGGTTCACTTCCCACCCTTCGAGCGTTTCGCGCTCGAGGAGCTTGCGCGCGATCTTGTCGAGCGCGGTCTTGTTCGCGCTGATGATGTCGGTTCCGGTCTTGTACGCCTTGTCGAGAATGCGGCGCACTTCCCTGTCGATCTCGATCGCCGTCGCTTCGGAGTAGTCCTGGTGCTGCGCGAACTCGCGGCCGAGGAAGATCGCTTCTTCTTTCTTGCCGAAGGTCGCGGGACCGAGATCGGACATGCCCCATTCGCACACCATCTTGCGGGCGGTGGCGGTGGCGCGCTCGATGTCGTTGCCGGCACCGGTGGTGATCTCGCCGAGGAAGATCTCTTCGGCGATACGGCCGCCCATCATGACGGCGAGACGCGCCTCGAGGTAGCCCTTCGAATACGAATACTTGTCCTCGACCGGCAGCTGCTGGGTGACGCCCAGCGCGCGGCCGCGCGGAATGATCGTGACTTTGTGCAGCGGATCGGCCGCCGGCATAATCGCGGCGACGATCGTGTGACCGGCCTCGTGATAGGCGGTGTTCCGCTTCTCGTGATCGCTCATCACCATCGACTTGCGCTCGACGCCCATCAGGACCTTGTCCTTGGCGAACTCGAAGTCGACCATCTGCACTTTCTTCTTGTCGTAGCGTGCGGCGTTCAGCGCGGCCTCATTGACGAGGTTCGCCAGATCGGCGCCGCTGAAGCCGGGTGTGCCACGCGCGAGCACGCTCGCATCGACGTCATCGGACAGCGGGATGTTGCGCGTATGCACGCGCAGGATGCCTTCGCGGCCCTTGAGGTCGGGGAGATCGACGACGACGCGGCGATCGAAACGGCCGGGACGGAGCAGGGCGGGATCGAGCACGTCGGGACGGTTCGTTGCGGCGACGAGGATCACGCCGTCATTCGATTCGAAGCCGTCCATCTCCACGAGGAGCTGATTCAGCGTCTGCTCGCGCTCGTCGTGTCCGCCGCCGAGACCTGCGCCGCGATGGCGTCCGACGGCGTCGATCTCATCGATGAAGATGATGCACGGCGCGTTTTTCTTGCCCTGCTCGAAGAGGTCGCGCACGCGCGACGCACCGACGCCGACGAACATCTCGACGAAGTCGGAGCCGGAGATCGAGAAGAACGGTGCATTCGCTTCGCCTGCGATGGCGCGCGCGAGGAGCGTCTTGCCGGTTCCCGGCGGGCCCATCAGCAGGACGCCTTTCGGGATCTTGCCGCCGAGCTTGGTGAACTTCTGCGGCTCCTTGAGGAACTCGATAATCTCGTGCAGCTCGATCTTCGCTTCGTCGACGCCGGCCACGTCCTTGAACGTGACCTTTTTCGCCGAGCCGGAGAGGAGCTTCGCTTTCGATTTGCCGAAGGAGAGCGCTTTATTGCCGCCCGCCTGCATCTGGCGCATGAAGAAGATCCAGAGACCGATGAGGAAGAGGATCGGTGCCCAGCTGATGAGTGCGGTGACGAACGGTGCGTCGTGCTGCGGCTCCAACTCCGTCGTCACGTTCTTCTGCTTGAGCAGGTCGTACATGGCGGGGTAGTTCTGCGGAAGGGTGGTGTGGAACTCGTGCTTGCCGCCCGGTGCGGTCGCCCTGGTCTCGCCGCGCGCTTCGTCGCCGCGGATGATGACCTTGTCCACCTGGCCGGCGCTCACACGATCGATGAAGACGCTGTAGGGGATCTGCTCGCTCGCGCCCTTCGTCGTCTGGAAGAGGTTCCAAAGAAGGAACACCAGAACGATGATGACCAGCCAGAGGAGCGCGGTCTTGACTGTGGAATTCAACGATTGGCCTCCAAAACAGCACGCCGATGCTTCCGGCGTGCCACTCGTACAGTATCGCAACGGGATCGCTTGCGTCCGTCATTCCGGCGGCGATCCGCCGCGGTCATAACTTACGCAATCGGAGGCGCAGAAGTTTCCGAATCGACTTCTCAGACATCCGTGGAAAACCGCCGGTCCGTTCCGCGGTCTTCACCGCCGCGCTCACTTGATCGTTGCGATGTACGGCAGGTTGGCGAAGCGTCCGGTTTGTTCGAGTCCGTAGCCGACGAACGAGCCGTCGCCGACCTTGAACAGCCGGTAGTCACACTCGAGCGCGACGGTGCGCAGATCGGGACGATCGAGCAGCGCGACGAGATGCAGCGCGGCGGGATTGTGCTGACGAAGCTGCGTCAGCAGATAGTTCTCGATCACGCCGGTCGAGACGACGTCCTTCAGCACGAAGACGTTCCGTCCCGCGACTTCGGTGTGGCTGACGAAATCGATCTCCAGGGCAGTGGCGGTGTCGGTGTCGGCGATGTCGCGGATGACATCGATGTAGCCATATGCCACGTCGCCCGGAATCGCGCGGAGAAGATCGGTGAGAAAACAGCTCGCGCCTTTGAGGATGCCGAGGAGGAAGACTTCGCCTTGACCGGCGTCCTTACGGATTGCTTCGCCGAGGGCGGCGATCCGCTTCGCGATCTGTTTGGTTGTGTAAGCTCGCTTGACCTTCGGCTGTTTCGGTTTCGACTGACGCACCGGCACGCTCCAACCACACTTCGTACTGCTCGCCCGCGGGGTCCGTCACCTTGAACTTGTCCGAGATCTCGATTCCGGCGACCCAGACGATCTCGCCGTTCCAGACGAGAAGAGGAATTGAATCGCGGACTTCGACCGGGATTTTACGATCAATAAGGAAGTCCTTGAGCTTTTTTTCGTGCGACATGCCGAGGGGGCGGAAGCGGTCGCCGGGCCGGCGATTGCGGATTTCGAAGGTGCAGGTTGCGTTGTGCGGGAGTTGGAAGAGTTGCCGGGTTGCTGAGTTGCTGAGTTGCTGAGTGAGACCGACCGTCGCGTCGATCGCTTCGATGTAGCGCGATTCGCCGGGCGCGATTGCAAACGCGAACGGCTCGGTCTTCACCGGTTTGCGCCGCAGCACGTCATCGATCAGCTCGAGATTCTTCGTGACCGTCACCCGTCCGCTCGATTGCGCGAGGCGCTCGAGATCGGTCGCGGAGACGTCGCGCGCATGCCGATCGAGCCGCCGGATGTGGCGATGCAGCAGCGCCTGTTTGAGCCAGGCGTCTTCCGGCCAGCGCAGGAATCGCGTCTGCGTCTCGCTTTGCTCGACTTCGTATTCGTCGAGCAACGTCTCGATCACGTTCCACTGCGCGCGCGCCTGCGACGCGACTGCCGCGAGGTTGCGCCGCACAGGTTCCGGCATGTCGCGTAACGACGCACGCACGCGATTGCGCAGAAATCGTGGATCGGCATTCGAGCTGTCGGTCCGTGCGACGACGCCTCGCTCGCGCAAAAACGCCTCGACCTCCGCACGCGTGACGTCGAGCATCGGCCGCACGACACCGTCCTCGCGAACCGGATGAATGCCGCGCAGGCCCGCGAGTCCGCTGCCGGTCATCATCCGCATCAGCACCGTCTCCGCCTGATCGTCGAGCTGATGCGCGGTCGCGATCCAGCGCATGCCCATCGCGTCGCGCAACTGATGCAGCCGCGCATGCCGCACGTCGCGCGCCGCCGCTTCGATGCCGTGCTCGCGAATCGCGTCGGAGCTCAGCGTGCCGTCGACGACGCCGAGCTGCACGCGCAGCAGCTCGCATGTCTCGCGCACGAATCGCTCGTCGCCATCCGACTCCGCGCCGCGCAGATGATGGTTCACATGCGCCGCGACCACATCCGCATGCAGCTCCGCGAGCGCGATGAGCAGCGCGGTCGAATCGGGACCGCCCGAGACCGCGACGAGCAGGCGATCGATCCGATAGTCGGAGAGGAATCGCGCGATGGCGGCCTTGATCATTTATCGCCAGCCGAGAATCACATGAAACAACGCATCGGACGCGCCGGGTGAGCCTTCGACGAAGAGGAACGACTGCCCGTCGGGCGCGGCGTCGTAGCGCAAGGCGTCGGGCGATGCGCGGAAGAGCTCCGTCACGTTCGTATTGTTCCAGTCGCCGTCGCTGCGCGGCAGGACGCTGATGATGACGTGCTGCGGCGACATGTAGAACAACTCGCGGCCGTCGCGGCGCCAGCGCGGATAGTAGCCGCCGTTCGTCGACAACCGGATGCGCGGCAGTTCGGGCTGGGCGAGGCTCTGCAGGTACACCTCGGATTGGCCGCTCGCATTCGAGTTGAACGCCAGCCATTTCCCGTCCGGCGACACCTCGGGTTGCCACTCCGAAAATGCGCTGTTGAGCACCGGCTCCGCTTTTTTCGTCCGCATGTCGAGGCGAAAGATGTCGCCCCTTGTTTTCGGATCCTCGCTCGAAAAGAAGAGCGTCTGGCCGTCGGGCGAATAGCTTCCGGGAAACTGGAACCTGCCGGCCGGCGTGAGTGTCTCGATCGCGGACGACGACAGTGAGCGCCGCACGACATGCGGCAGCGATCCGACCGCCGCCCACGCGTACGCGATCGATCGATCGTCCGGCGACCAGACCGGCGTCAGCGACAGACCGGGCTCGCTGGTGAAGCGATCGCGCCCGCCGCGCTCGAGGTCGTAGATCCAGATGTCGCCGAGGCCCGTCGCGCGTTCGAGCACGGTGACGGCGGCGCGCTTGCCGCTCGTCGAGAAGGCGAGGCTCAACTCATCGAAGAGATTCTGATCGTCGATGACTTTCGATTTGCCGCTGCGATCGGTGAGTACGAGCCGGCCGCGACTCGTTTCGGTGCGATATACGACCACGCCATTCGCCGCATCGAATTCCGCGCGGGCCGATGGATAGAAGTACGAGACGTTGTCCGCGATCAGCGACGGCTCGCCGAGGAGCGTGCCCTTCTTGATGTCGATGCGTTGCGCGAGCAGTTTGCCGTCGCGCACGAAGGTCAGCTGATCGTCCGCGACGAACGCCGCCTGCGAGATGTTCTTCGTCACGACGGTCGTTTCGTTCGAATCGAGCGAGGCGAGGATGA
>C688J18823_10001386_pt1 | contig 14870 bp, 13 predicted proteins | sample HopSoiMetagenom1_FD_18823 | JGI IMG/M metagenome (IMG submission 18823)
GGTCGAGATCGTCGGCGGCCCATCGGCGGAAGGCCGAACACGCGCCTGGACGAATCCGTAGGTGGACGTAGTCGACGGTGCCAGGTTGATGGTCGAGCTGTGAATGCGGTACTGCCGCCCCGGCACCGCCGTGAACTCCACGTCGAATGTGGCCAGCGTCGTGGTCGTCGTGGCAGTGGTGGCCCGGATACCACCCCGGACCAGCGTGCCCCTCGGCAACTGGTCGGTCAGGTAGGTCAGCGTGTTGCCGCCCACCGTCAGCGTGTCAGTGGTGACACTGGGGGCCGACACCCCCTGGTCGCTGACGTTGACCAGGGTCTTGCCGGTCGCCGGGTCCACGATGGTGAACCGGTCGATGCCGACAGTGCCGAACGAGCCGGTCTGCACCTGCTGGCCGTCCGGGTCCAGACCGAACAGGCGCAACCCCTGGGAGTCCAGCCGCGCGTTGTCCCCGTTCGCATTGCCTGCCACGACAGCCGTGGCCAGCACCATGACGGCTTCCAGCAGGGTTGCGCTCACCGAGCCGGTGGCGATGATGTTGCTGGCGAGAACACTGTTGGGCTGGAATGAGCCGGTCCGCTTCAGCACCGGCTGCCAGGCATTGGCTCCGGATGTGCCCGCCACCCACGCCGTGGACGTAGCGAGGTGCGCCTGACCATTCCAGATGAAATCGGTCCCGGTGGTGCTGCCGTCGAAATAGGTGGTCGGTGATCCGGTTGGCCGGTTCCGCTCGATGATCATGGCGTCGAGCGAGAGGTCGGCGTTGGTGACCGTAGTGCCGCCTGTGGTAAGCGTTCCGCGCCGCCTGAGGGTCACACGCGCACTGGCAGTCAGCGCCGGGGCTGCGGTAGGGGCATAGGCGTAGGGAGCCCGTGAGCCCGCCGTACCCATGGTGGTGGCCGTGGTCTCCGTGAGCGAGCTGATCACGCCACCGGCCGCGTTCAGCCACTCCACCAGATACTCGGGCCGCTGGCTGGAGCTGGTGACCGCATAGGACAGCCACGACTGAATGTTGAGCAGGTCACCGGGCGCGCAGGGAATGGTCTGGTTGAAACCGATCCACCCCGTGTTCAGGGTGGTGAGCCCAGCGCCGACGATCTTGGCCACCTTGGTGCCGAATGTGGCACCCGAGGCAACAATGGTCGTGGTGATCGCACCAGTCGTGCCACCGGTAGCGACAGCCCACCCTGACGGACTGGTGATAGCTCCCGCCGCGTCGAACTCCATACTCGGGTTGACGACCCAGTTCGTCCGCTGGACAGTCGGCACCGGTCCCCACACCGACTCGGCGTTGCCGTTGTCCGTCTCGATCCAGATGTCACCGACCTCGCTCGCGGTCGGCGTGGTGGGCTGAGCGAAAACAAGGATCTTCGTGTTGGCCGTCGTCTGAGCGGTCGCCGCATTCGCCAGCGCCGTGGAGATACCGGCGTCCTGAATGCCCACCCAGATCGTGCCGTTGTAGCGATTGAGCGCATTGCCCGACGCCGTGTTCACCCACAGGTCGCCGGTCTGCATTCCCGAAGCAGGCGCAGTGCCCTGATAGAAGACCGCGATCTTCCCATTCGCCGTCGACTGCGCGGTCGCGGCGTTCGCCAGAGCTGTAGAAATGGCAGCATCCTGGGCCAACACCCAGGCCGACCCCGACCACCGGTTCATCCGGTTACCGTTCGCGGAGTCCAGCCAGATGTCACCCGTGCCCAGCGCGTCCGTGGGGTTCGTCGGAGCGGTGGCCCGGATGAACGTCTGCACCTTGCGGTCGGCCGTGGCCTGAGCCGTGCCCACCTGGGACAGTGCCGAGGAGATCCCGGCGTCCTGGATGCTCACCCAGGCCGACCCGGACCACCGGGACAGTGCGTTGCCCGACGCCGTGTTCACCCAGAAGTCGCCGGTCGACATGCCCGAGGCCGGTGCGGTGCCCTGGTAGAACGCAGTGATCTTGGCGTTGGCTGTCGACTGCGCCGCGTTCGCCAGTGACGTCGCGCTGTTCGCCGTCGTCTGAGCTGCCAGCGCATTGGCGAGGGACTGGGAGATGCCCTGGTCCTGCAACAGGACCCAGGCCGAACCCGACCACCGGTAGGTCAGGTAGAGCGGCTGCCCGGACGTGCCGGTGCCGCCCGTGGTCTGAAGCCAGAGATCCCCGACCAGGAACCCCAGTGCCGGTGGCGTGGGGGACGATGCGCCGTAGTAGATCGTGCTCCCGCCCGCGTAATCGGTGATGTCGAACCCGAGGTCCCCGATCTCCACCTGACCGGAGGCGACCGGGCCGACGATGGCGCTGGCACTGGACAGCAATCCTGAGGCCGAACGGGTCTTCAGCCGCGCGTAGACGTTCTCCCCCGACACATCCCAGGGGACGAACACGGTGCCACCCGATGCACCATTCGGAATGGTGACACGCTTGGGCAGGAAACCCGATGCAGGAAACGAGTTGTTGTTCGACAGCTCGACCTCGACCCGCACGAAGTCCTGCGGCGCATGGACCGGGCTGGCGAATCCGACCTGAGGGTCGACAAAGGTGCCGTCCCAGGTGGCCTCCACGCCGCCCACCTGCTGGCGCAGAGTCAGGCCGGTCGGAATGGGAGGTGTCGGCCCGGAGACGACGACCGCGCCGGTCGTCCCGTCGAACTGCTGGCCGATGACCTGGGTGAGCTGCCCCGTGCCGTCGTAGACGTTGACCGCGCCGTTCTCGATGGAAGAACGTCCGAGCTGCGGAGCCCGGAGGGAATTCATCCGGTCTTCCAGAATCTTCAACCGGCGCGCAATGGCCATGGTGGAATCGGTCACAGCGCATCCACCCTTATCAGCGACATGGAGATGATTTCCGGCTTGTCGGGGAACAGGGTGATGCCGATCACCCGGTACCAGTCGTAGATCGATGTCCACTGCAACTGACCCTGGATCAGAATGTCGTCACCGACATCCCAGGACCCCAGCGGTGTTGCGGGAGTGTCACGCACCACCACATTGGTCAGGGTGGGAAATGCCCGGTGCCGTCCCAGCTCCCTCCCGGCGAGTTTCTGTGCCTGCTCCGTGTACTGGACATCCTTGTTGTCCACCACGGCCATTCGCCGCAGCCGACCATCATCGATCATGGTCTCCGCACGAATGACGTCCCGCCCCTGTCCGGCACCGAAATACCGGATGTGATTGGCAAAAGAGCCGTCGTCGGACAGTGGGGGCTCGGTCTGGATGTTCTCCCCGATGACGAATCGGAGATCTCGCTGCTGCCCGAGGCGCGGGTAGCCGAAAGTCAAGCCGTGATCGACAGCCGTCCTCGGACCATTCCAGGCGTGCGTCTCGCGATAGTCGAATGGCGTCGACTTGGCGAGATCATCGATGACCTTGCCCATGTCGTCGGTGCTCCACCAATTCAGCTCCAGCGGCCCGTTCTGACTGTCCCCCGTGGCAGCGACACCCACCCGGACATCAGTGGTCGTGGCGTTGTCCACCGACAGGCCGATATTGGACTGCTGTCCGGCCTGCAAGCTGGTCCAGCAGAAGCGAACCACGTCGAGCGGGTCGGTGTTGATGAATGCCTGATCAGTTCCCTCGTATCCCATTCCCTGGATGTAACCGGCGAACCCGGTGCAGGTCAGCGACCACGCCGATCCAGCGAATCCACCCGTGCTGTAGATGCCGCCACCACGGATCGTCTGACTGTCGTCCTCGGCATAGATCGCGGTGTCCCACCGGTCCAGGATCGGCTTGCCGTCACTGGCGAGCAGGCGCTTGTAGACGGGGTCGATCTTCCCGGTGATGATCTGCGGACCGGACAGTGTCAGCGTGACCGACGCATCCATCAACGGCAGTTGCTTGTCCAGCCATGCACCCGGCAGACCAGTGGTCCCGTCCATTCGTTGCGCGAGATACCTCCACGCCATGTCACACGGCCAGCTCTAGCCAGTCGATGGTCAGAATGGCGCGAGCCTGCGCGTCACCCTGAAGCGTGCCAGCCTCGGACGACGGGTCCTTGTAGGCCCGAAGGTCCCACGTCTGAGCCGTGCCGGGAGAGGGCACAGTCTGCGGACCGTTCGTGATTGCCTTCTGCACCGACACCCGGTCACTCGTGCCGGTCGGTCCAAGGCGAGCCCAGGGATTGGATGCGGTCAGCGTCCCGTTCACGAACAGACCCAGCACCCCGAAGCCGTTCGGCCCGACGTGAATGGTGTTGGTGACCTCCAGCGAGGCCAGGTAATGCGTTGCCCAGGCGGGAGACGTGACCGAGAAAGTAGCTGGAGTAATCCACCGCGCGAACGTGCCCACTGAGGAAATTCCCTCAGTGGAGACCGGCGCGGAAGACACCAGAGTGGTCTTGGATGTGCGCGGACGCTGCAAAGCACGCAGATCCACGATCATGCCCGAGGTGATGGCCGTCGTCGTACTCGCGGGGATGTCCAGACGCGCCAGCGCCAGGCCGCTGTACTGGCTGTTGACGTCGGACACCTTGGTCGCTGTCGCGCTCACACCCTGGAGCACCAGCGGCACGAAGTAGGGGCCGTTGACGTTGTCAGGGATGTCGCCTGTCGTCCACGGGGCAAAGGCGGGGTCCTTGACGATGGCGCAGATCAGGTCATGCCGGACCGAGCCCGCCGTGTTGGCAATGGTCACGTTGGTGAAAGTCCCTCGCGCACCGGCCTTGCCGACGTAGGACTCCCCGATAGCCTGCGGATTCTTGAAGACGCAGCCACCACCGGCGATTCGCACCGCCATGGAGGCCGAGGGCGACGTGGGGGAGACCTTCATGTCCCCCGGCAGGCCGATGCCTTCAGCGTCGCTGGTGGCCAGGTTGGCGAGCACACGGCCGACACCGGCATGAATGTTCGCGCCGTTCTCGACTGCCCACGGCACACCATCGAAAGTCATTGTCTGATCCCTTACATGCTGGCGTAGTGGGCGCGGGCACCCACGGTTGCGTGAGCTGAGCCGGTGCCGTCCGTTCCCCCGAAGGTTATCGTGTGCGGCCCGGGGTCCAGGCGCAGTGTGGACAGCACCGAAATGGCATCCAGCACCAGGCTGGAGGTGGTCCCGTCCGTCCGGTAGATCCCCGTCTCCCACGGGTTGGAATTGAGCACGACCGAGTCCCCCGGCGACAGGCTGCCGGACAGCTTCAGCGTCGTCCCGTCGATGACCAGATAGGGGTTGGTCAGAATGCCCGAGCCCGCCGTGATCGTGGCGATAGCGAATGTCCGTTGCGTCCCGGCGACGGTCAGGGTGCGGGTCTGTGGGCTGCCGGTCGTGCCTCCCCACAGATACGGGAAGGTAACCGGGAATGTCACACCCGAGGGGCCGAATGTTGCGGTGCCGACCGCGAATGTCTGGTCGTTGGACGAGTCATCGAAGGTGCCGGTGTGCGCGGGCAGGAAGTCCGCAACGATCCCGATCTTTCCCTGCTGCGCGACAGACTGTGGCGTTGCGTTGAAGCGTCGCGGCCGACCGTAGATGCGCCGAATCCTGCCGTTGATCCGGTAGCGCAGTGGGAGAACAGCCTGAGGGGTGTCACGAGTCCCTGACGCATCCCAGAGACTTTCCAGTGCCTCGACAGTGTTCAGCGCATTGGTGAGGTCGGAGAGATCGGTGTAGAGGGTGAAGTTCCAGGCGTCCGGCGTCTTGTGATCACGGCCGAAAATGATCGCATCCTCATCGACCGATGGCTGATCCTGATCACGAACCGAGAAGCCGCCGCGCTCGAATTTTCCCAGCGAAACACTCTCCCCGTAGCCGAAGCCGACACCGGCCAGGTCGAACTGCCAGTCGCGGGTGAGGGTCATCTGAATTTGCCCCCCATGTCTTCCACCTGGAGCCGGTGCCACAGCTCGTCCATGATCTGACCGGCGCGCTGACCGTCAGCGTGAATGTGGACATCTCGCATCAGCCTATCGGCACTCTCGCCTTCGCCACCGCGACCGTGCTGACCCTGCCAGCGCACGAGAGCGTCGTGTTCGGCCGCCGTGAGCACCGGCTCTGGCCTGCCCGTGCCGTTGTAGACCGACGTGTAACCCGGAGGCAGGTAGCCACCCGAGTCGTAGTAGTGGTGAGCGGCCCAGAAGGACTGCGCAGCAGTCGGACTGCCGTAGCGGTCGTGCAGGTACCGGATACCGGCCTTGTCCTGCATCCCGGCCGGTGCGTCCTTCATGTGCCGGTAGGTGCTGGCCTCCAGGGGCTTGAACGATGCCCAGGTGCCGTCGATCATCTGCCACAAGCCGGACGCACTCGACGTCGGGTTCTGTGCGGTCGGCTTCCACCCCGACTCGTGGCTGACGATGTAGTCGATAGCCGACTGATCGGCCGCCGAATTCCAGCCGTACATCAGATTGGCAGTAGCAAACGCCTGCTGCTTCAGGCCGCCCACATCGCCAGGAGTGTTGGAGTCGTCGCTGGCAATGGCCGCGAAATACTTTCCGATCTCGCTGCTGAGGCCGTCCCAGATCATCTTGACCACGCCACCGGGGACGCCGCCGATCAGACCGCCGACACCGTCGCTTCCGAACTGGGAGAACAGATCGGAAAGGGGCTTCGTGATGGACCTCGTCAGGTCACCCAGGACATCGGTGATGGTGTGCCAGATGTTCCCGAAGAATCCAGCAATGCCACCGCTGCCCACCGCGCCGCTGCCACTCGCTGATGCACCAGCGAGAAGGGCACCAGGAGCCTCGGCCCAGTGAACGTGATTCTGGTGAGCGGCCCAGGTCGCAGCGCCCCAGAAGGATGCGGGGACGACCCTGCCGTTCTTGATCGACGCATTCGGGTTGTGGATCAGCTCGGTCGAGCCGGGATAGGTTGACGCAATCCAGGCAGCCAGCGGCATCAATCGGCTCTGCGGGTTGCCGGGGTAGCTGATGTCGATGGCCTCCCCGGCACCGTGGTAGTCGTTCGCTCCCGGCCGGTAGCCCGAGGTCAGGATCGCACTCGGGTCGTGCGCGCGGATGATGTTCCAGAGCTGGGGCCAGGTGACACTGCCGCCAGCGGCATACCCAGGCAGCCAGGCCGCGAGCTTGCGGGCGACGACAGGACCACCGTCGCGGTAGCCAGCGTCCAGAGCTGCCGCGTAGTCGGCCAGCGCGTCCACACCGGCCGCGTCGGTCTGCCTCTTGGTGAAGACGTACTCGCCACCGTGTACGACACCGGCCGGTGCCTCGCGGGGAAGGTCACCCGTGTAGCCGCCTCGGGAGAAACCGGCAATCTCATCGACATGCAGCTTCCAGCCACCAGCAGCGGTCGCGGGCTTGTCGTGGCCGGGAAGATTCAGCGCATCAACGATCCAGTTCCACGCCTTGAACAGGCCGTCGTTGAGGATGTAGCGGATCACGAAGTTGATCGGCGCGGCGAAGACTGCCTTGATGCCTTCCCAAATACTCGCGACCGCATCCTTCATCCCCTGCCAGATGGAGATGAATGCGTCCTTGATCGTGTTCCACACCGTGCTGAAGGCGTTCTTGAACGCCTCGAATGCGTTGGAGAAGAATCCAGAGATCGCATTCCAGATGGTGACCGCTGTGTCGTGGATCCCATTCCAGATCGAGACGAAGAAATCACGGATGTTGGTCAGCACATTGGAGAAGAAGTTGTAGATCCCGTTCCAGATGGAGACAAAGAAGTCACGGATGTTCGTGATGATGTTGGAGAAGAAGTCAAAGACTGCATTCCAGATGGTGACGAAGAAATCACGAATGTTCGTCAGAATCGTCCGGAAGAATTCGAAGACGTTGTTCCAGACAGTGACGAAGAAATCGCGGATCGCCGTCAACACGGTACGAAAGAACTCGAAAATGTTGTTCCAGATGTTGACGAAGAAGTCGCGGATCGCCGTCCAGATGGTGACGAAGAAATCGCGCACGGCGGTCCACACCGTCGTCCACAGATTCTTCGCGAAGTCCAGGAAGTTCTGCCAGTAGGTCGAGAAGTTCTTGATGAAGTCGACCACGAAGTTGATCACCGTGACCAGGACATCCACCAGGAATCCGAGCACAGCGGCGAACGCCTTGACCGCCGTGACGAGGAAGTCTCCGAACAGCTCGATCAGCGGGGTCAACAGCTTGATCAGAGGCGGCAGCAGCAGTGTGATCAGCTCTGCGATGACCGGCAGAATGGGTAGCAGTGCCTGCACCACGGCGATGAAGGCGTCGGCCAGCGGCGGGATGATCGGCAACAGGGCGTTGATGATCAACACCAGTGGCGGCAGCAGCGCCTGCACGATCTGAAGCAGCGGGGGAATCAGCGGCAGGATCGCCTTCGTCACCAGATCCACGAAGACCGGCAGCAGGGCCTCCACGATCTTGACCAGGGGAGGCAGGAGCTGCACCGCGAGGTCGAGAATCGGGGGAATCAGCGGCAGAATGGCGTCCAGGATCCGGAAGAAGGCGTCGGCCAACTGCGGGATCAGCGGCGCGAGAACCTGAATGGCTTCCAGCAGGGCGTGCCCGACCAGTTCGGCCAGCTCGGAGACGTAGGGGGCCAGCTCGGTCAGGATCTGCGCGAAGATCGGCAGCAGAGTGGTGGCCAGCTCCCCGATGATCGGGATCAGGGGAGACGTGGCCGCGAGCCAGGCGCTGATCGCATTGGCAATGGTCGGGTAGATCAGGGGAGCGATCTGCTGGAGCAGGGTCGCGAACTGGGTGAGGAGCGTGCCCGCCAGCGGAGCCAGCGTCTTGACCACACCGCTGATAGCGGGCAGCAGGCTGGTCACGAACACCTGCACCAGCGTGTTGATGGCGGGCATCAGCGTGGAGATAGCGTCAGCGATGTTGGTGAAGAAAGTGTTCAGCGCGCTCTGTGCCACAGGGGTGCGCAGGAAGGCGGCGATACTGCCGGTCAGTTGCTCAACAATGCTCAGCAGCGTGGCACCGGCAGTAGAGGCGGCCTGAAAGACGCTGCTGAAGATGCTGGCAATGTTCAGCAGGATCCGGCCGAGCTGGTCCAGGACAGCGATGGCCTCGTTGATGATCAGAGTGAGCTGTCCGGAATCCCTTGCACGCTGGAGCCATCGGTCCGCTGCATTCGCGACATCTGTGAACGCCGTTGCCAGTCGCGGCAGGAATTCCGAGCCCACCGCCGTCAGCGACACCAGGCTCCGGGTGATAGCAGCGAACCCACCCGAGGCAATAGTGGTGGCGTCGGCCACATTGTGGAAGATGGAACCAAAGTCCTGAACGGACTGCCGACTGGCCAGCACCTTGGCGATACCGGTGACCAAACCGTTCAGCGAGACCGCCGTCTCGGAAAGGCCCTTTCGTAGAGTGGGAAGCTGCGCCTGCGCCAGCTCGGTGATCGCATCCCCGAGCCCCTGGAACAGCTTCTGCTGCACATCGAGCCGCAGTGCAGTCCATGCCGGACCGAGCGCGTGGATCTGCTGCACGAAGTCGCGGGCGCTCGGGGCCAGGTTCTGCATGGCCGCCGCCACCTTGGCGATGTCGCCGGACGCAAGCGCCTTGAACGCCTCTGAGATGCCCTGGACCCCCACGGCCACTGTGGCTATAGGCACGACCATCGCGGAGAACGCTGCGGGCAGCAGGAGGGCTGCACCGGCCGCCTGAGAGGCAGCCGCTGCCATGGCGGTGAGGGCTCCGACCCCGTTCACCATGAGGATCGACTTCGGCCCGAACAGCTTCTCGAACACAGAGGTGACGACCGACAGGCCGGTCAGCTCATCGACCAGCTTCGCCAGGCTGCGGTGGAATCCGGAAGCATCCAGCCCGACGTGCATGTCCTCGTGCTGGGCACCGACCTCGGCACGCAGTGCCGCAAGGCGGGTCTGATCGATGTCGGGGACAACCTTGATGTGGACGTCGTCCTGTCCGGCGAACCAAGCCCCGATAGTCTTCTGCGCATTGGAAAAATCGGGAACGACATTGACCGAGGCAGAGCCTGCCGTGAAGACGGAAGCCACGCAGCTCTCCCTACTCCATCAAGATCAGACCTGAAGTGGAGAGCCCTGCCCCAAAGATCTCCGACTCAATTCCCACCAACAGACTACGGGCTCGCCGCTCGCGCACTCTCTCTATCGCGGTGACCGGGCGGTCCATCGGAGTGAATTGCGGTTCCTGTCCTCCATCGCTATTTGCGGCGAACACTGCACCCCGGACGGCCAGCACGCGGTCGGCAATCAGATCCAGCCGCGCAATCACATCGGTGTATCCCAGTGGAGTCATGTCCGGTGGCTCCGTACTGGTGATCGGATTCTCGCCCTGCTCCTCCATGTCGAGCATCATCTCGGCCCATTCCTCGTCCATGGCGAGGGCCGATTTGTAGTGCCCGTAATGCGGGAGCGCGTCCAGCAGCTCGTACAGCTTGCGCACGGACAATGTGCCGCTGACAAAGTCGAGAATGTCCAGCTTGCAGAAGAAATGCAGATCCCGTTCGATGGGTCCGGCGAACCTCTCGATCAGTCCGACGAACCCTCGGAACCCCCCGGCTGCTTCTGCGCCTCCATAGCCACGTCCATGAGGCCCTTGAAGTGATCCATCATCTTCTGGATGATCGCCACCATCAGCGAGTCGGTCTTGTTGTCCGCGATCAGCGACCACACCCGGCCGAACTGGTCACCACACAGCGCGCGCAGTAGCGGCAGCGCATTGGCCATGTCGAATTCGCCGTTGCGGCCGACGCAATCCATGATCACTAGTACCCGGCCGACCTCGACCGGCGCGGTGATCACGATGGGCGGTTCGACATCCTTGATGATGAAAGGATCGATCTCCGGTGGCGGCTTGCGGTTGGCGTCCTTACGTGCAGCTTCCGCACGCAGTGCCGAGAGCTTGTAGCCGGGTTCGTTGTCCTGCACGCCAGCCTTCTTGACAGGGCGCGTCCTGCTCTGAGCTGTTGCCATCGTCCTTCTCTTCCCCGGTGGACTGAGGAGGATTCCTCAGTTGTGGTGCTTCCGGGGGCGATGGTGGTGTCAATCCCACCGCCCCCGGAAGAATTACTTGCTGGTCGTCGTGCTCGTGTTCGCAGGCGCGGAGTCAGCCTTAGCCTTGGCCTCGGCCTTCTCTTCCTTGGTGTCGGGCATGAGGGCAGCGTAAGCCTCATCCACCGACTTGTTGCCCTTGACCTTGTAACCCTGACCGTAGACGAGGTTCGTGATGTCGGCGGGGGATGAGACGTTGCACTCGCCCCCGTCCTTGTCGACCAGGGTGACGGTCTTCGGTCCTGCCATGATTCTGTCTCCTTGATGTTCGACGTTTCGCCCCGGTTTGCGAGACCGGGAGGACGACCACCGGGGCCGAGCCGCCCTCCCGGTCGTCGGTTACGGCGTGGCCTGGCCGAAGTGCGCAGCCGTGTTGCGGGACTTCTGACCAGGACCGCCGAGGACGTTGCGCACCGAGTAGCCCAGTACGGAGTCCACCGTGGCCTTGATCGTGATCGGGAAGGAGTCGACACTGCCGGTCTGCTGCCAGGATCGGTCCTTGACCGCCACAACCTGGCCGCGCGGCATGATCTTGAACCGGTAGCGCCGGTCGGTCCCGGCACCGTCGACCGCCATGTAGATGAAGCGGCTGTAGTTGACGGGGGTGAGCAGGGGCTTGTTGTACGCGAACTCACCCGTGGTGACATCGGGCGTGACCGCCGTCAGATCCACGAAGTCCATCAGCTCCAGGGAGTACCGGTTGGTCTCCTGGAGGGTGAACACCGCCGACTCCACGTCCTGCGTGATGTCGGTTCTCGTGGGTTCGGCATAACCCCACGACTCCTCGGTGTCCGTGTTCTGGTCGCGGGAGAAGTTGACGCCGTCCTTCTTCGTCAACAGACCGAGCCGCTGCCAGAGGAGCGGATCGAGCTGGACGAGGTCAGCCGTGGTGGCCGTGGTGAACGCGGCCGGAACGGCAACCGTCATCGGAGCCCGGAAGATGATGCCCCCGAGCGCCTTGAACATGTTGGTGGGCAGGTTGAGACCTAGTTCGGCCTCATAGGTGGTCGTGACCACAACCATTTCCTCTCCTCAGAGGTCGAATTGGCCAGCCCCGGCCACACATCAGAACTGTCGACGCCACGAAAACTCGTAGGTTTCCACAATCCTGCGTTCATCAGCGTACTCATCAGGGACCTCTTGTTCCCCGACGTATATGTCAGCAGTATCCACTAGGACGCCGTTCACCAGGGTGGCTCCGCTCGACAGGATCCTCACCATGGCCGCGTCACTCAGTGCTACTGCTGTCTTGTAACTCTCCGCATAGCTCGCCAGCATCATGATCGGGTGGTCGGTGATGTCCTCGACATCCGGAGTTCCGCCAATCCGGCGCACCACGTAGAACGGGTCACCCTGATAGTCCGGAGGCACCGAGAGGCCAGCACCGGCCGTCAGATCGGCACCGTTCACTGTGACAATGATCGGGACAATGGTGAGCAGGTCCATCACCACGGAAGTCGCCCGTGGATAGGGAATGGAGGTCAGCGCAGGCATCAGTGACCCCTCTTCCCCATGATCGGCAGGGCCGCGATCAGGTATTCCACAGCAGGGCTGTGGTACTTGTTGCGGAACGTGGCAGGCACGGCGTGCGGAACTTCGAACACGATGGACACCTGCATCCGGTCACGGTGGAAGCCTCGGTTCGGCCCGTCGTCCACCACCCGGCCGGATGCCTTCAGTGCCCCTCGGTGCGGGTCGTTCGCCCGCCCGATCTTGGCCAGTGACGTGGCGACCGCGAGCCCCATGTGGGCACGGCGCAGCAGCTCGGCCTTCAGCTCCGGTGAGTGGTTCAGGTAGTTGCCGGTACCCCGGTGATCTTCGGTGTACTTCCAGCCCATCAGGTCACCTTCTCCAGCCCGACCTCGGTACCGGGCGACCAGCCGGTGAGTGGATTCTGCCAGTCCATCGGCTGCCCGAGCACCTGATAGGCAGCAGTTCTGCGCCGAGGATCGTTGGCAGGAGGAAAAACCTTGTCCTGGCCGATCAGGATCACCCGGTCGGTCGGCAGGATGTCGGCATTGAACGGCGCGTAGATGGTGCGCCGGTCCATCACACTGTTCTCCACCTCGGTATTCGTGCTGATCCGGCCGGTGGTCGAGAAGCCGACGAATTCCAGGCAGCCCTCGATGATGTGGTGGTCCGTATACGTCCGGTCGTTGTAGCGGTCGAACGTCGTCCGCTGCACGAGGATGTTGACACCCCCCTGCCTCACCGGTAGCGACACTCTGTGCGCCTCTCAGACGGGCGGGAAGGTCAGGTCGGGGTCCTGATACCAGGGAACCCCCGTTAGGGCGTCTGTGACCCTCACAGGGGTCGGAGGGGCCACCCTGAACGAGGAGGGGGCACCACTGACGCCAGAGTCGACCAGCTCGCGGACCTCGTCCGGGTCGAACGTCAGCGTGTCGGTGGCCGCCTTGGCTGGGAACGTCTGCCCGAAAGGACCCACGTTCTGCTGGCTGGTGCCAGTCGGATTCCGCCACACCCGGAGCACCGATTCCACCACCATTCCCTCGGGGATGACAGGATCGACCTCCCCGTTTGCGAGACGGTTGGGCAGACCGGGGACGAGTGAGGTGAGCTTGGCGCTCGCACGAGTGATCAGCCTCTCGATTCGGATCCGGACATCTTCAGAGAGCGGACCATTCTCGTAGGACTCGGACACGTCCTCGAATGTGGCGTACACGAAGGTTGCCATTGAGGAATCCTCCTCAGTGAGCAGAACACAGGGGCTGGAGCGTCATGCCCCAGCCCCTGTGTTCGGTGCTCACTGGTCGCGAGCGACCTTGGTACCGACCCGGGCGGCCTTGGGGTCAACCTGCTCGCCCTCTTCGGCCTCCTTGACTGCCTTGCCCTGTTCGGCAGCAGCCTTGGCAAGGGTGTCCTTGCCATCTGCGATCCGATCCGGCCCCGGACGAGCGCCTTCCTCGTCCTCATCCGGCTCGTCGTCCCACACGTCCCGGTCAGCCAGCAGCTTGCGCAGCTCGGGAGTGACCTTGTTGTGCGGGTAGTCCGGTCCGTAGGTCTCGCCACCATGAGTGACGTTGACCGCCAGCTTGCGCGCCATGTCGATGTCCTCTCTCAGGCGACCGTGAGAACGGCCAGCAGGTAGGGGTTCTCGATGACCGGCATACCGACCGCATCCACGAAGGTGAACTGCCGGTACGGAGGACCGTCCTTCTCCACGACACCGACGATGCCGGGAGCGTTGGAGAAGGTCATGTCGGCCTCGTTGGAGTTGACCAGCTCCAGCGCCGTCGCGGTGACACCCCAGGCCGTGTAGCCGAGGGTCTGACCGGCCGGGGGCAGGAAGATCACCTTGTTGACCGGCAGGGCGCGGGTGCTGACGCCGTCCACATCGAACGAGCTGTCGTAGATCCCGAGAATCGGGGGCAGCAGGTGCGAGTCGAGAACTGCATCCACCTGGGGGCGAGTCAGCAGCGTGTTGGCACCGAGAATGGATCCGGTCGCCGTGCGGAGCTGGTCGTTGTTGAGGATGTAGTTCATGATCGTGCGGTTGATCAGCATCCCACCGGGCGGGAACCCGTTCAGGTTGATGTAGTTCGTGACCACCGTGTTCAGGTCACCGAGGATGTCGGCCGTGTACTTGTTCGACACGATCGTGTTCCACAGAGTCGCCGCCGTGGTGAAGTTTCCACCCGGAATGGCGAAGTCGGCCTCCATGACGAGGCCACCTTCACCAGCGAGCGTGAACTTGCCGTCCGTGAGGACGTCACCACGCGCCAGTTCCATCCGGCGCTGGACGTTGCGAGTCAGGATCTCCGCGTCGTTGTAGATCGCATTCACGAATGCACTGGTGTTCGTGCCGCCAGTGCGAGCGAATTCGATTTGCAGCCGCTCCAGCTCACCCATGGCGAGCTGATCGGACAGCGGCGGGAGGTTGACCTGATTGACGATGGCCGAATCACGCCGAGCGACGTGGATCGGGCCGTCGAACACACGGAATCGAGCC
>C688J18823_10001387_pt1 | contig 14868 bp, 10 predicted proteins | sample HopSoiMetagenom1_FD_18823 | JGI IMG/M metagenome (IMG submission 18823)
GCGACAAGGATTCGGAGCCCGGCATTCCGGACAAGCCGTTCTATGCGCAGCATCTCGATCCGAAGGACCGCGAACGGGCGCGCGCCGTCTGTTTGAAGGCCGGCGTCAAAGACCCATCACTCCTCGATGCATGCACGCTCGACACGGTCGTGCTTGGGACGGAGGCCGCCGCGCGCGTGTTCGCCCGCACCCGTCCACCACGCCACGAAGTGCGGCCCGGCGAGTCGGGCCGCAAGTGAGGGTGGGGAGAATCCAAGGCGGAGCGCGGACGTCTCGTCCGCAGTCGGCGAGCGTCTCGCTCGACGACCAATCGTCGCCGGCCGAGACGGCCAGCGACTGCGGACGAGACGTCCGCGCTCCGTCATCGATTCAGCGGCGAATCCGCGGCGATCGGCTCGCCCCAGATGTGAATTCAGGTCCGATCCTTCATCCCGAGTAACTGCTTCGCACTCAAACCGCTCGCTTTCCTCTGACGCTTCGGCGTGCTGACCGGTGTGCCGGTGGCGGGCACTTCCTCATCTTCACCCGCTTCATCGACTTCCTCGCCCTCTTCCACATCCTCGTCCATCTCTTCCCAGAAGTCGTCGCCGCCGCCGTCATCATCGGCGTCCGCTTCCTCGGCCTCTTCTTCCACGTCTTCCTGTTCCTCTTCTTGTTCTGCGTTCACCTGGTTCTGCACTGCCTGGTTCGCCGCGACCTGGAACACGTCGGCCCACTGAAATTGGTTCTGCGCGTCCACCGCGAGCTCGTCGACTGCGCCTTCATTATCAATACTGGCGTCCGCTTCCGTCGTTCCATAGAAGTTGTTCACCGACGCCGGAGCGCCCTCGGGACGACTCGCGCCGGCCGCCCAGATGTTGCCGTTGAACAGCAGCACGCCGGAATCCGAGGTCGACTCGAAGAGTGAGATGGCAACGTTGTTCTCGTTGCCGTCGGTGGTGAACCACGCCAGCTCCGTGGTGTCGGTGTCGTTCGCGCTCAATCCGGTGTAGACCGGACTCACGATGGCCTTGCCGGCGAACGTGATTTTCATGCCGTCGATGACGAGATCCCCCAGCGATTCATCGTTGCTGCCACTGGTCTCGTAGCAGGAATACGTGCCGTTCCAGCTCGAAAGAGAGGCGGAGGGCTCCGTGGCGAAGCCGTAGATGCTCGACGGCTTGCCACCGGACGACGCGTACACGCCACTGAACGTCATGCCGTTGAAGGTCGTCGAAAGTCCGAACATGAGCTCCGCGCTGCTCGAGTTTCCGGAAGCGCTGGACCACGACATCATCATCCCGCTGACCGTGACGTCCTTGATCATGACGCCGTCGACCGAGACGAGGGTGTCGATGCCATCGATGCCGGCGGCGATGATGGGCCCCAGCTGGTAGGCACCCGTCGAGGTGTCGTACAGCCAGAGAGTGAAGTAGGTGCCGATGATGGGTTCGACGGTGGTGAGCTCGGTCACGCGTGACTCCTTTCGATTACCCGCAGTTGCAACTGCCGATCAACGCGACGATTTTGTGGAGGTGGTTCGAGACGTAGAGCAGCGCCGGGAACGTGGCCGCGAAGGCGAAGACGAAGATGTTCAGTCCCATCATCACGGCGCAGGCGACATGAAAGATCAGCGGAATGACGAGGAAATAAGCGTTCCACGGATGCGGCAGCACCAGCGCGAGCACGATCAGCGACTCGAACGCGATCGTCGAATAGTTCATGGTCCGCCGCAGGAGCTTGTGATCGCGTAACAGGCCGGCCATGAAGCGGCTGCCGTAGGTTCGCGTGCCGACGACGCCGAGGATGACGTCGCCCGAGCGCCAGTCGGGAGAGACCAGCTTGGCGATGCCGGCGGTGAGGTACGACAACAGCGACTGGAAGGCGATGAAGACGACGCACGCGACGGCGATGACCGGCCGCGCCGGGAACCAGGCGATCAGGCAAAGCATGATCAGCACGATCGTCGACATCTGATCGGAGCCGTCTTTCCCGCAGGGATAACGGAAGTTGATGTAGAGCTGCGTGGCCACGATCGCGGTCAGCAGAATCGGATCGAGCCGGCTGCCGCGGGAGAGCTCGAACAGCAGCAGCGCGATCAGCGCGAGGCGCGCAAGCAGCACGATCAGCACGCCCGGATACGCGAACAGCGGATTGGCCGCCCGCTTCAGGCGCGGATGGCTCCTCCACTTCGTCTCCCGCCACACTTCCCAGGAGAAGAGGCCGTCGCTGCGGCATTGCCGGATGTTGGCGATGAACTCGAGCGTCGAGATCGCGATGCCGGCGCCGATGAGGAGGCCGCTCACCCGTGCGACCGTGGCGACGTCCATGAAGGCAGTCATTCGACAGCCTCGACGCGATGAAAGTTTGATTCGAGCACGGGGACGGGTGGATCGTCGCGGAGGTGCCCGAAAGTCTTACGGATGATGAAGCGGCGGCGGTACTCGGCGGCCGGCACGCGTGCCCGCGCCGACACGTAGTTCAGCATCACGAGATATGGAACGTACAGCTCGAGCGCAAGCGCGTTCCTCGCCAGATGCCGGCGGTGTTTGAACTTATAGCTGGTGATGAAACTGGTGATGTCGGTGATCGCTTTCGTGTTGCGTTTGGAGGGATTCCAGATGAAGCGAAGGGCCGGGGCGACTCTGCCTTCCGGCATCAGGGAGAGCTCCACCGGCTCACACATCGTTCCGGAGCCGACCTGGCGATCCTGATAGCAGAGGTGATAGTCGGTCGTTTTTGGGCGCGGCGCGAAGAACGTCCACTTCGGAATCAGCGAAAGGTAGTTCCATCTGCCGACGGCATCGGAGGTGGCGCGGAACTGATAGAAGATCGACGCGATTCCCCAGGCGCACAACAGCAGCACGACTGCGCTTTCGAGCATGAAATTCTCCGGCTCCGACTGTGGATGCCTGCTGGTTGGGGGAAGGCGGCAGTATACCCAGAAATATATCGGTAGTGCGCGAATGCAATAAAAAAGCGGGCCCGCTTTCGCGAGCCCGCCCTGCTATCTGCTATCTGTTGTCTGCTATCTAAAACTCAGTACATCCCGCCCATGCCGCCCGGGCCACCAGCTCCTGCCGCCGGAGACTTGTCGTCTTCCTTGATCTCGGAGACGAGTGCTTCGGTGGTGAGCATGAGGCCGGCGATCGACGACGCATTCTGGAGCGCCTGCTTCGTGACCTTGGCCGGGTCGATGATGCCGGCTTCGAGCATGTCGACGACCTTCTCGTTGCGGGCGTCGAAGCCCCACGTGCCGCCCTTCGACCTCACTTCGTTCAGGAGGACGGAGCCTTCCTGTCCGGCGTTGAAGACGATCTGGCGGAACGGCTCTTCGAGTGCGCGCTTGATGATGTTGACGCCGACCTTGGTGTCGCCCTCGGCCTTCACATTCGTGACTGCCTCGATGGCGCGGAGCAGTGCCACGCCGCCGCCCGGGACGATGCCCTCTTCGACGGCCGCCTTGGTCGCGTGCATCGCGTCCTCGACGCGCGCCTTCTTCTCTTTCATCTCGGTCTCGGTCGCAGCGCCGACCTTGATCACCGCAACGCCGCCGACGAGCTTCGCCAGGCGTTCCTGCAGCTTCTCGCGGTCGTAGTCCGAGGTGGTGTCCTCGACCTGCGTACGGATCTGCTTCACGCGGCCGGCGATCGTTTCCTTGCGGGCCTTGTCGTCGGTGTCCGTGACGAGCGTGGTGTTGTCCTTGTCGATGGCGACGCGCTTGGCATCACCGAGGTCGTTCCACTGCACGTTCTCGAGCTTGATGCCGAGGTCCTCGGAGATCAGCTTGCCGCCGGTGAGGATCGCGATGTCCTCGAGCATGGCCTTGCGGCGATCGCCGAAGCCCGGAGCCTTGACCGCGGCGACGTTGAGCGTGCCGCGCAGCTTGTTCACGACGAGCGTGGCGAGCGCCTCGCCCTCGACGTCTTCCGCGATGATGAGCAGCGGCTTGCCCTGGCGTGCCGTCTGCTCGAGGATCGGGAGGAGGTCCTTCATCGACGAGATCTTCTTCTCGTAGATCAGGATCTTCGCGTTCTCGAGGACCGCTTCCATGCGCTCCGGATCGGTCACGAAGTACGGCGAGAGGTAGCCGCGGTCGAACTGCATGCCCTCGACGACTTCGAGGACCGTGTCGAGTCCGCGCGCTTCTTCGACGGTGATGACGCCGTCCTTGCCGACCTTCTCCATCGCCGAGGCGATGATGTTGCCGATCTCTTCATCGTTGTTGGCCGAGATCGTGCCGATGTGGGCGATGTCCTTGCCCTCGACCGGTTTGGCCAGCTGATCGATCGAGGCAACGGCGGCCTTGACGGCCAGCTCGATGCCGCGCTTCAGCTCCATTGGGTTCGCGCCGGCGGTGACGTTCTTGATGCCCTCGCGATAGATCGCCTGGGCCAGAACGGTCGCGGTGGTGGTGCCGTCGCCGGCGGTGTCGGAGGTCTTCGAAGCGACCTCGCGGACCATCTGCGCGCCTGCGTTCTCCATCTCGTCCTTCAGCTCGATCTCCTTGGCGACGGTGACGCCGTCCTTGGTGATCGTCGGCGAGCCGAACTTCTTTTCGATGACCACGTTGCGGCCTTTGGGACCGAGCGTGACCTTGACGGCGTCAGCAAGCTTGTTGACGCCCTTGAGGATCGACTGGCGAGCCTCTTCTCCGTAAGTAACTCTTTTAGCCATTGGTGTTCGTCTCCTTACTCGTTACTCGACGATCGCGAGAACTTCGTCCTCGCGCAGAATCGTGTACTCCTGGTTATCGAGCTTGATCTCGGTGCCGGAGTACTTGCCGATGAGGACCTTGTCGCCCTTCTTGACGTCGAGCTTGATGCGCTTGCCGTTGTCGTCGAACTTGCCCTCACCGACGGCCACGACCTCGGCCTCCTGGGGCTTTTCCTTGGCGGTGTCGGGAATGATGATTCCGCCGCGCATCGTCTCTTTGGCGTCGAGGCGCTTGACCACGATGCGGTCGTACAGCGGGCGAAGCTTGATATCGGTCGCTACTGCTGACATATGTAACATCTCCTTTCGATTGATGAACTTACCGCGGCCTGAGGCCGCGTAATTGAAGTTGAGTGTTTAGCACTCACGTACAGCGAGTGCTAACAATAAGCGCCATCAATTATTCTGTCAAGGAGTGCGGCAGCTCGCTGCCGCCCCCGGATTGCGGCGGCTTGCCGCCGCCCAACAGATTGAATGCAGAACACTGTGTGGCGCCGCCGACTCGGCGGCGATCCGCCGGCGAGTCGGTGATCCGCCGGCGAGGTCGCCGGCGCCACACTGCCTTCTGCTTCATTCCCTTTCAGTTTTTGAGACGGTCTCCTTCGTCAGGTATGGAAATCGCCCCGTCCCGACACTCCTCATTTCGGAGGGTCCATCCATGCCCAAGCGAGATCCGGCGATCGTCCGCGCGGCGATCTACCCAGCCATCGGCATTGCACGCGTCGGCAACAGCGAGACGGAATGGTTTCTCGGTCCGGAAACGATCGGACCGGATCGCCGTCCCGCGTCGTTCTACAAAGATCACAAAGGCGCGCTCAAACGGCAGGGTGTGCGCTTCCGCGTCTACGGACTCGATCGTCACGGACGCGTCGTGCGCGAGCTGACGGGCGACGATGCGAAGATCACTTGGCGCGTGCACGTCGCGAACTCGAAGGCGGCGTGGTACGAGTTCAACGTCGCGCTCGACATCCCGCAGGCGACGCCGGTCCCGCTGCGCAACGCGAACTTCACCGGCAGCGCGCGCGCCCAGCTGGTGATCGATCCGGGCGAAGCGACGATCAGCGGCGCGAATCAGCAGGGCAATCCGCTCACCGGCCAGTTCGTCGGCACCGGCGTCTACCTCGGCGAGCTGCGCACCGACGACAAGGGCCGTCTGATCTTCCTCGGCGGCCACGGCAAATCGCGCTCGCCATTCGGCGACAACGCGCCGACGACCTTCGCCAACAACGACGGCTGGCACGACGACACCTCGGATGGCCCGGTCGATGCCGTCGTGGAGTACGGAGGAGAAACGCTGCCGGTCGAAGGCGCGTGGGTGGTCACCGCGCCGCCGAACTACGCGCCCGACATCATCTCCGTGCAGACGATGTACGACGTCATGATCGATACCTTCAACGGCTACTACCTCGCGGCGAAGACGAAGCCGTCATTCACGCACGACATCTATCCATTGCTGCTGCAGCTCACGCACAACCAGTGGGTGAACAAAGGCTTCTACGTCGGCTACGGCAGATCGCAGGCGTACGACTTCGAGAATCCGGAGCTGATCAAGCGGCTCGCGTCCGGCGGCAAGGACTCCGACGCGTTCCGCATGCAGATCTTCAACTACTTCCGCACGCCGCCGAACACGACCATCACGCCGCCGCCGCTCGCCGCGGGACAGATCCTGCCGCAGCTCTGGCCGTGGATGTACGGCGACAACATGAACGTGCCGGTGACGACGGCGAACGGCTACTTCAACATCACCAACACGCTCTACACCTACCTGCAGCAATGGTCGCTCGGCAATTTCGATGAAGACTGGAGCGGCGATCCGCATCCGCAACCGTCCACGCCGCAGGAAGAAGCGGACATGCTCACGAAATCCGCGCTCTGGTACTGCCTCGGCGGACCGTTCCATCCGGGCTGCGAGATGACGTGGCCGATGCGCCTCATCGCGATGTACACCGCGCCGTTCCGCATCCGCCGCCGCACGGCGAACAATCCGGTGCCCGCTTACGGTCCGCAGCTCGATCCGACGCTCTTCCAGAACCAGAATTTCTTCACCACGCCGATCGGCGTCTTCTGGAACGGGCCGGGCGACCTCTCGCGATGGATGGCCGTACCCTGGCAGTGCGACACCGCGAGCTGCCGCGCGGGCTATCAGCCGGCGTACGACCCGCTGATCCCGACGTTCTGGCCGGCGCGCGTGCCGAACACGGTGCTGAAGCAGTCGGATTACGAGATCGTCATCGACAAGAAGAAGAAGCGCGAAGAACGCCTCGATGCATTCAATCGCCGCGCGAGCTGGTATCGCATCCTCGGCGCGAACTATCTCGATTCGATCGCCAACATGATCGACCGCTTCGGCGACCTCGGCGTGGTCGGCTGGAAAGAGGGCGTGAAGGACGATCCGGTGTTCCCGCGCGAGATGTACGTGGAGTCGCCGCCGTACGCGCCGGGCGAGGCCGCGACGAAAGCGCTGAAGGCGGCAGCGGACGAACGGCACGCACTCGCTGCGGAAGCGGAGTCGATTCCGGATGATCGCGGATTAGTCGTCGGTCCGGTAGGACGGGCAGCACGCGGGCACTAGTGATCGGCGGCGGGCCGGCCGGTTCCGCCGCCGCGATCACACTCGCGCGCGCCGGCGTGCGCGTGACGATGTACACACTTCCGTGTACCTCGGTCGGCGAGAGCCTGATTCCGTCCGCGCAGCGATTGCTTCGCGAGCTCGGCGCGTGGGACCGCTTTCTCGCCGATGAGCACCTGCCGTGCTACGGCAACGCCTCGGCGTGGGGGAGCGACGAGCTCGCGTACACGGACTTCATCCGCTCGCCGTACGGACACGGATGGCATCTCGATCGCGCGCGGTTTGATGCGACGTTGCGCGCGCTCGCGGCAGACGCCGGCGTCGAAATCCGCAATGAGCGTTGCACTGCATTCGACGCGGATTGGATGATCGATTGCGGCGGCCGCGCGGCGCCGGTCGCGCGCGCATTCGGCATCGAGCGCACATACATCGATCGACTGGTCGCATTCTTCGCGCGCTTCGAATCGCTCGACGATGATTCGATGACGTTCGTCGAGTCGGCGCCCGACGGCTGGTTCCATTCCGCGCTGCTGCCGCATGTGTGGCACCGCCGACCCGGCGGTGAACCCGCGCTGCTGCCGGATGTGTGGCACCGCCGACCCGGCGGTGAATCCGGGGGGGAACCCGCCGGCGAGGTCGCCGGCGCCACACATCGGGAGCGCGTTGTCACGTTCTTCACCGACACGCCGGTCGATCTGCGCGAGGTGATCGCGTCGTCGAAGCACATCCGCGTCGGGAAAATATTGAGCGAACCGCAATCGCGCGACGCGCGCAGCGGACGCCTCGCGCGCTTCCACGGATCGCGCTGGATCGCCGCCGGCGACGCGGCACTTTCGTTCGATCCGCTTTCGTCACAAGGAATTTACGCTGCCCAATACAGCGGAAAAAAAGCGGCCGAAACCCTGATTTCAGGCCGCTTTTCCGAGTACGACGCGCAGCTCGAGGAGCTCTGGGAACGCTTCCTCGACAACCGCGCGGCGATGTATGCGCAGGAGCAGCGGTGGTCCGGGCGTCCCTTCTGGCGAAGTCGCGCGCAACGTTGATGTACCCTTCTGCGATGCGCAAATACCTGCTTGTCTTACTCGCCGTGCTGCTGCTCGTCGTGCCGGTCGCACACGCGACCTGCGGCGGAGGCGGCGGTGGCGGCATGGGCGGCATGCAGCCGGGCGGCATGGGGCAGATGGGGATGCCGCCGCCGCGCGCGTACCTCGTGCCGTGGCGTCTCTACGGATCGGGCGATGCGCCGCCGCCGAATGCACTGACGCTCTTCTGGTTCCCGGCGTCGGCCGCCGACACCGATCTGCGCGAGTCACGCATGCTGCTGTCGTACACGTCGCAGTGCGTCGGCATGGAAGTGGTGAAGTCCGACGACGCGGCGAATCTCACGAAGTTCGAGATGTCCGGCAAGCAGCCCGGCGCGGTGCTCCTCGGCGAAGACGGCAAAGTCATCGCGCATATCGACGCGGAGAACGGGCACCTCAAGCTGTCGAAAGTCGAGAACATGCTTCACGACGCGATCTTCGAGCGCGAGACCGCACTCGAAACGCAGCTCGATGACGCGCGCAAGAAAGCGGACTCCGGCGACAAGGAGGGCGCGATCGCCGTCTATCAGAAGGTGTGGGAGCAGCGCTGCATCGCCCCGAAGAAAGGGCGCGCCGCGCAGAAGGGACTGAAGAAGCTCGGCGTCGAAGTGAAGGATCAGGCGCTGCGCCTCGACGATCCGAATCTCTCGCCGGAGATGAACGAGCGGATGACGACGGCGATGAATTCCGCGCTCGAAGCGGAGCTCGCGACCGATTACGAAGCAGCGCGCCGCCTCTACGCCGCCGCGTCGAAGATCGATCCGAACGACCCCGTTCCTCTCCGTTTTCTCGGCGAGCTTTATCGCCACAACACCGGCGAGTGGGCGCTCGCGAACACGACGTTCCGCCGCGTCCTGTCGATGCAGCCCGACATGCTGTCGAAGGCCGTCGCACTGCACGGCATCGGCAAGATGACGATTCACATGGGCAACTCGGCGAAAGGCCTCGAGCTGTTCGAGAAGTCGATCGCCGCGTATCCGCTGCCGCTCACGTATCGCAATCTCGCCGTCTACTGGAACTCGGAAGGTCAGCACAAAAAGGCTGACGGTTACGTCCAGAAAGCGCTGGCGCTCGATCCGAATGATTCGTACAACCTGATCTTCGCCGCGACGTATCTCGCCGACAGCGGCCGCCGCGAAGAAGCGCTCCGCATCGCGCAGGAAAACGAGAGCGTCCTCGCGGCGTCGTACAACCTCGCCGCGATCTACTCGCTCCTCGGCAACAAGGGCAAGGCGATGGAGATGCTCAAGCGGCACTTCTACACGTACGAGCGCTACGACCAGGTGCGCGCACACGAGATGTGGGAAGCGCGCGTCGATTACGTGTTCGCGTCGATGAAGGACGATCCGCAGTTCGTGAAATTGACGGCGATGGCGAAGTAGCGATGCGCGAGGCGTTGCTGGCGGTCGCGCGCGGCGAACGCGTGAGCGTCAATAACGACCTCGTGCGCGCCGCGGCCGCGGAGGGGATGCTCGGGCTGCTCGCGCGGGCGGCGGCGAATCCCCATCGCGAGCTGCAGATGAAAGCGGCGGCGATCGAGGCGCACGGCGCGTTCATGCTGAACGAGCTGACGCGCATCGCCGCGGCGTTTCGCGACGCGAGCGTTCCGCTCCTCGCGTTCAAAGGTCCGGTGCTGTCGCAGCAGTTGTACGGCCATCCGGGCTTGCGCAGCTTCAGCGATCTCGACGTGATTGCATCCGATGCCGATGCCGCCGAATCGTTGATCCGCAACCTCGGCTATCGCGAGCTGCAGCCGATCAGTCCCGCGGAACGAAGGACGAATCGCCGTTTTGCCGGAGAGGAGCTCTTCACGAACGACGGCAACGGCGTGCTGCTCGACTTCCACACGTTATTCGCCAACCGCCAGTTTCCCGTGCATCTCGACTTTCAGGACGTCTGGTACCGCCGCACGGAGGTCGCCGGGATTCCGGCATTCGGCGACGTCGATCTCGCGATCCTCACCTGCAATCACGCGGCGAAGCATCTGTGGCACAAGCTCGAGTACCTCGCGCAGATCGCCGCGCTTGCACGTATGCCGGTCGACTGGCGCGAAGTGGAGAAGCGCGCAAAGGAAGCGCGCGTGTGGAAGCAGGTCGCGTTTTCATTCGCACTCGCGCGCGACATCCTCGGCATCGATACTGCGTTCGATGCGGACATCTCGCGCATCAAAGCGATCGTGGGCAAGGCGCACGATGCAACGGGCACCGATCACTTCGTGCTGCTCGATCGCAAGCGCGACGCGCTTTGCTCCATCGCGCAATCGATCTTCGTCCCGACGCACGACGACTACCGCGCGCCGTTGCCGTGGCTCTTCCGGCCGCTGCGCCTCGCTACTCGGCTTTTTTCTTCGAGACGATAGTCGCGTCTGCTGCTGTGTGTGGCACCGCCGACTCGGCGGTGATCCGCCGGCGAGATCGCCGGCGCCACACAGCCGCCGCGCGCAGCGCAATCGATCTTCGTCCCGGCGCACGATGACTACCGCTCGCCGCTGCCGTGGCTCTTTCGCCCGCTGCGGCTCAATAGTCGGCTTTTTTCTTCAAGACGATAGTCGCGTCTGCTGCTGTGTGGCACCGCCGACTCGGCGGTGATCCGCCGGCGAGGTCGCCGGCGCCACACAGCCGCTGCGCGCAGCATTGACGGGATGGATGCGCAATCGATCTTCGTCCCGACGCACGACGACTACCGCTCGCCGTTGCCGTTTTTTCTTCAAGACGATAGTCGCTGCGCGCAGCATTGACGGGATGGATGTGCAATCGATCTTCGTCCCGACGCACGACGATTACTGCTCACCGTTGCCGTTTTTCTTCAAGACGATAGTCGCGTCTGCTGCTGTGTGGCACCGCCGACTCGGCGGTGATCCGCCGGCGAGGTCGCCGGCGCCACACAGGGTGCCGCCGCGCGCAGCATTGACGGGATGGATGCGCAATCGATCTTCGTCCGCTGCGCCTCGCTACCCGGCTTTTTTTTTCAAGACGATAGTGGCGTCTGCTGCTGTGTGGCACCGCCGACTCGGCGGTGATCCGCCGGCGAGGTCGCCGGCGCCACACAGCCGCTGCGCGCATTACGTTTCGGCGGCGAGCCGCGCTGCGCTCTCGTCGTGCGCGCGCAGGAATGACTGCGGATCACTCAGCACGCTGCCCATCCGCATTCCCTTGCGGATGGCGGTGAGCGTAACGCGGCGCGTGGCGAGGGCGGCGACGAGCGCGAGGTGCGTCTTCATCTTGCCCTCGATGCGATAGCGCACATCGACCGCGTGTTTCCACAGCCCCGCGTACTCGGCGTAGAACTCGTGCAGCGGGAGTTTGGTCGGCAGCACGGTGTGCGCGATGTCGAACAGCTCCCAGTCGCGCGTCGTCACGTCCGGCTCCACCTCGTCCCACAGATCGGTTCCGGGGAGCGGCGTGAGCACGGAGAAGCCGGAGTTATACGCGCCGGTGTCGTCGATCCAGCGTTTCAGTTTGTCGAAATCGGCGCGGTCCCAGGTCGGATCGACGATGAAGTTCGGCGTGTAGCCGACGCCGAGCTCCTGCAGGATGCGAATCGCGCGGTTGTTGTTGTCGGCGGTGTTCTTCTTGTTGACCGACTTCAATCCTTCGTCGTCGACTTTCTCGAGGCCGAGGAAGACGGTCATGCGGCCGCACGCCTTCCATTGCTCGATGAGCTCGGGGAACTTGCAGATGATGTCGCTGCGCGTCTGGATGGTGTAGTGCTTCTTGATGCCGGACTTGACCAGCGCCTCGCCGAGCTCGCGGCCGCGCTTCACGTTCATCCAGAAGATGTCGTCGGTGATGAAGACGTTCGGCGCTTCGATCTGCTCGAGCTCTTTCACCACGCGCGCCGGCGATTTCTCGCGGAACGTCGACTCGTGAAATTTCCAGACCGAGCAGAAATTGCATTTGAACGGACAGCCGCGCGCGGTCTCCAGGAGCGCGAGCGGACGGCGGAAGTTGATGTAGTACTCGCCTGCATAGCGTTTGATGAGGTGGCGCGCGGGGAACGGCAGGTCGTCGACGTTGCCGCGGGCAGGGGCGTGTCCGGTGTCGATCGGCGTCGGTTCGTTGATCAAGAGGCCCGGCACGTTGCGCAGGTTTTTGTCGCGCTGCCAGGCGCTGACGAGCAGCGGCATCACTTCTTCGCCGTCGCCGACGACGACCACGTCGACGCACGGCTTGAGGAACCACTTCGGATCGCGCGACGCGTCGTGGCCGCCGATGACGAGCATCGCGCCCGGCACTTCGTCGCGCACGCGGCGCGCGAGACGCATGCTGCGAAAGCGCTCCGTGGTGAAGTTGCACTGCAGTCCGACGATGTCCGGCTTGAACGCGCGGAGCTGTTCGAAGCCTTTCTCCACGCCGTCGATGCGCATGTCGATGATCTGGCATTCGTGACCGTCGAGCTCGAGTCCGCCGGCGACGCACTCCAGGCCGAGCGGCTCGACGAACGTGATCATCTCGAGGCCGATGATTCCGCCGATCGGGGCTTTGAGGAAGGAGACGCGCATCGTGTGCAAAATGTATCACCTCGGAACCACAAAGAGCGACCGGGAGCGCCTCCGGCGGGCGGGCCCGGCCCGCTGCGTATGGCGCGCTGCAGAACGGGACGCTTGCCGGCGAAGCGCATTGCGCTCGTGATCAGTTGCTCGTACTAGCGAATCCTTAGCACGTACAAGCAGCGTTGCCTGCGTCGGCCGACACTGATCGCATGATCAGAACTGCTTTGTTGATCGCACTGCTCGCGGCGTGGGCCGCGACGTTCACGATGCCGGCGTCGCCGGCGCATCGACTGCGCGCGATTTCGAATCCTGAAGATGCGCCGTGCCCTGGTTGCTCGCTGATTCCGCCGCGCGGCTCGAGATAGCGCGCGGCGCGCTCGCGCTACATCGCGGCGACCGGCTCCCGCTGCTCTTCTTCCATCAGCTCCAGCTCGCGCAGCGACGGCTCGGCCTCGTCCGGTTTGCCGCGGCGTCGCAGCTTTTCCATGTAGAGGTAGAAGACCGGCGTGACGTAGAGCGTGAGGGTCTGCGAGAAGATCAGGCCGCCGACCACTGCCAGTCCGAGCGGGCGGCGCGATTCCGCACCGGCCCCCGTTCCCAACGCGAGCGGCAGCGTGCCCATGAGCGCGGCCATGGTGGTCATCATGATCGGCCGGAACCGCACCACGCACGCCTCGTAAATCGCCTCGGCCGCCGACTTGCCGCCGTGCTGCGCCTCGATCGCGAAGTCGATCATCATGATGCCGTTCTTCTTCACCAGGCCGACCAGCATGATGATGCCGACGAACGCGTAGATCGACAGATCGATGCGGAAGATCATCAGCGTCAGCAGCGCGCCGAAGCCGGCGAACGGCAGCGCGGAGAGAATCGTCAGCGGATGGATGAAGCTCTCGTAGAGGATGCCGAGGACCATGTAGATCACGGCGATGGCGATGAGGAGCAGGAGTCCGAGCCCCTGCAGCGATGACTGGAACGCCTGCGCGGTGCCCTGGAACGACGTGGTCACGCTCGACGGCAGCGACTTCGCGGCCTGCTCGATGCGCGTGACGGCATCGCCGAGCGAGACGCCCGGTGCGAGGTTGAACGACAACGTGACCGAGGGGAGCTGGCCGGAGTGGTTGACGCTGAGCGGGCCGACGGTCGGCACGAGCTGCGCGACGGTGCTGAGCGGCACGAGCTCGCCCGACGCCGCGCGCACGTAGAGCAGCGACAGCGCGGCGGGATTGCCCTGGTACTGCGGATCGAGCTCCATCACCACCTGATACGAGTTGTTCGGCGCGTAGATCGTCGAGACCTGGCGCGTGCCGTACGACGAGTAGAGCGCATCTTCGATCTGACTGGCACTGAGTCCGAGGGCCGCGGCGCGATCGCGATCGATCTGCACGTTCACGGTCGGATTGCGCAGCATCGCGTCGGTCGTGACGTCGATGACGCCCGGAATGGTGCGCATCTTCTGCAGCATGTTGTCGGACGCGTCGTAGAGCGTCTTCGTGTCGCCCGACTGCAGCGTGTACTGGTACTGCGCGTTCGAGCTGCGTCCGCCGAGGCGGATCGGCGGCGGGTTCTGAATCGAGACGCGCAGGCCGGGGATCGCGTTCAGCTTCGGACGGAGGTCGGCGATGATCTTGTCGATTGAATCCTTGCGCTCGCCTTTCGGCAGGAGGCGCAGCGAGATGACGGAGCTGTTGAGCGTGCCGCGGCCGCCGCCGACGAACGAGAAGTACGTCGCCACGCGCGGGTCCTTCGCCACGATGTCCATCGCCATTCGCTGATGGCGGACCATGTCGGCGAACGAGATGCCCTGCACCGCCTCCAGGCTGATGCGCACTTCGCCCTGGTCCTCGTTCGGGATGAACCCTTTCGGTACCGCGATGAAGAGCCAGACCGTGCCCGCGAGGACGATGCCGGAGATCAGGAGCACGGTCGCGCGATGCGAGAGCGCCCACCTCAGTCCGCGCTCGTAGAACGCGAGGATTGCGTCGAACATCCGCTCGATCGCCTGATACATCTTGCCGTGGCGCTCGTTGCCG
>C688J18823_10001388_pt1 | contig 14865 bp, 9 predicted proteins | sample HopSoiMetagenom1_FD_18823 | JGI IMG/M metagenome (IMG submission 18823)
GGTCGGCAGCGGAATGGGTCCGCGAACCTGAGCACCGGTCCGTTTCGCCGTGTTCACGATCTCACGCGTCGACGAATCGAGAATTCGATGGTCGAACGCCTTGAGACGTATGCGAATATTCTGGCCGTTCATGCCGTTGTCTCTCTGTTCCGTCACGCCGGCTTATCCCGGCCATCCACGTCTAAGAAGGAAGTCGCGGATGCCCGGCACAAGGCCGGGCATGACGACGGATAGTTTGTTACTCGATGATGCTTGCGACGACGCCGGCACCGACGGTGCGGCCGCCTTCGCGGATCGCGAAACGAAGCTTTTCTTCCATCGCGATCGGCACGATCAGGTGCACTTCCATGGCGATGTTGTCGCCCGGCATCACCATCTCGGTGCCTTCGGGCAAATGCACCACGCCGGTCACGTCGGTGGTGCGGAAGTAGAACTGCGGCCGATAGTTGGTGAAGAACGGGGTGTGGCGTCCGCCCTCCTCCTTGGTGAGGATGTAGGCCTCGGCCTTGAACTTGGTGTGCGGCTTCACCGAACCCGGCTTGCACAGCACCTGGCCGCGCTCGACTTCCTCGCGCTTGGTGCCACGGAGCAGCGCGCCGATGTTGTCGCCGGCCTGACCCTGATCGAGCAGCTTGCGGAACATCTCGACGCCCGTGACGATGGTCTTCTGGGTGTCGCGAAGGCCAACGATCTCGATTTCCTCGCCGACCTTGATCACGCCGCGCTCGACGCGGCCGGTCACAACAGTACCGCGGCCGGAAATCGAGAACACGTCTTCCACCGGCATCAGGAACGGCTGGTCGATCGGACGCTCCGGTTGCGGAATGTAGCTGTCCACCGCCGCCATCAGCTCCAAAATGGCGTCGTGGCCGAGCTTCTTGTCCTTGTCCTCAAGCGCCGCCAGCGCCGAACCCTTGATGATCGGGATCTTGTCGCCCGGGAAATCGTACTTGGAGAGCAACTCGCGGACTTCCAGCTCGACCAGTTCGAGCAGTTCCGGATCGTCCACCATGTCGCACTTGTTGAGGAACACGACCAGCGCGGGAACGCCGACCTGGCGCGCCAGCAGGATGTGCTCGCGGGTCTGCGGCATCGGGCCGTCGGCCGCCGACACCACCAGGATGCCGCCGTCCATCTGCGCCGCACCGGTGATCATGTTCTTCACATAGTCGGCGTGGCCGGGACAATCGACATGCGCGTAATGCCGGTTCTTGGTTTCGTATTCGACGTGCGCGGTCGAAATCGTGATGCCGCGCGCCTTCTCTTCCGGAGCCTTGTCGATCTGGTCGTACGCGGTGAACGTCGCACCACCGGTTTCCGCCAGTACCTTGGTGATCGCCGCCGTCAGCGACGTCTTGCCATGGTCGACGTGACCGATCGTTCCGATGTTGCAGTGCGGTTTATTACGTTCAAACTTTGCTTTGGCCATTTGACTCTCCGTTCAGTCGTTAACTGCCGTCAACGACAATCAGGCAAACTTCTTCTGGACTTCCGCCGACACGTTCGCCGGCGCTTCCGCGTAGTGATCGAACTGCATGGTAAAGGTCGCGCGTCCCTGGCTCATNGAGCGCAGGTTGTTCACGTACCCGAACATGTTCATGAGCGGCACCATCGCATTGATGACGTTGGCGTTGCCGCGCATGTCTTGNCCCTGGATCTGCCCGCGACGTGAATTGAGGTCGCCGATGACCGAGCCCGTGTAATCNTCCGGTGTCACCACCTCGACCTTCATGATNGGTTCGAGCAGGACCGACTTGCCCTTCTGCAAGGCGTCGCGGAATGCCGCGCGCGATGCGATCTCGAACGCCAGCGCCGAGGAGTCGACGTCGTGATAGGCGCCGTCCACGAGCTGGACCTTGACGTCCACCACCGGGAAGCCCGCTACCACGCCCGAGGTCAGAACGCTGTTGAGGCCCTTTTCGACGCCGGGGATGTATTCCTTTGGCACCGAACCGCCGACGACCTTGGACTCGAATTCGAATCCCTTGCCCGGCTCGTTGGGCTCGACCACGAATTTTACCCGCGCGAACTGACCGGTACCGCCGGTCTGCTTCTTATGGGTATAGTCGACTTCGGCACGCTTGGTGATGCGCTCGCGGAAAGCCACCTGGGGCGCGCCGATGTTGGCGTCGACCTTGTAGGTGCGCCTGAGAATATCGACCTTGATGTCCAGATGCAGTTCGCCCATTCCCTTGAGAATGGTCTGGCCCGACTCCACGTCGGTAGAAACCCGGAACGAGGGATCTTCTGCGGCGAGTTTGGCCAGCGCGACGCCGAGCTTTTCCTGATCGGCCTTCGACTTCGGTTCAATTGCGATCTCGATGACCGGCTCCGGGAATTCCATCTTTTCCAGAATCACGGGCTTGGCCGGATCGCACAGCGTATCGCCCGTGCGCGCTTCCTTGAGCCCGGCAAGCGCAACGATGTCGCCGGCGTAAGCTTCCTTGATGTCTTCGCGGTTGTTGGCGTGCATCAGCAACATGCGGCCGATGCGCTCTTTGCGATCGCGCGTCGAGTTGACCACACCGGTGCCCGACAGAAGCGTGCCGGAATAGATCCGGCAAAATGTGATCGTGCCGACGAAAGGATCGTCCATGATCTTGAATGCGAGCAATGCGAGCGGCTCTTTATCGTCCGGCTTGCGAACGACTTCATTGCCGTCCTCGTCGATGCCCTTGATCGCGGGAACGTCCACCGGCGAGGGCAGATAGTCCACAACCGCATCCAGCAGCGGCTGCACGCCCTTGTTCTTGAAGGCCGAACCGCACAGCACCGGATAAAACGCGCCGGTCAAAACGGCTTTGCGCAGCAGCCTCTTCAGGGTCGCCTCGTCCGGCTCGTTGCCGTCGAGATACGCGGCGAGCACCTCGTCGTCGAGTTCGACCGCGGCTTCCAGCATCTTCTCGCGGTATTCCTTGGCCTTGTCGACGAGATCGGCCGGAATGTCGATGTCCTTGAACGAGGCGCCGAGCGCCTCATCGTCCCAAACCACGCCCTTCATGCGGACGAGGTCGACCAGACCCTTGAAGTTGTTCTCGGCCCCGATCGGAAGCTGGATCGCGATCGGCTTGGCGCCGAGACGATCAACGATATCGTCGAGGCATTTATAGAAATCNGCGCCGGTCTTATCCATCTTGTTGGCGAAGACGATGCGCGGAACCTTGTACTTGTCGCCCTGACGCCAGACGGTTTCAGTCTGCGGCTCGACGCCCTGGTTCGAATCCAGCACACACACCGCCCCGTCGAGAACGCGAAGCGAGCGCTCGACTTCGATGGTGAAATCGACGTGACCGGGGGTATCGATGATGTTCAGGCGCTTGCCGTTCCAGAAGGCAGTGGTCGCGGCGGAGGTGATGGTGATACCACGCTCCTGCTCCTGCTCCATCCAGTCCATCGTCGCGGCACCTTCGTGCACTTCGCCGATCTTGTGGCTCTTGCCCGTATAATAAAGGATGCGCTCGGTGGTCGTGGTCTTGCCGGCATCGATATGCGCCATGATACCGAAATTGCGGTAGTCCTCGATGGCATGTTGGCGGGGCATGGGTTGTTCCTTAAATTCCGTGTTTCGCCGTTACCAGCGATAGTGCGAGAAGGCGCGGTTGGCTTCCGCCATCCGGTGCACATCTTCGCGCTTCTTGACGGCGTTCCCCCTGCCATTCGATGCGTCGAGCAACTCGGCCGATAGCCGCTCGGTCATCGTCTTCTCGTTTCGCTCGCGGGCGGCGGTGATGATCCAGCGGATGCCCAGCGCCTGCCGGCGCACAGAACGCACCTCGACCGGCACCTGGTAAGTGGCGCCGCCGACGCGGCGCGAGCGCACTTCGATGGTCGGCATCACGTTTTCAAGAGCCTGCTCGAATACAGGCAGCGGGCCCTGCTTGGTCTTGTTCTCGATCAGTTCGAGCGCGCCATACACGATCGACTCGGCGGCGGATTTCTTGCCGTCATACATGATCGAGTTCATGAATTTCGTAATGATGATGTTCCCGAACTTCGGATCCGGGTTCACTTCACGCTTTTCAGCAGAATGGCGGCGAGACATCTTGTCTGTTCCCGATTATTTCGGACGCTTCGCGCCGTACTTCGAACGACGCTGCTTACGGTTCTTGACGCCCTGGGTGTCGAGGACGCCGCGGAGAATGTGGTAACGCACGCCGGGCAAATCCTTGACGCGGCCGCCGCGGATCATGACCACCGAGTGCTCCTGAAGGTTGTGGCCCTCACCCGGAATGTAGCCGATCACCTCGAAGCCATTTGTCAGCCGCACCTTGGCGACCTTACGAAGGGCCGAGTTCGGCTTCTTCGGCGTCGTGGTGTAGACGCGCGTGCAAACGCCGCGCTTCTGCGGCGACTGTTGCAGCGCCGGCACCTTCTTGCGCGACTTCTGAACCGTCCGGGGACTTGCGATCAGTTGGTTGATCGTCGGCATGTCAGCCTTCATCCTTTAATTCATGCGAAGCCGCGCATCGGCCCCGCAAATTCGTTTGGAGCGACCTGCCCCATCGGCGCCTCGCGCGAAAATTCGTCGCGCAAAGCGAAATCGCGCCAACTGCTCATCACTGAGCGGAAAGCGCTTCGAAGCCACAGAGGACCGCGGTGATTACCGACCAGCTTTCACTGGTTCAGTGCGCTACCGAGGTCATGCACCCGATATCAATCTCAAGAGAACTTGCTCAAGAGAACCAAGATCGCCTGGCATTGCCTAGCTACAATCGACAGCGTTTGAGCGGCATTCGTCGAGGTTGGTGCCCGCCTCAGTCCCGAGAATTAACGGGAGCGAAAGGGTGATCCGTTCCGACGCGGGCGTCACTCACCGCCTGTCGTTAAGTGCGCGGGTTGTATCGGCGGTAGATAGGCAAGTCAAGGCGAAACCACAACCGCAGAAGTGCCTGCGCCACGGGGGCAACTAGCACAATCGCAGATGCGCCTGCGATTGGGATCGCGCCGAACCAGGGGACCATGCGCCTAAGCCCGCGCAGCAGAGGTGTCGCGTCGGTCCCATCGAGCTCCGGCAAGGCGGCTCGGACGAGTTATTTACCCGGGTAATATAAGGCGTTACGAGCTGCTCGCAATACGCCACGCCCATTTTCCCGAGGGCTGAACTGCAAAGCGCTGACGCAGGCGGGCGCGCCACTTGCGCAAATACCGGTAGCCGAGCTGACGGCCCGCCTCCAACCAATATCCGAACGATTTTTCCGGGCTGAGATCGAACAGCATATCGACCATGGTCCGGCGTCCAGTCCAGAGCCGGCCCATGAAGCTTGCTTCCGCCGCGCAGGAGTTCATCGCCCGGATTTCAGAGCCAGAAAGCAGCTCTTCGGTGATCTTGTCGATCAGCAGCGTGCCCGGCGAATACTTGCTGAATGTTTCGTTAAAAGCTGTTTTCCAGGTATAGGCGGTCTCACCGCAATACATCAGCACCTGGGCGGCGATCGCCTCCCCGTTGATCCGCAGCAGGGCCACGGAAGCATTCCGCTCCGCAGCGAGATTCTGAAATAATCTCCGGACGAACGCGGCATCGTGCGGGTCCGAGAGCAGCGCGGTGCCCTCCGCGCCCTTCCAGCTTGCTTGCTCCAGGTTCAAAAACGTCTCGAACGCCTGCCCGGCGCCGGCACTCGTCCTGTCGTTGACCACGTCCACGGCGCCGCGCGCCGCTAATCTGTTCCAGTCCTGCCGAAGTTTCTTCCGGGTAGAGCCCGATCGCTTCACCCCCAACTCAGGGGTGGCTACCGGGCGGGCAGTTTGGGCCAGCTCGAGCGGCATCACGCCACGCCGGGCCAGGTCGCTTAGCATGGAAGCGTAGCTCGGGCAGTCTGCGTCATAGGACTTGCAGACTCACAATGTCCGGCAGCCATGGATCCTGTTCGATCGCCGCGAAGAACGCAGGCATGACCTCATCGGCAAACGATGGGTCCACAACGGGACTCGAAAGGAAGGCGTAGTTATAGGGCAGCGCCTCGAGCACCGAGGGCCAAAACGGCGCGAGTTTGCGCAATCGCAGTGCCCAAACGCCGACCAGCCTGCGCGCGCCGCCCTCCTCCTCCCAGGCGAGCAAGGTCCTGATTTCGGCGAAGTTGCTGGCGCTGACGGCCCGCAACGCAGCCGGGCTCATGAATACATTCGACGAAGCACGCCGCACGAGATCGGCCCAGTGCGGCCCGATGTCTTCAACAGGCGAATCGATCGTTACCGAAATCATCCGAGCAATGTTCTCAGGGCCGCGGCGGCGCGCGATGTTGTCCTTCCGAGATTGCTGTTCGGTTAAGCGGGTAATCCGTGCTCCGTTTTCAAGGTTTGTTTGCCTTTCCGGAGCATTGATAGCGCATTCGGCCCGAGGGGATCATGCGCTACACGGATGTGGCTATCATCGGCGGTGGACTGGCGGGCTCGACGGCAGCGGCCATGCTGGGAGGCGCCGGCATCGCGACGCTGATGATAGACCCGCGCCCGGTCTATCCGCCCGAGCTGCGCTGCGAGAAATTAAGCGGTGAGCAACTGGACCTGCTCCGCAAGACCGGTCTTGCGGACGTGACACTACGCGCCACCGTGCTCGACGGCACGGTATGGGAAGCGCGATTTGGCTACATCGTCGACAAACGACCCAGCGACCAGCACGGCGTGATGTACGACCGGCTCGTCAACAGCCTGCGCGCACAAATTCCGCCGGATGTGCAGACGATCTTCAGCAAGGCCATCGCCATCACCAATAGCGCGGAGCGGCAAAGGATCGTGCTGTCCGACGGTGAAGAAATCTCGGCGCGTCTCATTGTTGTCGCCAATGGCCTCAACGTGGGCCTTCGCCATACGATCGGCGTCACGCGTCGTGTGATCAGCGAATGCCATTCGGTCACGCTTGGGTTCAATGTCGAACCGCTCGGCCGCACTTCCTTCAGCTTTCCAGCTTTGACCTATTGGCCGAGGCGATCCGAATCTCGCCTCGCCTACCTCACGCTGTTTCCTGTCGAGGGCGCCATGCGCGCCAACCTGATGGTCTATCGTGACATGACCGACCCGTGGCTTGCTGCATTTCGTCAATCTCCCGAGCAAGCCATGCTCGCCATCATGCCTGGACTCGCGGGCATGATGGGCGAGTTCAGGGTCAGCGGGCCCGTCCAGATTCGGCCCGCCGACCTGTGCGTCGCCGAGAACTATCTTCAACCGGGGATCGTGCTGGTCGGTGATGCTTTCGCGACCTCCTGTCCCGCCGCCGGGACCGGCGCCACCAAGGTTCTCACTGACGTCGAGCGTCTGTGCAACGTCTATATTCCGCGGTGGCTCGCGACCGAGGGCATGGGCGCCCAGAAAATGGTAGAGTTCTACGAAGATCCGGTGAAAGCGGAATGCGACGCGCGCTGCCTCGACAAGGCGTATCGTCTTCGGTCGCTATCGATCGACGATGGTCTATCGTGGCGCGCGCAGCGCTGGTCCCGGTTCATCGTGCGGCTGACCCAGGGATCGTGGCGGGCGTTTCGCGCGTGCTTTGGCGCGCGAGCACCGATGCCGTCGTCACTGGCGGCCGAACCGGCCGTTCACTCCTGAACCAGGCATTTTCGAGCGCGGCTTAATCCTCGTCCTCGTCATCCTCGTCGTCGTCTTGTTCAGCCTGCTGTTGCGGCTTATGGCCCTGATCATCCCAAAGCTTTTGGTATGTGCCGTTCGCGGCGAGCAGCTTCGCGTGTGAGCCGCGCTCGATCACTTTTCCGCCTGATATCACTACGATCTCGTCCATCCCGACCACTGAGGTCAGCCGGTGGGTAGAGAAGATCATGGTGCAGCCCTTGGAAAGTTTCAGCAGCGTCTTGTTGATTGCTGCTTCCGTTGTCTGGTCGAGCGCCGAAGTCGCCTCGTCCAGCAGCAGCACGGAGGGATTACGCACAATCGCGCGCGCGATTGCGATGCGCTGGCGCTGTCCGCCCGACAAAGTGTCGCCGCGCTCGCCGACCGGCGTGTCGTATTTCTGCGGCAGGCTCATGATGTAGCGGTGAATTTCCGCCTTGCGCGCGGCCTGCTCGACTTCCTGGTCGGTCGCACCTTCCTTCCCGAGCCGGATGTTCTCCCGGATCGACATGTTGAACAGCATGTTCTCCTGGAACACCACCGCCATGCTTCGGCGCAAGGACTCCCGGGTCACCTTTCGGATATCCACGCCGTCGATGGTCACCCGACCTTCGTCCGGCACGTACAGGCGCAGGATCAGGTTGAGCAGCGTGCTCTTGCCCGATCCGCTTGGGCCGACGATGGCGATGCTTTTGCCGACGTTGAGTTTCAGGCTGAGATTATCCAGAACCGGGGCTTGGCTCCCTTCGTAGCGGAAAGTAACGCGATCGAAGGTGATGTCATTGGTTATGCGCGGAAGGTCCGGCGCGCCCGGGCGATCGGCGCCCCGGGTCGGCTCATCCAGCAGCTCCTGAATGTGATGCACCGCCGCCGCGGACTGGATCGACACCGGGATGAAATGCATGAGGTGGGCGATGTTGTACGAGACCTCCCAGAACGCGCTCTCAAAGGTGACGAAAGTGCCGATCGTGATCTGGCCCTTGGTGGCGAGATAGGCGCCGATGGCGAGCACCACCAGGTGCAGCAACAACACCGAGATCGTGACGGTGCGTTCCACCATTGTCGACAAAAATGCCGCTGAGGCGATTTTGTTACGCGCATCGTCGTTGCGCATCGTGAACCAGCCAAGCGTGCGGCGCTGCAGACTGAACGCCTTGACTACCGCCTGCGCCGCTATGTTTTCCTGCACCATTCCGAGCAGCGCGGATTCATTGAGCTTCTGCTCGTAATTGGCCTGCACTGCCTTGGGCGTGAGGATGCGCGGGCCGATCAGCGTGATCGGAAATACCAGGAGCGATATTGCGGCGAGCTGCCAGTTCAAAAACAGCATCAGGATGATGCCGGCGATGAGTTCCAGAAACGGCAGCGCCGCTCCGTTGGCAAATCCCTTGATCGAGCCCTCGAATGCGGACATGTCGACGGAGAACCGCGACAGAATCTCGCCGCGTTTGGTGCGCGCGAAGTAGGCCGAGGGCAGATTCTGGACGTGCTCGAACAGCCGCGTCCGCACGTCCGAAATCAGGCAGGCGGCCAGCTTGGCGTCCCAACGTTCGTACCAGACGGCAACGATGGACGTGAAAATTCCGGCCACCGCGAGCACGGAGAGAATCTTCACCAGTGCGTCGAAATCCTCCTCGCCGAGCGCGTCGTCGATCAGGAACTTCAGACTGAGCGGCATGATGACGTTGAACAGCGTCTCGACGAGGACGCCGAGGCTGACGAATGCGATGATCTTTTTGTAATTCGTCAGAAGCGGCTGGACGAACCTGTAAATCGTCGCCAGCGCCCCGGCGGCCTCCTTCGCGGTAAAGACGACAAGATCCTCGTCCTCATCCTCGTCCTCAAGGTCGATTTCGTCATCCTCGTCGTGATCGCCTTTCGGCAGAGACGAAGACAGTTTGTCGCTGGCGTGCGCAATGGCGACGGCATCGGCTTCCGGGGCTAGCTTTTTGGCGAGTTCCGGCTCGGCCGCATCGGCCGCGGCCGGTTTCTTTCGATCATCTGACGATGGAGGCATGGACGCCAAGGACCCAAGCAGGTGCCGCACGGCCGGCATGACCGCAATATGAGGAACGCACCCGCCGTTCGATCCTATGCGATCAGAAAGCGTTCGGCAAAGCGAGTGCCGAAACCTTCTGCGGCCAAGCCCGGCGACGCGCCCGGTTCAATGCTGAGGCACAGCGATCGCTCAATCTTCGTCCGCTTCGACCTTGTCGAAAAAAGAATAGCGCAGGCTGTCGGCGTCCGCGTACCACTGGCCCGGCCCCTTATTGGCGGCCAGCGTCGCCGCCCAAAGTGCGTCGGTGCAATCCCGGCGGTTCATGGATAGATCGAACCCGTTGCTGAAAAACAGCTCCGACCATTCCCACCAGGTTCCGAGCTTCTTTACCCCTCGCAACAGATCGTAGCGGTCGATCACCGCGGGAGCCATGTCGGACGTCACAGAGCCAAACGCGACGCCGGTCTTCACGACCCGGTTCAACTCGCGGATTGCGCGCGGCACCTGTTTTTCGCCGACGTGACAGAGGCAAGTTTCGAACACGATGTCAAACTCGCCGTCCGCGAACGGCATATCGACAATCGACCCAAGCTTGTTGAAGCTTTGCAGTTCCTTTGGAGTTTTCGCGTGGACCGCACGGTTGTTCTCGATGCCCCAGGCGTCGATTCCAAGAGCCCGCAGCGCTCCGACCAACTCTCCGCTGGCAGACCCAGCCACCAGCAGCTTGTAGTTCCCGGAGCGGTTCCAGACGATCTTGATCAACTCGAGCAGGTAAGCGGGATCGGTAAACTGGCTCCAGACCTCGTTGTAGGGACCGGCGCCGCGATAATTTTCGAAATAGCCGCGGTCGATCTTGTCCGAGACCTGCTTGCTGTTGCCTCGCCTCAACTGCATCAGTTGCGTGACAATGATGTCGGTAGCAACGTCGGAGGAGTCGAGCAGTCCGTTGAGCGTGGAGTCGAACAGGTAATCCCCGACCACGACCAGCCCCGGATGCTGCTTGGGGTCCGGACGGTGATTGGTCATGACATCGCGCGCCGGGAAGCCGCCCGGAAGCGCATTCACCGACGACAGCCAGCGACAGATTTTTCCCTCCAGGAAGTGCTCCCGTGCGTTTTTGAATTCGGCAGGCAGCGACTTCAACGCCGCATCGATCAGCTCCTTGTCCGAAAGATTGGCGAATGCCAGCGCATCCGAACCGGCGATCAGCCAATTCAGGACGCCGTGCTTGCCGACGTCGTGTCGAGAACCCTCGTTGTAGACGCAGCAGCCGCCGAACGCTTCCGACATAAACCAGGAGCCCGCGATCTTTTCGCCCCAGAACGGCTCATCGAACAGGATCGATATCCGAAGGTAATGCGCCGGACGATCGAAATAGGCGATGTGCTTGACCATGGACTTGCGCAGCTGCTCGCCTTCCCACCCCATGGTCGCAAGCCAGGAGTGCGGCAGGCACATCAACACCAGGTCGAAGTCCTTTGTCTCGGGCCCTTTGCCATTCATCATGTTTAGCTGGTAGCGGCCGGCCTCCGTCTTGCCGACCTTCAGGACGCGGTGATTGAGCTGGATCTCGGCATCCACTTCCGACTGCAGGCAGTCGATCAACTGATCGTTTCCATTCTGGATCGAGTAGAGGCCGATGTAACCGTCGACATCCATCACGAAATTCTTCAAACCGTTTAAGCCGTTGGTGTTGTAGCTCTCGGTGGCGATATCGGATCGCACCATCACCTTGAAGAAGCGCTTTGCGGTTGGATCCTCGACCTCCTTGTCGAGCAACTCCTCGCAAGTCATGTGCGCCCACGGATGTTCGTTATCGTGCGCGCCAACGCCCTCGTAATATTCGATTGGCGTCACCATTTGGCTGCAGCGCTGTCGAAACGCTTCGATGGCATCGGCGGTTTTCGCGCCGTATTTGCGGCGCATGCCGGCCACGTCGCTGAGCAGTTCCCCATCGAGCTGAACCTGCTCGGCATCCATTGGAATGGTCTGCAAGCCGAAATGCTGGATCAGCTCGCGCAAAGGATCCGGTCCGGTCATGGAGTAGTCGTAGATCTCGGCGACGCCGGCCTCGTACATTACGGGCGCCGTATCGAATTTTCGGGTCAGCATCTTGCCGCCGAGACGGTCGGAAGCCTCATAAATGGTGATGCGGCAAAGCTCGCCGAGCTTCTTTTTAAGATACCAGGCGCTCATCAGGCCGCCGGGCCCGCCGCCAACGATTGCAAGATCAAGCATCTTTTTACGCGATCCCCCCTGCCACTTTTTTTCAGGTGCCTTCCGGTTTAGCGCATGGACTCAAACTGGCACCGTTCCCGCTCGAACTTATGATCTGTCGCAATGATCTTGCCGTCAAATCGTCGGTCCCAATTGGGGCAGATCCAACTCAAATAGTCTCACCCCCACAAGCGCTTTCCAGCCTGAAGGAGACATGAACAGGATGGGAGTCCAGATACGGCGGTAACCAAAAAAGCAGAAAAGGCCGGCTTTGGCCGGCCTTTTCATTGAAATGCTCCTTCGCCTTATTCGGCCGGAGGTAGCGCGAGCGGCTCGACTTCCGGAGCAGCCGGCACGATGGCGGCCTGTTTCTCGCGCTCGTCGAGGATCAGCTTGTCGCGCTTGACGGCGACTTCGCGGATCTTGGCCATGGACGCTCCGGTCCCGGCAGGGATGAGCCGACCGACAATGACGTTTTCCTTGAGGCCTTCCAGCGGGTCCACCTTGCCGTTGACGGCAGCTTCGGTGAGCACGCGGGTGGTCTCCTGGAAGGACGCCGCGGAGAAGAACGAGCGGGTCTGCAGGCTGGCCTTGGTGATGCCGAGCAGTACCGGCGTTCCCGTTGCAGCCTTCTTGCCTTCTTCCTTGGCCCTGGCGTTGATCTGGTCGAACTCAATCTTGTCGACCTGCTCGCCCGAGATCATATCGGTCTCGCCCTGATCGGTGATCTCGACTTTCTGCAGCATCTGGCGAACGATCACCTCGATGTGCTTGTCGTTGATCAACACGCCCTGGAGCCGGTAAACCTCCTGGATTTCGTTGACCAGATAGGCAGCGAGTTCCTCGATGCCCTTGATCGCCAGAATGTCGTGCGGCGCAGGATTGCCTTCGACGATGAAGTCGCCCTTTTCGACGATATCGCCGTCCTGCAGGTGGATGTGCTTGCCCTTGGGAATGAGGTACTCGCGTGTCTCCTCATTCTTATCCATGGGCTCGATCGAGATACGGCGCTTGTTCTTGTAGTCGCGGCCGAAGCGGATGGTACCCGCGATTTCCGCGATGATCGCCGCGTCCTTTGGCTTGCGAGCCTCGAACAGCTCCGCCACCCTCGGCAGACCGCCGGTGATGTCGCGGGTCTTGGCGCTCTCGGTGGAAATACGCGCCAGGATGTCACCCGGTTTGACCTTGGCGCCGACGTCGACCGAAAGGATCGCGTCAACGGAAAGCATGTACCGGGCCTCGCCGCCGCGTGAGAGCTTCAGGATCTTGCCATCCTTGCCCTTCACGACGATCGCCGGGCGCAAATCCGAACCGCCCCGCGTGGTGCGCCAGTCTATGACGACCCGCTTGGCGATACCGGTGGACTCGTCCAGCGTCTCCGAGATCGACTGACCTTCGACCAGATCCTCGAATCCGATGGTACCCTCGACCTCGGTCAGAACCGGCCTGGTGTAGGGATCCCATTCGGCGATGCGCTGGCCGCGCTTGACCATATCGCCTTCATCGACGCGCATGCGCGCGCCGTACTGAATGCGATGGGTCGCACGCTCGGTGCCGTCGGCGTCGGTCACCGCGACCACCATGTTGCGCACCATGGCAACCAGATGACCCTCGCTGTTCTTGGCGATCGCCTTGTTCTTGATCGTCACCTTGCCGTCGAAGTTGGACTCGATGAACGACTGCTCGTTGATCTGCGCCGCACCACCGATGTGGAAGGTACGCATGGTCAACTGGGTGCCGGGCTCGCCGATCGACTGAGCGGCAATGACCCCGACTGCTTCGCCGTGGTTAACCGGCGTGCCGCGAGCAAGATCGCGTCCGTAGCACTTGCCGCAAATGCCGTTGACCAGTTCGCAAGTCAGGGCGGAACGGATCTTCACTTCCTGGATGCCGGCCTGCTGGAGCGCGTCAACGTGACTCTCCTCCATCAGCGTGCCGCGCTTGACCACGACCTTGTTGGTTGCGGGATCGCGCAGATCCTCGCCCGCAGTCCGGCCGAGAATACGCGAGGCGAGCGAAGCAACCACCGTGCCGGCATCGATGATGGCGCGCATCTTGATGCCAAGCTTGGTGCCGCAATCGTCGGCGGTGATGATGCAGTCCTGCGCCACGTCGACCAGACGCCGCGTCAGATACCCGGAGTTGGCAGTCTTCAACGCGGTATCCGCGAGGCCCTTGCGGGCGCCGTGGGTCGAGTTGAAGTACTCAAGCACCGACAAACCTTCCTTGAAGTTCGAGATGATCGGCGTCTCGATGATTTCACCGGACGGCTTGGCCATGAGCCCGCGCATACCGGCGAGCTGGCGCATCTGGTCCTGCGAACCGCGGGCGCCCGAGTTCGACATCATGAAGATCGAGTTGATCTGAGCCTCGCCGCCCTTCGGATTCTTCTTCACCGCGGAGATTTCCGTCATCATGTCTTCGGAAATCTTCTTGGTGCACTTCGACCAGGCGTCCACGACCTTGTTGTACTTCTCACCGTGGGTGATCAGACCATCGTTGTACTGCTGCTCGAATTCCTTTGCGAGCGTACGGGTCTCGTCGACAATCTTCCACTTGGAAGCCGGCACCACCATGTCGTCCTTGCCGAACGAAATTCCGGCCTTGAACGCATTGTAGAAGCCAAGCGCCATGATCCGGTCGCAGAAGATAACCGTCTCCTTTTGACCGCAGTGGCGATAAACCTGATCAATGACCCCGGAGATTTCCTTCTTGGTCATCAGCTTGTTGATGGCTTCGAACGGAATTCGGGGCGACTTCGGCAGAACGTTGCCGAGCATGACGCGACCGGCGGTGGTCTCGATCCAGCGCCGGGTCGGCTTACCGGCCTCGTCCTCGCCTTCCCACCGGAACCTGATCTTGGTGTGGAGATGGATGACCTTGGAGTGCAAAGCGTGCTCGAGTTCGGCCATGTCGCCGAAGATCTTGCCCTCGCCCGGCAGTCCTTCGCGGAGGATCGACAGGTAATACAGACCGAGAACGATATCCTGCGAAGGCACGATGATCGGCTGACCATTGGCCGGATGCAGGATGTTGTTGGTCGACATCATCAGCACGCGCGCTTCCAGCTGCGCTTCCAGCGACAGCGGAAC
>C688J18823_10001389_pt1 | contig 14863 bp, 23 predicted proteins | sample HopSoiMetagenom1_FD_18823 | JGI IMG/M metagenome (IMG submission 18823)
CCCGATGGGCAGGACGACCTTCACGGATTTCGCCACCCGACCCAGCCGGCGTTCAACGTCGAGGGCATGCCGGTGGCCCGGCGTGTCGTCGTCGGCGACGACCACGACGTTGGCACCGGTGAAGAACTGGTCGTACTCGTCGCGCCATTTGCCGGCACCCCCCGGGTTGGTGGTGGCCGTGTAGCCGGCGTCTTCGAGGGCGTGGACGTCCTTCTCGCCTTCGCACACGTACACGTCGCGGCCGATGCGCACGGCCTCGATGACCTGGGCCAACCGGTACGGGACCCGGCGCACCCCACCGATCCCCCACGTGCCGTCGGGTAGGCGCTGCCGGAAGTCCTTGGGGTCGAACCGGATGACCTCGAACAAGGCGATCCCGTGTTCGTCGGTGTAGCCGTAGGTGGCGACGACCCGGCGTTGGGTGGGTTGTTCGTAGGGTTCGTGGTCGGGCTCGCACAGGTCGGCCCAGTCGAGCCGGAGCGCGGCGATGATGTCGTCGGGGTCGCAGCCGGCATGGCAGGTGAGCACGACGGGTTGTTCGGTGCCGCGGGTGACGGACAGGCTGGGACTGGAGTCGTCGTGCGCCGGGCATTTAGCACTGATGCGCTGGTTGCCTTTCGGGTCGCAGCCCGCCGCGATGAGAGCGTCACGCACCACGTCAAGGGCGTCGGAGGTCAACACGTCAGTGCTCCCTTCCGACACGCACGAGGGTCTGGCCCTTGTGCTGTCGGAAGGTGAGCTGAATGGCTTCGCTGCACGTCTCGCAGTACCCGACCAGCCGGAACTCGTGGCGTCGACCGGTGTTGCCGAAGGCGCTCACGTAGTCGGTGACGTGGGTGACGGTGCCGTTGTTTCCGAGGGCCACGACCACCGGCTCGGCGTCTTCCTCAACCCGAGTGATGGCGTAGACGGTGTCGATGTGCGTGCAGTTGCCGGAGCACGACGGGCACAGGAGCACGCCGTCGCTGATGTCAATCATCTTCTTCTCCTCACGTCGGGTCCCCCGGTCGAACATGGCCGACGAACCTGCTGATCTCCTGACGCCGTTCACCATCATGCGGCGGCCCTCGCCACGATCGACCCGACGGCGTACGCGGCCTGTTGGGGGACGACACCGTTGCCGAGGATGCGCAGCATCTGGGACCGGGAGATGTCGACACCGGTCACCCACCCTTGCGGCAGGCCCATCATCCATTCGACGAAGACGGGGGCGAGCTGTCCCCGTCGGTCCACGGGGGCAGGGGCACGTCGACCACTGGCCTGCTCCCATCGAGCGACAGCGGCGGCGTACGGTCCCCACTCTGTTGTTCCGCCCAGTCGGTCAGGGTCAGGCCCGGCTTGAAACTGCCGTTGCGCGGCGCCGTCATCGAGCCCCGGCCCCGCCGGTCGTCGGAGGCGTTGGGCGTCGGCAACAGGTCCTTGATCGTGTGGGTGAGATGGGACTTCTCGGGGTGGGCGACGAACCCGATCGAGTCCTTCCAGTCCCGTGCTGCCGGCGTCGGTAGCAACTGGACGAGCATCGTCAGGGGCGTGAACGTCGGTGTGCCCGGCCGGAACTTGCGCAGCCTCTCGTGGTACTGCTCGACCGTCCCACCCGGCTCCTTTGCGCACGGCGTCGGTAGCAACGATGAAGACGCGCTCTCGTCGGTGGCAGGCGCCCACGTCCGAAGCTCGCACGCTTCGCCAGCACGTGTCATACCCGAGCGCGGCCAGGTCACCAAGGACCGTTTCGACCGGTGCCGGTCGCCACCATCGTCCGTCTCTCCAGGGAACAAGGAGGGCGTCGACGTTTTCCACGACGACGTGTCGGGGTCGAAGAACGCGAACACATTCCGCGACGTGTTCCCATATCCATCGCTCATCCCCGGTCACCTTCCTCTTGCCGGCACGGCTCACGGGCGTGCAGGGGAACCCCGCGCACACAACGTCCACGGGGTCAACGTCGGACCAGTCGATCGTGGTGATGTCGCCCAGGTTGGGGACGTTCGGGTGGTGGTGGGCGAGCACTTTGGCCGCCCACTTGTCGTTCTCGGCGTGCCAGGCGATGTCGGTCCCGAAGATGTCGGCGATGCCCATCTCGAGGCCCCCGTAGCCGGAGCAGAGCGAACCGATCACTGGGGTCTCGGCACATCATGCGGCCACGACACGATGTCGCCCCGGTGGTGACGTTCAAGCTCGCCACCGGACGGCAACCGTCCCCACCTACGGACGCACTGGTAGCACCACTCGCACAACAACATGGGCTCATCGAGCCGGCCCCCGACGAACGTGGGTTGCGCCTGGCCGGCACGGGGTGGCTCCCACCGTTTACCCCCGGCCGGCGACGTCGTCCGAGCACACGATTCGCAGCCGGGGTCCTGGCGCCGGTTGGCTCGACCCAATGCCAACAGGTCCGAGTCGGTGGCCCGGTGCGCCGGGGGGTACCGGGCCAGGATCTCCCACGCCTTCGTCACCTCGACGCTGGCCGCTTTGAGCGCCTTGTCCAGATCCCGTTCGTCGAGCACGGCCTGGTCGAGCGCTACCGTCCCGGCGAACGTGGCGTCGTGGCGCATCGAACCACCGGGACCGTCGAAGCTCTTGGCCCGCAGCCCACCTTGCATGTCGCGCATGCGTCCCATCACGGTCGTGCCGTCGACGACCGTGTTCAGCACCTGGGCCAACAGTGCCGTGCGGGTACGGATCGCTTCGGCCAGTCGGATGCGTTGCCGGTCGTTCACCCGTCGGCCTTGGCTTTGATCACCATGTACGCCTCGGCGACCGTCATCGACGGGTGGTCGGCCATGATGGGCCGCAACATTTCGATCGTGACCCCGAAGCGCACGTCGTCGGCGATGACAGCGGCGGCGATCTCGTCACGCAGGTCCATGGCCCGTTTCAGGTCTTCCCACGTGCACAGGTCGATGCGCCGGAACCCTTCGGGCCGGTGCGGCGTGTAAACGACGGACGGCAAGTCCAGGTAGCCCATCGTCATCTCCTTTTCGGTAGCAGCCCGACCCAGGCGGGGGGCCGGCCGGGGCGTTGATAGGGCTCGGGGTGGGTCTGTTCGATCCAGTCCCGGTTGAGGGCGAAACGGATGGCCCCTTCGGCGCCGTGTTCGTTGGTGTCGGCCCGTTCCATGAGTGCGTCGATGGTGAACGGGATGCGTCCGTGGGCGAACGAGTGGACGACCGTGTAGACGGTCGGCGGGTGCGGGTATTGGTCGGTGAACGCGATCCACGCTTCACAGCACGGTCGCCGCTGGGACTGGGGGGTCCCGTCGTCGAGGGGCGGGTAGTCGGGGAACAGGGTCACGGCTCGTCGTCCTCGGGTGTCGGCACGGCGAACATGCGACTGTTGATCACCCGGCAATGCAGGATCTGGTACTCGGTGGGGTCGTCGTCGTCGGCCTCCTCCGCGACCATCCAGTCGTCGGGGCCGTCGCATTCCATGAACGAGTGCTCACCCATGATCAGGCCACCATCGGCCCGCCGGATGATGAACACGTTCTGGCCGTCAATGAGTGCCTGAAGTTGAGCCATGCTCATGGTCGGTTCCTCTTGATGAGCGGAGACTGGTCCCGCAGCGCCCTGAGCGCCTTCATGTGCGTCGCCGGCATCTCCACAATGGGGACACCCAGCAGGTCCCATCCGATGGCTCGCAACCACAGTGCGTCGGCCTCATCGGAACTCGACCCCTCGTAGCCGAGACGTTTGTCGGCGTGACGCATGACGGTGTACTTGTCGGCGTGGCCGTTGCCGGTGGCGTACAACTTCAACGTGTTGGGCGCCACCAGCAGGAACGGCACCTCAAGGTCGAACAGCAGGGCCCGGATCAGGCCGGCGAGTTGTGCCTGCATGCGGTCCTTGTCGTGGGCGTCGAACGCCAACGACTCGACGACGGCCAGTTCGATGTGACGCTGCGCCAGGATGATGGCGCGGATGTAGTCGCGGATCTCACAGATGCGTCCGAGCCCGTAGTTGATGGAACCGGCGGTGATCGGCTTGTACGCCTCGACGGTCCCATCCGGGTGGGCGATGCCGGTGGACGTCAAACTGAGATCTAACCCGAGCACGATGGGGTGGCTCACAGCTCGCCCCGTTTGAAACCGATGACCTCGCCGGTGGCCAGGTCGATGAGCTTGCCGTCCTCGTCACGCCATTCGACCTGACCGGCTTCGATGGCCTCCAACGCGTCGATGAACACGGTGGCCAGGTCCCGGTGCATCTGCGACCGTGACGTCAACCCTGGCGTGCCCAACGCCGAGCAGATGTCTAGGCTGATGCGCCGCTTTTCGTCGATGCTGGCGTCAGGCCAGAGCTTTCCGACCATGGCGTGCATCTTGCGGTTCTGAAGTTGCGAAGCCGCGGTATGGGGTGGCTGCGCCGGCACGGCATCGGGGGGCACCCCGGGTGTCGTGTCAGGCGCACGAGCAACGGTGGAGAGGGGTTCAGCGTCGGTGCTGGACGGACCCCCTCCACCGTCGACCGGAGGCGGCGATGCCTTCGGCTCGTCCATCGTGGTGGGCGCCTCGTTTGGTTCGGGCAGGGTGTCGCCGTTGGCTTCCTGCCCGGACCGATCCTTGCAGGACTTGTGNANGTANCGCCCCGGTCCCGTCGGGTTTCGCACCAACGGTTCAGCCCCGTACGGCTTCCCGCACAGAGCGCAACCTTCCTCCTGGGCTTCGGCCGCGGTCCGTGGCTTGCGACCGGTCGCCGGCAGGGGGGCCGCCGCGTTCTTGCGGGGCGTGGTCGTTTTCGGTTTGGTGGCTTCTTCGACTTGGGAGACGACGGACAGCACGGCCGGCGGTTCGACCTCCGGTACCGGTGACCAACCGGACGGCAACTCGGGTAGTCCTTCGCCGGCCTGCACTTCGGTGTCGCCGACGCGCATGGCGATGGCCTGCACCCCGAAGATGCTCACGTCCAGGTCGATGACCGGCACCGCGAACTTGTGGACCTTCGCTTTGCCGTTCACCAACCGGCGCACCTCGCGCTGGTCGAGCCGGAGCCGAGCGGGGATGACGGCGTGCGCACCGGCCATCTGTTGGATCAGGTCGATGGCGCCGGCCAACTCGACGGCCGCGTAGTAGCCGTGAGATTCGAGGCGCCACAGGCCGAGACCGGCGATGTCGGGGAGCAGCACCGACAGCCGCGACGTGGCCTTGCACTCCCGGTTCTCGGGGTCGCACGTGCACGCACGGTCGGCGATCTGGTCCCATTCGCCGTTGCATCGTTTCGTGCAGAACCCGTTCGCCCACGACTCGTACGACTGGGACCACGCCATGTCGCCGGGGTTGGGGGGCAGGGCGATGCGCAGCTCGTTCGCTGTGGTGATGACCTCGTACTCTTGGGCGCCGGGACCGTTGACCTGACCGCGCGGGTTGGTCCACTGCTCGACCTCGCCCCCGTAGGTGGCGGCGACGGCTTCGATGACGGCCCGGTCAGGTGACGTCAAACGGAACTTGTCCAGCTTCTTGGGGGCTCGACGGCCGGTGCTGGTCGGGGCTTGGATGCCCATCCGTATCCGGCCGACCTCGCGGATCCTTCTCTGGAGTCCGATGATGGCCATCGTCTTCCCTTTCGCTTTGGTGGTCGGCACACACCCGGTGCGTGCCCTGGTTCCACTGCTTCTGGTTGAGCCACATGGCCTGCTTGCACTCCCGGCACTTGGGCAGGGCGCGGCCCTTGGCGCGGGCGGCCAGGTCCTTCGTCTTCACCGCGGCCCAGTAGTCGGCGGCCTCGTCCTCGGTGTCGAACTTGAGGCCGTTGACGATGACGGTCACAACTGCCGGTGTTCCACGACGTGTGACGTGTACCGGCGCAGTCGTTTGACCATGTCGGTGAAGAACCGGCTGAACACGTACGGCGGCACCTGGATCTCATCGCGGAGCCAGGCACAGAACTCTGTCCTGGTCAGGTCGACGTTGTTCACGTTGAAGTCGGTGTTGGGGTCAAGGATTGGGTCGTCCTGCCCCCCGACGGGCTTCGGCGTACGGATGATGTAGAAACCCCGGTACACGCCCATGTTGGGATCGGCGACACGTAGCAACGCGTCGATCAACCCGAACGTCCAGTGCTTCGAGGCACCGAGGGGTGCGTCGCCGTATTTGTGCTCAGCCAGGACGAGCCGACCGACCGGGTCCTTGATGCCGTCGTTGAACCGGCGGGAGGCGATGTCCAGCGTCTCGACCAGCACTTCGTCGGGGTCACCGCTTTCCACGGTGAGATCGATGTCTTCGATGACGAACCCGTTGTTCCCGTTGGGGAGCAGGGTTCGGATCAGGTCACGGAGGGGCAAGCGGTCCACCTCGGCACCGCGCCACCGGGGTTCGGTCACGTCACCTTCTCCAGCCGCTCGCAGGCCAAGGCGAACCGTTCGGCGTCGGCTTCGACGCCGATGAACCGTCGGCCGACCGACAGGGCTGCTTCGCCGTAGGAACCCGAGCCGGTGAAGGGGTCGAGCACCACGCCGTTGTTGGGTACCAACGCCTCGATGAGTTGCACGGCCGGGCGCACGCTCTGCTGCCAGGCGTAGGTGCCCTTCTCTGCGCTGACCGCGTCGAGCACGTCGGGATGCCAGTCGATGCGACCTGAGGGCCACGTCCCCGTGGAGTACACGAGCCACGGCTTCCACCCCTGGTAGATGTTGCGCCCACGGATACGGGACTGGGTGGCCGGCAGGGGTTGGGAGTAGCACCAGCCGAACGTCAGGTGCTCGCCGAGACGGCGCATCACTTCGGGCAACAGGATCTGTCCGGTGAGAGCGATGAGCAGGCCGTCGGGTACGAGCAGGCGGGCCGCGTGTTCAGCGACCACCGACCACAGGGGCAATGACTCGGTTGGGTACGGCGGGTCGGTGACGATGGCGCTGACCGACTGGTCCGGGAGCTTGGGCAGAACGTCGACGATGTCGCCGGGGTGCATCACCCAGTTCTCTCCCACCTCGGAGCTGTCGACCATGGAGACGAGGACTTCTCGGGCGTCGGTGTCGACGTTCTGCCGGCGCCGTCGTTCGATGCGGGATAGCACCTGCCGCGGTGTGAGCTTCTCGGTGGGGGCCTCCGCGATCTCCTGCTCGACCTCATCTGCGTTGGCAGCAAGGGATCGGAACCGGGATCGCTCCGGCTGAGAGAAACTCATGCCGTTTGGGATTAGTTTCTGCCCGCGGCCTCCGGTCTCTTTCACCAGCAGCCGGCCCAACGCGATGGCGGCCCTCAGTCCGATGATGTTGGCCGAGCGGACGGCTTCCTCGGCCAGACCCTTGGCCTTGGCGTAGGTAGCGAGAGCCGAAGCCTGGGCCCGCGTCTCGTCGATCTGGCCGATGTCCGTCGCCTGGGAGAGCCAGGCACTGGCAGGTTCCACGAGGGCACAGATGGCACCGGCAGGATCGGTGGTGGCGTCGATGGCACCGGGCTCGGGGATGGGGACAAGAGCACTCACGACGGCAACCCAGCGAACGGGTCCGTACTGTCACGCAACGCACGTGGCGGAATCAACGGTGCGCCGATCACGTTCTTGGACGTCTCGAACTGGAACCTCGCCGCGTCCACGACGGCCAGGAAGGCGTCGAAGATCTCGGCGTCGCATCTGACCGGATGCGCCGAATAGGCCTCAGGTGTGAGCTGGATGACGAGACCGTGGTCGACCTCGGGCACCGGGACGGCCAGCTTCCTCTCGGTGTCGTTGAGCAGGTAGTAGCGCCTCTTGAACACCTCGGCCTGACGGGCACGCCACACGGCGGCCAGCTCGGCATGTCGATATGCCGCTAATTGAAGGCTGACCTCGGCGTACGGCTGCTTCACGTTGCCGCGGCTGTCGAAGGGTTCTCTCGTCGTCTTCCAGTCACAGATGAACCGTGTGCCGTCGATGACCATGAAGGCGTCGGCCGTTCCGGCGTAACCGAAGGTTTCGTTGAACACCGTGATCTCAGCGGCGAGGTACTGGGGCTGGAAGTCCATCAGGAACTTCTTTGCGCCGCGCAAGAAGGGGACGAGCTCGGGGTCGCTGGTGTCCTCCGGCCGGAACCTGCCGTGCAGTGCGGCGTACTCGCACGCCTTGTGCACGGCGGTGCCCAGGTCCTTGGCTGACCGTTCGCCCTTCTTGCCGCGAAAGCGACTCTGCTTGAGGAAGTCGATCGCCGACGCCCGGCCTTCACGCTCGAACCGTGAGTACCACGTGTCGTGCTCGTCGACCGCGGCCTCCGCGGTCTTGATGGCGCTCCAGTGCACCAGCGCCGGCTTGTCGAGGCACCCGATCAGGGTGGTAACGCTCCACATCCGTCGATCGTCCGGCGCGGCCTGCACCACGACGGGTTCTTCGCCTTGCAGGGGCAGGACGCGTTCGGGCACGAGATGGTCCTTTCTCGGTTGGGGCCACGCGTCCCCCGGGCCGAAAGAGGGCACGGGAGGGGGATGTGCCTCGACTCCGACCTCCGGGGGGAAGGGGTGGTCGGGACCCGAGGGACGCGGGCGAACTGTTTCTATGAGAGGTTCAGGAACGCTTCCAAATCAATGTCGCGGTAGTACCAACGTGCACCTACTCGGAGCACTGGTATAGGAAAATCTCCTACCGCTATCAGCCGGTACGCGGCCGATCGGGAAAGCGAAAGTCGGGCTAGGGCGTGGCTGAGGGGCCGCATGTTGGGTGCAGGTTCCCCGTCATCAGCCACCTGGGCATGCTGAACGCTCGGCATTGCCGTCGTTCCTTACGCTGGGGGGCATGTTTGTTGTCGCTGGGGGCTTCATTGCCCTGCCGATTTCAGCGACTGATGGCACTACAGCACGCCACTTAGCCTTAAATCAAGGTTAAGTTTCGGTTCAGACCTTGGGTTCGTCTGAAGAAATGCACGCTAATGGCCAGGAATGGCCGCTATGTGCCTTGTTTGTCGGCTAACTACACCGGTGTAGTTCGAACATCTGGTGAACGGGCTCAGTAAACCTTCAGTCTCATGGGATTACCTGACGGTCGACACCGGAGGGGGTGCCCGTCCTTCGATCTCCGTCTCGTAGACGGAGACCTCTCCATGTCCGATAACAACGGACCCGAACGCCACACCCCAGCCAAAACGATGAAGGCCGTCCAGGATCGCTGGACGGCCTTCTTGGAACGGGAGTACCCGGGGACGCGCTGGCGCCCGCGGTCAGACGTCGATGGGCAGATAGCTGACACCGGTGGAACGGGTGAACGACGCGTGCGGCGGAGCGCCCGGCTCGTCCCGGGCCCACGTCCGGGCCCGCTCAGCCACGGGGACACGCCGACGGTTCGCCGGCCACACAGCGACGAGTCCGAAGGCGTCTGAGAGGAACCCACGCTGCTCATCGAACGAGAGGCTCGGCCAGTCCCGTTCAAGCTCGGCCGGCAGGTCGATGCCGGTCTGTGCGTTCAGCGCGTCCTGGAGCACCTGGGCCGCTTCATCGATGGCGTCGTTGAACTTCTCCACCTTCCGGTCGTACCAACGCTGACCGTTGAGCTTGAGCGACCGTCCGGTGGCCGGCGAGTCGGTGAAAGCGTCGAGCACGTCCCGGGCGTCCTGAAGCGCTTCCTCTGCCTGGGTGGTGTCGGGACGGTCGACGTCGGTCTGGTCGTCCCAGAGCACCCGCGTGAACCTCTCGAAGAAGTCGTCCACGACGAACTGCTCCAGCTCGGCCTGGGGGACGTAGGCCGGCGCCTCGCACTTCGGTCGATCGCTGGTGCCCCACGAGAACGTGGTCCGGCACCGGTAGTAGAAGTTGTGCTTGATCGGCCCGTCACGCTTGGAGCCACCGGGACCGGACTTCGTGTACCCGTTCATGCGCCCACCACACGATGCGCACCGGACGATGCCGGTCAGGATGAACGGCGAACCCCGCTCGGGGTCGACTCCACCGGCCGGCCGGCGCGTGTTCTTCTGGGCGACCGGTTCGGATCCGTCGCGGCGAACGGTGGCGTTGGTGACGGCGTTGGCCCGGTCCCACAACTTCCGGGAGACGAGAGCGTCGTGGGCTTTGGCGTTGACGAACTGCTCCTGTTCGTTGTCGCCACACGAGCGCAGCTCGCCGAGGTACACCCGGTTCCCGACGATGGACCGGACACGGGACCACAGCCACCGTTCACCACCACTGGGGGTCAACACGCCGGCCTGGTCGAGTTCTTCGCCGATGAGCGTCCACGACGCACCCTGGGCCCGGCGCTCGAACATGTAGACGACCCACTCGGCCGTGTCGGGGTCGGGTTCGAGGCGCCGGCTCTCGTTCTTCACGTAGCCGTAGGCGGCGTGGTTGGCGATGCCCTTCTCGATGTGGGTTCGTCGGGCCGTCAGCCAGTTCTCTTTGATGACCCGAAGCTGCCATTCGGCGAGCATGAGCAGGAACGAGAGCATGAGCCAACCGAACGACGTGGACGACATGCCGGGTTCGATGCCTTCGCGGACGGCCACGAACGATTTGCCTTCGGCGTTGAGCTCGCGGATGGCGGCGAGCCCTTCCTCCAACGACCGGCTGTACCGGTCCACGCTGGCCGTGATGATGCCGTCGGCCTGGCCGGCCCAGACCCGGTCGAGCGCGGCTTGCAAGCCTTCGCGTTGGGTCGTGCTGCCGCTCTTGTCGAGTTCCCGGTAGGAGCCGACGATCTCGACGTCGTGGTAGCTGGCCCAGTTGGCGATCATGGCCGCCTGGGTGTCGGGGGCGATGAAGCCGTCGCCTTCGCGGCCGTTGATCTTGGACACGCGGATGATCTCGATGAGCCGTGTGGGCTGGTCCATCTTGCGTGGCTGGGGCAGTGGTGCAGGGGGCTTGGGGGCTCGGGTCATGGCCCCAGCATAGGTTCTACCTAGTTAGCTCGCGCCATTGGGCGACAGCCGGCTCGGTAGAACGTGTCTTCTGACCCATCCGGGGGCTTGGTGGCGGTCTGAGAAAGCCCCTAAATCCGGTGCTAGATGAGACTACAAGATCCAGCGCACGCACCTGCTGCGACATGTAAGGTGGTTGGTGCTGCACAAACTGGTGCAAGCCTGAAGAATAGAGCGAGGCCCGAACCATGCTCAACCCGCACCTGGAACCACCCGACCCCCCGGACGCACTGGAACCGATCGTCCTCTCCGACGAGGTCGTCATCGACTTCCATCAAGGCGCCGGAGGCATGCACTGGGCCACCCTGCACACGGGACCCAACGCAACCGAGGTGGGGACGGTGCGCAACGGCCGTGACATCAACACGGTGCTGACCATCGTGGCCGGCGTCTTGATGGAGCGCACGTCCTACCCCGACGACATCTACATCTCGGCCGACAGCACCGAACGGTGGGTGCTGATCGGCCGGTGGCTGCTCAACGCCCGACTGGGTGCGAGCAAGCCGGACCATTTGCACGCCGGCACGACCCGACAGGCGAGAGAAGCCTTCAACCGTCGAGCCGGCCGAGGAAAGGGGACGTCCCCATGACGCCCATCTCATCGACCCAGTCCTCCGACTTTGTGCTCGACGTCAGCGACCCCGTCACCCAGCCCTACGAACCCGACCGGTCCTTGGTGGCCGCGGCGACGGCCCCACCGATCATCGTATCGGTGACGGCCGAGGGCATGGGCGGCGTGGCCGACTACTCGCTGCGTGTCGAACTCCCTTGCTACGACGACCATCTGCGTGCCGTGTCCCGACTGTTGACCACGGTCAACGAGCTGGTGCTGGCGCTGAACTGGAGAGAGCCGTGAACCTACCGACCAACTCGACCGACCGGCTGCTGGCCGTCGCCGACATCATCGAACTCGAACCCGAACGGTACGACCAACACGACTGGTGGGACGACGGCATCGAAGACGACGGCCTGCTGCCCCGTATGCCCTGGCACATCGCCGGACAGGGCCACGCGTGCAGCACGACGGCCTGCATCGCCGGGTGGGCGGTGGCCCTGTGCGATGAGTCGATCCCAATCAACATGGCGAACCCGTGGGAGGTGGCCGGCGCCTCGGCGCTCGGACTGGGTCTGGGTCTGGCCACGTTGCTGTTCGAGGCCGGCGTCGCCGACCGGTTGGGGACGCACGCCGAGGTGGCTGACGTGTTGCGCCGACTGGCCAAGCTCCCCGAGGGCGAGCGCCACTACGCCGAAGCTCTCAAGGTCCTGACGGACGAGCAGGCCGTGGCCGTGTTCAACTTCTTCGACGAGGACTGCGAGGTCGAAGCGTGATGTCGACACCCAAGGTGAAACCGAAGCGCCAGGCGATCCACGCCTACCTGACACCCACGGGCCACAATCGCATTCAGGACTTCGCCGACCGGGGGGGCATCTCCATGACCGGCGTCCTTGAGTCGATGTCCGAGATGATGGACGACGGCTCGTTCACTGAGGATCAGATGGAGCAGTGGACGAAGAAGGCGCGGTACATCGACGCCCAGCGCCGTAGGCGAAGCAAGCCCTAGGTCCGGCTCCCACGTCCCGATGGAGCGTCGGGTGTGGTCTGTGAGCCGTGGTGGCGCCCCTGGGGACACCTTCCCGTCCCCGGGGGCGTCGCTCGTTTTGGGAAAAGCGCGCGCATAACTACACAATTCAGGTTTTCAGGAACGGGGAGATGCGCCGGACGTGATGGAGTCAGAGCCGAAACAGCCCGGTCCCCCGTACCACGACGACGCTCTGCTCACGCTCGCCCAAGCGGCCGAGGTGCTGAACGTCTCCTACTCCACGATCACGAAGTGGACGGCACGGGGCGAGTTCTGCCCGGCGGCGTTCAAGTTGCCGAACGGCCGGTACCGGGTCCGCTACCGCGACCTCATTCGCTGGGCACTCAGCCTGAGGGGGCAGTAGGTCTCAGTCGTGGAACCGGTCTCGTTCCATCCACCAGAGCACCCCGGCGACAGCTCCGGTGAGGACCACGAGAGCGAGGACGGTGACGGCGTCGGTCACGGCGTCTCGCCCATATCCGGGCTTCCGTCAAGTGATCCCATGAGCGCCACGGTTGCATGCCGCCGACAAGTAGCGCAGTCAGAACACTCCTGCATCGACAGCACGACCGTCCGCAGTCGGTCCCGTTCGGCCGCCAGCTCATCGAACTCCTCGACGGTCCGCAGCGCGTAGCCGGCGGCGGCCATCTTCTCCTCTAGACCGGCACTTTCATGGAGAGCCCGGCGCAGCCGGTCCCGTTCGGCCGTGAGTGCTTTCAGGTTGGCGATCTGCATCGGCCGGTCGGCGTCGATGGCTTCTCGCAGCCGGTCCCGTTCGGCCACCAGCACGACCTGCTCGTGCTGCGCCTCGTCCAGTCGTGCGTGCATTGCCTCGACGACACCGTCAGGATTCTCGACGACAGCCCGCAGCCGGTCCCGTTCGGCTTTCAGTTCCTCGTGCTGCTCGCTCCACGACAACGGCACCGACACCATCCCGTCGTCAGTCACTGGCCGAGTCCTCGTCGCTGAGCACCTCCGACAGTGTCACGAGCCGTCCGAGCATGAACGCTGTCATGCAGGCGACGGCGAGGAAGAACGCGAACGCCGGCCACATGCCTTTCCCGGCTGACCATGAGATGCCGACGGTGCCGACGGTCAGGCCGATGGCCATGAGTCCGGCGGCCAGTTTGTGTTCGTCGACCATCATTTGATGCTTCTCTGGTTTCGGGTCCATCCGACGGACCCTAGTCAGCCTGAATCGGCACCGCGCTGCTTCGCGCCACGTTCAGCTTCACCTCAGCACGAGCGTTGTGTAGCTGCGTTCCGACCGCCATGTACGACCCGGCCACGATGGCGTCGATGTCCGTGCTGACCAGCACGTCGAGTTCGGCGACGTGGCGCTCGACGCTCTTGGGTCTCACGCGCCGTCCCCTTGGGGCGAGCGTTCGCAGAACGCGCCACGGCCCCCCGTCAAGGGGGCCGTGGGTGGCTGTCGGACCCGAATCCGAAACCCTACCGATGCCGTACATCGCAGGATAAGCCAAGGGCACTCTAGGCGATGACCGTGCCTAGCCGGACATGTGCCGGTCGATGAACTGGCACAAGGCGATCAACGCGAGCCCGAACGCCCCGAGCGCCCACCACCCGTCGTGGACATGCCAGACGGACACGACGAAGCAGACGGCACCGACGGCCTGGAGTGCTGCGAGGACGACGTCGTGGCGGCGCATGGGGTCATGGGCCGACGTCGTTGACGCAGAACACGACGACCGGTTGGTTGGCGGCAGTGTTCACGGTTCCCGCCGAGCAGAACAGTCGCAGCTTCAGTGTCACCTGCCCGGCGGTGAACGTGGACTGCCTGAAGAGGCTCATCGTCGCGAACCCGTTGACGCCCACGTCGACTGCCACGGCCACGATGGCATTGTTCGAGTTGTCGGTGACTTGGGCGACGACGTAGCCGGCGGTCGTGATCTTCTGGACCTGTATCGCGGCCTGGATCTGGTACTTGCGGTTGGCGACCGCGTTGAACTGGAACAGCGAACCGGTCACGTCTGACGGCGTAGTGATGAACCCGGTCTGGGTTGTCGTCAGTTCGACGTAACCCATCTTCGCCTGCAAGGTCGGCCGCCACGCGGTCCCGTCCCAAAACTCGACGGTGCCCGGTGTCGTGTCCAGGATCGTGAGGTCATTGAGCGTCGGAGTCGGCATGGCTGTGGTCCTGGCCGCGGCGGTCGCGAACCGTCTCGGCAGACTCGATTCCATTTGTGTCGTGTAGTCCCCGAACTTCATGTCACGCTCCCAGCAGACCGTACGTTTTCAACGTGTCGACCAACGTGCCGACGACTCTTGCCAGTTCGGTGACGGATGTGGCTTCGGGGTTGAACGTCCGGGTGGCCGTGTAGCCGGCGGTGGCCGACCAGCCGGCGTTCTGTACAACGGGCGTGGCGCCCCAGAAGGCGAGCTTTACATTGTTCGCGAGGCCGAGCTTCGTGCCCGACGAAGCTCCGAACTGAAGGTTGTACCCGTTGGCGATGGTGATG
>C688J18823_10001392_pt1 | contig 14841 bp, 13 predicted proteins | sample HopSoiMetagenom1_FD_18823 | JGI IMG/M metagenome (IMG submission 18823)
AAAATCATACGAACAATTCAATAAAAATTTTAAATTTGTATTCCTAATAATCTGCTTTCGTTAAAACTACAGCAGACAAAGCCCGCTTTATTAAAATTACAGCGGACAAAGCCCGGGTGGCGAAATTGGCAGACGTGTACGCTTGAGGGGCGTATGTTGAAAGACGTAGGGGTTCGAGTCCCCTTCCGGGCACAAAAACAGTGTGAGAGTAGCGAGCGGGAGCGGCAACGTACTCGCGCTCACACTCACACTGTGAACTATTTATTTTGGCTACACTTTAATCTTATATAAACACTAAAAAAATTAAAAATGAAACAGCTATCCTTAACCAAATCATTGTACGTGTTGATTCTTTCCATTTTTTCGATTCAACTGTATGCACAAAATGTTACCATGCCTGCTGGCGCAAGTCCGGCTGCTAAAATTTCACAAACCATCGGAATTTCAACCGTTGATGTTACTTATGGAAGACCTTCTGTAAAAGGCCGTCCAATATGGGGAGCACTTGTTCCTTATGGATGGAACGTACAATCGTTCGGATACGCCAACAAAGCACCATGGCGCGCGGGAGCAAATGAAAACACAACTATAAAATTTTCACACGAAGTAACTGTAGAAGGGCAAAAAGTTCCTGCGGGGACGTACGGATTGTTTTTCGTAATTAATCCTGATAATACAGGAGAAGTTATATTATCAAAGGATTACAGATCATGGGGAAGTTTTTGGTACGATGAGAAAAATGATCAATTAAGAGCAAAAATTAAAGTGCAAGAAACAGCACCTACCGAATTACTCACTTACGATTTTATTAATATCGATAAAAACAGCGCTGACCTTGTATTAAAATGGGAGAAAAAACAATTCCCTGTAAAAATTTCTTTTGCAGTTGATGAGATTGTAATTGCGAATGCAACGGAAGAATTAAAAGGGCAAACAGGCTTTAGCTGGCAAGGTTATGCTGGTGCTGCAAACTATGCATTACAAAACAAAGTAGGATATGATCAGGCGTTGATGTGGATTGATAAAGCATTGGCACAAAATAAAAGCTTTACAACATTAAACGTAAAAGCCGGACTATTAGAAGCAAAAGGCCAAACAGCTCAGGCAGAACCATTAAGAAAAGAAGCAATTAGCAAAGCTACCGAAGCTGAATTAAACACCTATGGATATCAATTACTGGGGTTAGATAAAGCAGATAAAGCAATTGAAGTGTTTTTATTGAATACACAAAAGAATCCAAAATCTGCAAATACCTGGGATAGCCTTGGCGAAGCATACGCGAAAAAAGGAGATACAAAGAATGCAATCGCTTGTTATAAAAAATCACTAAACCTTAATCCGTCTGACGCTGTTAGAATCAGCTCTGAAACAAGTCTTAAAAAATTAGGAGCGATGTAATATCATAGCATTAATTTACATTCCACGAGTATTCGAATGAAGCATGAATTAGATATTAATAAAATTAATTACGTCGAAAAAGGTATAAACTGGCTTCATAGCAAATTTAATGAAAAACAGTTTCTTATTTTTTCAAGTATCCTGGTTGGACTAAGTGCTGGTATTGCGGCAATCATTTTAAAATTGTTGGTGCATTTTATCCGAGCTATCGTTATTGATCGTTGGTTAATGCACCTTCATTTTAAATTTATTTATTTAATCTTACCTGTAATCGGTATCGGTATTACCGTATTTATTGTGCAGCGTTTTTTTAAGGGTAAGATGTTTCGGGGTACTGTTAACATCTTACATAGCATTGCCAAAAAAGGAAGTTTTTTATCCTTTCAGCAAATGTATTCTCACATCATCACCAGCGGATTTACTGTTGCATTTGGAGGTTCTGCCGGGCTAGAGTCCCCTATCGTAAGTACAGGAGCTGCCATTGGTTCCAATTATGCACGCCGTTATAAATTAAGTTATAAAGAACGAACCTTGTTACTTGCTGCAGGTGCTGCGGGCGGAATAGCCGGTGCTTTTAACTCACCTATTGCTGGTGTTTTGTTTGCACTCGAAGTTATTCTTGTCGACATTAACATCACTGCATTTATTCCACTCCTGATTGCTGCTGCATCCGGAGCATTAATCTCTAAAATCGCTTTACAGGAAAATATTTTATTATCCTTTCGTCACATCCAACCTTTTAATTACTATAACCTGCCATACTATATTATACTGGGATTTCTGGCTGGGTTCATGTCTTTATACTATGTCATCCTTTTTGATAAAACAGAATCGAAATTTAGAAAAATAAAAGCCAAATATAAACGGTGGATCGTAGGAAGCATTTTATTAGTCGCTATACTTGCCCTTTTTCCAGCGCTTTTCGGTGAAGGGTATGATTCAATTAAATCACTTGCCGAACAAAATCCGGAAGCTGTATTCAAACAAAGCATCATTGCTTCTATTGTTACAAGATATAAATGGTTGGCTCTTTTATTTTTAGCCATTACCATGCTTCTAAAAGCATTGGCAACAGGAATTACCTTGGGTAGTGGAGGAAACGGTGGTAATTTTGCACCCTCCTTATTTGTAGGTGCTTTTCTCGGTTATGTTTTTTCTCATTTATTAATCATGATGGGATTTACAAAAATACCGGTGAGTAATCTAACTATTGTGGCTATGGCTGGCATATTAACAGGTGTGTTCCATGCACCTTTAACAGGTATTTTCCTAATTGCTGAAATTACCGGTGGCTATGAACTCATCATTCCATTAATGATTGTTTCCTGCATCAGTTATATCGTTGTAAAATATTTTCACCCGCAATCAATGGAAATAAAAAAATTGATGAAAAAAGGAACTATTGTTTCTGAGGACAAAGATATCAGTATACTTGGTAAAATAAATATTGAGTCCATCATCGAAACAGATTTTTCTATTCTTCATCCTGATGATAAGCTGGGCGAAATAGTTGAAGTCATTAAGAATTCCAAACGCAACACATTTCCTGTTGTAAATAAAAATAACAAGCTAGTGGGTGTTGTATGGTTGGATAATATCCGCCAGGAAATATTTAATCCGGAGTTGTATAATACAGTTACTGCAAAAGAATTAATGATTCCCGCAGTAACAAAAATTAAAGTATCGCAGGATATTTTTGCCATCATGAAATTATTCGAGGAGTCAGGGCAATGGAATTTACCGGTAGTTGATAGAGGTATTTACGTTGGATTTTTATCGAAGTCGAGTATTCTAACAAAATATAGAAATGAACTGGTTAGGTCGATTTGAGAAATGGCAAATGTCTTACCGCCCCAATCTTCCTTTATCGTCATTGTCCTCTACTTTACGCTCCTCTATTTTTATTTTTCCAAATTTATAATTCAATGCAATTCTAAAACGCATGGAGTCATATCGCTGACTATATGTCCAATTTTGACCCTCAAATGTAGATGAGGTACTCCATTTTGAAGTATGGAACACATCATCCATCCCTATCGTTAGATCTAATTTTTCTTTAAAAAATGATGTTTTGAAGGCAATCGATGCCATATAATTCATTCCTCTTTTTATTATTCCATCAACTGCCGGCCCGAAGAACACACCTGCAACTTCCATTTTTACATTTTTCCATAGCAGAATTGTATTGGTAATGTTTCCATAGCTCGCATAACCGTTCCAATTAAGATTTTTGCCATCGAAATTTCCGTCATAGGCAAAATAAGATAGCGTCCCGTTAATGGATACTTCCCAATTCTTTACTACACTTTTCTGAAAAAACAAGGACCATTCCAGCGCACTTCCTGAATGTATATTTCTGGTTGTTTCAATGGTAAGTTTTGCCGTATCGATCTGATACGCATAGTGCAACAAAAAATTTTCCTGATATGTGTAAGCAATTGAGGTGGAGAAGGAACTCTTGTAATTGTATGAAAGCTCCACTTTATTCGCGTATGTAGGTAATAACAAAGGATTTCCCTGCTGGTAATAAAATTGATCCCTATAGATTCTGGTTGGATTTAAATCAAAAAAATCCGGGCGATTTATTCGACGTGATAAACTCATTTGGAAATCATGATTTTCGCTTTTCTTATAGTTAAAATTCAGATTAGGGAACAGTTGAAAATAATTCCTTTTCAATGCCTGTTGCTTGTTTGTGATTCCTGATAAGCGTGTTCGTTCCAAACGCATTCCCAATTGCATGCTCAATTTTTTGATGGATTTATTATAATTAAAGTAACCTGCATAGGTCATGTCCGAATACTTAAATTTAGTAGAAAGACTTGTATCGTTCACATAAACAGAATTGTTATCGATATCTCTTTCAAACAAAAAATCATTGACGGATTGTTCATTGGAAATTTTAATTCCAGCTTCAATGGAAGATGAACTGTCAATGATCGTTGTAGAATTTACACGCCCTGACAGCAAGCTGGAATGACTATCATCAATATTCCTGAAGTTGTTTGGTTTTAGGATTTCCTGATCCGAATTATTGTAAAACTGATTGATGTTATCATTGGAAACATATTCCGGTACAATTGTATAATCAGCTACAAAAGAAATAGAAGAACCAAGTGTATCTGTTTTATGATCATAATTCAAATTAAAATTTGTTTGGTTCCATTTGTCAAAATAATAGCCTGTTGAACCCAAGTAATTAAATGAAGCATTCTTATCACCCGATAGGGTATTCTTACCTGCTGAATGGGTTGTAAATATTCCCGGATCGATCTCCACCTTAAACCCAATTATGTCAGTGGGCTTGGGGTACCAGTCAACGCCAATCTTTCCATTTACGCCTTCATAAAAATTCTTTACCGTATTTTTTCCTTTTAAAAAAGAAGCGGTAGAATCCTGATCAAATCGTTTTTCAAGCGTTTCAACATGCCTACGAAAATCATAAGTAGGGTTGATGCTTGAATAAAAAGTTAATTTTTTTGATTTGAAGTTTAAGGATACCCCGGCCATACTCTGAGGACAAAGACCTTGTGAATAAGATAAAAATACAGAACCTGTAAAACCCGAGGTTGTTACTTTTTTACTAATGATATTGATCATTCCAGATGTGCCCGAGGCATCATACTTTACAGGTGGATTTTTTAATACTTCTATTTTATTTACCAAGTCTGCACTCATGCCTCTTAATAAATTTGCCAATTGAGAAGAGGACAAGTGCTGCGGTCGCTCATCTATCATCACCACAACACCTGATTTTCCTTGAATTTTAATTTCATCTCCTTCAACACTTACACCTGGAATTTTAGATAGGAGGTCAAACACAGAGTTTCCTTTTGCAAGAGGTGAGTCCTCTACATTGATCGTGATGTTATTATTTTTAAACTCAACAGTGCGCTTTATTGCTGTTACGGAAATTTCATTCATCAGTTTTGCAGACGTGTTTAATTTAACTGCATATACCTGGTTTTCATTGGAAGAGGAATCAATCAGAATATTTTTTATTATTTTTTGCGCATAACCAACAGCCGTAATTTTTAATATATAATTTCCTGAGCTTTTTATATCAACGGAATAATTTCCATTTTCGTCGGATATGGTTCCTTTCACAATCGTACTATCTGGCAATAATAACAAACCAACTGGTGTAAATGGTATCACAACACCGGTTAATGAATCACTAATAACACCAGATAGTTTTGTTTGAGAATAAATACAAGAAGAAAGGAAAATAAAGAGGATACTTAAATATCGTTTCATATGCGCTGCTTAGGAAAATCAAATTACTAAAATATGCGCATAACTTCCTATAAAATGAATTAATACTTAACTAACGGTAGCTGAATAATGAATAACGGTATTACAACCGGTGCTTCTCATTTGGCAACAAATTGTCCAACGTCCAATCCAGACGTTTTACAAATTCATGTTTTCGAACAGGGCAATTCTTTACAACGCAAATCGGGCAAGAAGAAGGTAAACACGGATCGGCATGAATGAAAAATTCCAACTCCGCTCCCAATTGCTCCTTGATTAAATTTTCTACCAAGGAAACTTCCGTATGTGAATCTTCCAGCGTATCATACCAGGGAAGCGTGATGTGCGCGTCTACATGCAAATGAGATCCATATTTTAGTACGCGCAGGTTATGCATATCGATCCATTTCTCTCTGCGGTTTTTGTTGAGCATTTCAATTACGATATTTAATTTTTCAACATCCGCTTCATCCAATAAATTGGTAACAGATTCTTTTAGCAAACTATAGCCCATGTAGCATATATAAAAGCCTGCAAAGATGGCCACCAGATTATCTAACCAATACAATTGAGTAAAATAAATAATTACCAATCCAATGACGATACCTACACTTGAAATAGTATCTGACATCAGGTGTTTTCCATCCGCAATCATCGCCGTTGATTGATTTATTTTTCCATGACGCATCAGGTAACGTCCCATAAAATAATTGCAAGCACCCGTGCAAATGGTAAGATACAAACCGATATCGAGGGATTGAAGGGATTGTGGATAAAAGAAACTATAAAATGATTTGATACTAATAGCAATACCCGATATGATAACTAATCCACCTTCTAAACCGGAAGAGAGGTATTCTATTTTTCCATGACCATAAGGATGATCCTGATCTTTGGGTTGGGATGAATAATAAAGGCTATACAATGCAAATGCTCCGGCAACAACATTGATAATACTTTCCAGCGCATCCGTTAGTATAGCATTGGATCGTGTGATAAAAAAAGCAATAAATTTTACAGCCATCAACACAATACCTATGCTTAATACCGTAAGCATTGTTTTGCGTTTAAATATCCACTGTTGCTGAGTCATTGGCCAAATTTACTCATATGAATTAACATACTCGTTTTAATAACCTATAGAAATATATAAAATCGCATATCTTTTTATGATTTATTTCGTATAGCATTTTTATTTATTATGTCCCAATCCTATTTTATTCACATAAACAGTATTGATGGAAGCATTTTTTAAGGATCTTAAAATTGTTGAATTAGCTAATGTACTAGCAGGCCCTGCTGTTGGTTTATTTTTCGCTGAGCTGGGTGCATCGGTTGTTAAAATAGAAAATAAACGTACCAATGGAGATATAACGCGCGGTTGGAAACTACCCACTGAAAATAAAGACAGCAACTATTCCGCCTACTATGCTTCCGTAAACTGGAACAAAACAAGCCTTTTTATTGATTTAGGACTACCCGAAGAAAAACAAAAAGTCTATGACCTGATCAAAGAAGCTGATATTGTAATATCCAATTACAAACCAGGTGATGATGTAAAATTGCAAATGCAGTATGACTTCCTCCGTAAATTAAATCCTAGCCTGATTTATGCGCATATCAGCGGTTTTGGAAATGATTCCTCCAGAACAGCTTTTGATTTGATTTTACAAGCAGAAACCGGTTTTATGTATATGAACGGAACCGCGAGCACGGGCCCTTTAAAAATGCCGGTTGCTTTGATTGACATTCTCGCTGCACATCAGTTAAAAGAAGGTATTTTGGTAGCACTTATCAAGCGAATGAAAACCGGCAAAGGATCAGTTGTAACAGTGTCTTTACAGGATGCTGCCATTGCTTCTTTGGCTAATCAGGCAAGCAATTGGCTCATGCAAGGCTACAATCATCAACACAGCGGATCTTTGCATCCAAATATTGCCCCTTACGGGGAAATTTTTACAACAAGCGATTCCAAAAAAATTGTTCTTGCAATTGGGAATGAAAAACAATTCAGCAAACTGTGCGAGCTTTTAAATCGTATGGATATCGTTGAAGATCCTCGATATAGTAGCAATACGCAACGTATCGTACATCGTGAATCGCTTTTTGAACACTTACAAAATAGTATCTGTCATCATACTTCGGAAGCATTATTATTGAAGTTGATACAGCAGGATGTGCCTGCAGGTATTGTAAAATCAATAGAAGATGTGTTTACTGATAAAACTCTTGGACGTTTAATATTGTATGAACACAATGATAATCAAGCAAGTCAACGGGTTAAAACAAGTGTATTTAAGATTACAGGCGAGTAATTCATTTTAAAAAAAAGCGGTAATTTCCTCAATTAGTGTGTTGTTTTTGAATATTTTTTATATTTTTGCTAATAGACCAATAAGAACTAGTCCTATACATATGCGCAAAACATTACTTTCCTTATTGTTATTGTTAGTTCCTTTATTCGTATGTGCTCAGTACAAGGCCAATGCAAAGCGAAAACATGCTTTTACTTCAAAAAGAAATAAACCCAGAAGCGAATACATTCTTGCTGTAGGAGGTGCTAATTTTCTTGGTGAACTAGGTGGAGCAAATCAAATAGGGACGCACTTTGTGAGAGATTTTGAGTTTTCAGCAACACGGCCATCAGTTGCATTGGGACTTCGTTACAGACCAAGCCCGCGTTGGGCAGTTAGCGGAGGCCTGCACTACCTGATGCTAACTGGAGAAGATCGATTGACGAAAGAACCTTACCGCCAAAACAGAAATTTAAGCTTCAGATCCCCTGTAATAGAATTCTCAGTACAAGCTGAGTTTTTCCTGACAAAAGAACAATTGGGCAGGAATTATAATATTCGTAACGTAAAAAAAGGAGCTAGTACTGATATCCAAGCCTTTGTATTTGTAGGTGTAGGTGGGTTTTATTTTAATCCTCAAGCCAAATACAATGGTAGCTGGGTAAATCTTCAGCCATTAGGGACAGAAGGGCAAGGCCTACCAGGAGGGCCTAAAAAATATTCAAGAATTGGACTTTGTATACCTTACGGTATTGGAGCAAAATATGGTATTACAAAGGATTGGGCCGTAGGATTGGAAGTTGGTATTCGTAAAATTTTTACCGATTACCTCGATGATGTAAGTACGGTCTATTACGATAACAACGCATTAAAAGCAGCACATGGTGATATGGGCGCTTATCTTGCCGATCCTTCATTATATAATTATCCTCCCGAATTAGGAGATCCCAATGGAGGTGCTAAGCAAAGTGCTACGGGAGAACAACGAGGTGACCCTAAATCAAAAGACGCATATATGTTTACCAATGTCACCGTATCTTATAGATTCCCATACAGACGTCGTACAAGATCCAAATTCTAATATTCAATTTGCATTGACGCTACACCTAGCATTTACAAATTGATACATATACAAAAAACCTCCGGATAATTTCCGGAGGTTTTTTTATGATAGGATATAAAAATTAAATTATTGAGATATGCATACATTTCCCATTAGCAGTATACAAAAATTAAATTTTGTAATCTGCTGTTAGGAAAAAGCAATAGAATTGCTCAATTAATTTTGCACGAAAAAGTTGTATGTTTTATTGGCTAGGAAATGAAGCCTGTCTTCTGACTCCAAAATTAAGTCCCAGATAAACTCTTTCTTGTTTTTTGATAAGAATTCGTTAATGGAGTTGTTGACAGCCGCAACTTTAACATTCACACCATCAATATTAAATTTCATACCGGGCATTGGGATAAAATCAGTATTAAAATTTAAACTGTAAATACGGCCTTTTTGGATGTTGAACACACCAAGTACTGTAACACTGTTTGTCATACTATTCTGGTTTTATTGTTTAATTTCTTTCTTTAACAATTTGTACAAGGCTTCTGTCTCCACATCATCCACTTGCAACGCCAGTTTTATTTCTTTTCCATAGTAATCAAATGCTATTCGCTCACCTGCTACCACCCAATAAGAATCATTTACACTATCTATAAAAGAACGTTCATTTTTGTCAATAATACGAAAATCTTTTATAAAATCATACTCAAACACTTTTATTTTACCCTTGCCTGCTACATCCCTTTTATAAAAGAGCTTATTATCACGCAGTTTGATCTTTTCAAGCCCAAACCTTCTCCATACATAAGCTCTGAATATCTTATATTCAAAGTAGGCCCAAAACCCCAACCATACGATAACCGCAACTTTGGTGTTCTCATCATGTATCATAAATGATTGCGCGAAAACTATTACCCCACAGGCACTCCAAATAAAAAACCAGCAAAATAAGAGGGTACGTTTTACTTTATTTACTTCGGTCAATATAACAATACTTACCTCCTGCTCTTTTCGCTTTATACTGATGCGTTTACCGATATATTCCATGCCTATAATTTATGCCGCTAAATTATTAATTAATTCTATATTTGTTGTGTAAAATAGGAGAATTAGATCCACCTACGCTTAGGCTATGACGGACAAGTTTGAGATGTTAGATATGACATTTGATAACTATCTCTTCACGCAATTACACATTACATAGTACCTATTTTCTCGGCCGAATTGAATATGCAGCACAAAACAGAAGAAAAAGAACTTGGATTTGGCACCAAAACATCCACACAACGAACTCGCCTGATCAATAAAAATGGCTCATTTAATATTGAGCGCATTGAGGTTTCCAGATGGCAATCCGTTAGCATTTATCACGCACTCATTACCATGAGTTGGAGGCGGTTTAATTTTTTTATTTTTATTTATTTTATCACCATCAATTTGCTTTTTGCAACTTGTTATTTAGTTGCTGGCACGGATGGATTGATTGGCATTCAAGGGACTTCCTTTCTGGACCGTTTTTTAGAAGCCTTTTTTTTCAGCACACAAACATTTAGTACCGTTGGTTTTGGAAGAATTAGTCCTGGTAGTCACCTCGTTAGCACCATTGCCGCTATTGAATCACTTGCCGGATTACTTGGTTTTGCTTTGGCAACCGGTTTACTTTATGGACGATTTTCAAGACCCATTATTCGTGTTCTCTTTAGTAAAAATGCCATCATTGCGCCTTTTAAAAACACCTCTGCATTTCAATTTCGCATTGCCAATAAAATGAGGAACAGCCAGGTTACCAATTTGGAATGTCAGGTTACCGTAGCAAAATTAGAAATAGAAAATGGAGTTGCCATACGACGCTTTCGTTCACTAAAATTGGAGCTCAAAACCATCGTCTTTTTTCCCCTAAGCTGGACCATCAATCATATTATAGATGAAACAAGTCCTTTATACAAAATGACAGATAAGGATATGAAAGAAGCAGATACTGAATTTTTAATATTGCTCACCGGTTTTAATGATACATTTTCACAAACAGTAAATGCACGTTACTCTTATACCTATGAAGAATTGGTGCACGGCGCTCGTTTCATTAGTATATTTGGACAAAATGAAAAAGGGCAAACTTCCCAGGATTTGAATAAATTGAGCGATTATGAAATTTCGCCCTTGCCCGCCGAAGCTTGAGCGTAGGTGGGCTTGCCCGAGGAACTGTAATTTATCTGCTCAACCCGACAGGTTTTTAAAACCTGTTGGGTTTGAAAAATTAGTAGCTAAGTGCTTTCTATTTCCCTTGGTCCCGCTTTACATTTCAAGTTTGTCTTCACTAGCGTTCCGTCAAAGCTTTTCACTCCAATCGGGGCTATGAGGCCGGTTAGTTCTGATCAAGTTAAACAGCTTTAATTCTATTGATAAGATAAACAAACCCAACAGGTTTTAAAAACCTGTCGGGTTGAGCAATTGTTAATTTTTCCGTTGATAACATAATCATCTCACACCAATCTCTCCCTCAAAACGTTTTATATTTGTACTATGAAAAAAATGATCCCTTTCCTAAAAAACAAATATTTGTTGACTGTTGTAGGTTTAACAATATGGGTATTATTTTTCGATAAAAATGATTTGAAGACGCAAATTGATTTTCGTAAAGAAGTAAAAAAACTGGAAGAGGAGCGTAATTACTACGCCAGAGAAAATGCAACCATAACAAGTGATTTGAAAGAACTAACCCACAACCCAAAAACAGTTGAAAGATTCGGTCGTGAAAAATATTTAATGAAACGCGACAATGAAGATATTTTTATAATTGTTGAGGAAGAATAGAGACGCGATAGCTATTGGGATGAGGGCTATACCACTTACAACTTATTGAAAAATCAGTTAAGATAACTCCTTTCTACTACTTTAAATTGCTAAATAAGATATCTATGTTATCTATGTTATTTGGATAAATTGCTTTAACTTGTTCCTCAAATATTGCTTTTTTTTCTTTAAAATAGAATATACCATTTTCTGTTAACGTGTAATTTCCAATTTGATTGATCACTTCACATCTAACAAAATTTTCTTGTATCAATTCTTGAGACAATTCATTAAAATCAATTATATTAAACCATCTCGATAAGATTTTCATTAAAGAATAAGAATCTGAGTATGCACTATTTTTATTTAAAAGAAGAAATATTATTATTAATTTTTTAAGTGTTTTATTATCCATATTAATCTCAATTACCAAGGCTTTTTTAAAAGCCCATGTACGCGCTAAGCTTATAAGTTTAGCTTGAATGTAGAGCACTTAGAGTATTGTTATTTACTAAAACTCCTTCGCAATTTCCTTTTTAATTAATTCTATACTTGGTTTTGTTGGCAATTCTGTCAATTGTGATGCAACACTCAAAACAGCTTGTGCCAGCTCCATCGCAGTTGCATCTGCATTCACCTTACCAGCTGCAATATTTATTAATTTAATTGTTTCTTCTTTCGCTTTTACAAGTGCTTCCCATGATTTAGTGCTCATATAGATTTGTTGCGATAAATTGTGCTCAAATTCACTTCGAATCGTTTTTAACAACTCTCCTTGAAAATTAGCTGCACTGCCTGTTTTATTCAAACGCATCACCATACCATTGGGATTGATTCGCTCCAGGAAAAGGATCACTCGCTCATACGCTTGTAAACGTATTGGTGTCAAAACCGCTTGGTTCGCGAGCTTTACATCCACCACCCTTTTTTTGCTATCGTGATCCAAAAAATTTTTCACTAAATAATACGTCGTAAGGAAAACAATTCCTGCCGGTAAAATAATTTTTACGATTTCAAATGCATCATCCATATCACACTATTCTTTAAATTGTTAATTCATCTCTTTCTTCTGCTAATATCGCTATTTTTTATTGAAAATTTAACCTCATTTTTCAGCAATAAATTTCTTATTTCGATATCTTTATCTCTTCCTAATGCTTTTCAAGCTATAGAAGATACAAAATCATCAAATTAACTGATAAAACAAATCATCATGATAAGAAAAATTGAAGACTTTCTTGCCGAATGGAAATATGAAAGCCAAGGCACACTTAATTTATTTAAACTCATCAGCAATGAAGCCTTGCATAAAAAGAGTCATGAACATGTACGTAGCATGGCTTTCTTAGCATGGCATTTAACAATCACCATAAGCGAGATGATGAACAAAGCTGGTGTAGTTGTAACAGGACCGGATGAGCATACCAAACCTCCCGAAACAATAGAGGAAATTATTTCCACCTATGAACGTTCATCTGTATCGCTTGTAAGGGAGTTACCAAAAACCTGGGTAGATGAAAATCTTACAGAGGATGTACATATGTATGGAAATATTTGGAAAAAAGGAACCGTACTTTCTGTTTTAATAAAACATCAGGCACATCATCGCGGGCAACTGACTGTTTTAATGCGTCAGGCCGGTTTAAAAGTATGTAGTATTTATGGTCCGGTAAAAGAAGAATGGGCCGCCTTTAACATGGCTCCAATGGATTAAACCAGAGTGAGCGTAGAGAGCGGGAGCGGCGAAGCTCAACCAAACAAAAATGCCAAAGGTCTTTCCTCGTAAGCCGTAGCTTTAGCGTAGGATTAAAGACCTTTGACATTTAATTTTTTAGTTTCTAATAGTTTGCAGGATTCCAACCTACACTTAAGCTGGCGAAGAGAGAAGGCCTACCGCGTAGGCCGTAGCTTCAGCGAAGGCCTATTTCACGATATTCACATGTCCCATATACTTATGAATCCTACCTGAATTATCTTTCACATCAATTTTCCATACATATACATCCTGTTGTGCGATATCAGAACCATGATTTGCTCTTCCATCCCAGCCTTTCAACACATCATCACTATAGAAGATAAAGTTACCCCAACGATCATAAATATATAGATGGTATGTTTTCGGATCATAACCAATTCCTTTCGGTGCAAATACTTCATTCGTTCCATCATCATTTGGTGTAAACGTATTTGGAATATAGAATACGAAATCGTCATATACATAGTAGATTTTTTGTGTCGTATCTACACAACCATATTTAGTTGTCGCAATCAATTGCACATTATACTCATTAATGCCGCTGAAAACATGGGTTGGATTTTTCAGCGTTGATTTATTCGACTTACCAGTTAAAGGATCATTAAAATCCCATTTCCAGGAAACAACATCAGGTAAGGATTGATCTTTAAAATTCACAATTGGTGAAATAAATGTTGTTGACGATGGATCAGATATAAAATCAGCAACTGGTGTTGGATACACGGTAATGTATTGCGGTTCTACGATCGGGGTTAAACATCCCGCTGCTGTTTTAACAGTTACCGTTACCGTATAAATACCATCATTTACATATTGATGTTGCGGCGAAACACCTGTTATCAATGGCGTGTTATCTCCAAAGTTCCATAAGTACGTGATACCGTTATTACTTATCGCATTAAAATTAACCGTTAACGGTTCACAACCTGATGTATCCGATCCAACTAATACTCCAACCGAACCCGGATTAACAATAACCGTTGCGGTATCTACAGCTGGTTCTGAACATCCGTCATTTACGGTGATAATATATTTTGCTGGTGAGTTAACTAATTTCGGACTCACCACTTGTGATTTTGTTGTGACTGCATTGCTCCACACATACGTGTATGGCCCGTTATTACCTCCACTCGCGGTGGCTGAAATTGTTCCACTTGTTCCTTCACAGATAGCAATGTCTGTTGCTTTTACATCCAATGGCGGACGAACATATACAAGAATATTAAGCGGTCCGGCAGCACAACCATTTGCATCTTTCACACTTACCGGATAAACCATGCTGGCTTGTGGTT
>C688J18823_10001393_pt1 | contig 14839 bp, 8 predicted proteins | sample HopSoiMetagenom1_FD_18823 | JGI IMG/M metagenome (IMG submission 18823)
CATTAATGTTTTTAAGTTATCATATATCCCACCCATATCGGATGGAAGGACTTCAATGCTGCAAAACGGATTGTGCCGTCTCACTGCCAGTACCGTCTCTGCAAAAACACCAGCCCCACCGTCTTTTAGATCATCACGGGCAACGGCTGTTATCACCACATGCTTTAACCCCATTTGCTCCACTGATTCAGCCACCCGTTCCGGCTCTGCCCAATCAAGTTCAGTCGGAAGCCCTGTTTGAACCGCACAGAATCGGCACGAGCGTGTGCATACACTTCCTAAAATCATAAAGGTTGCCGTTTTACGCACAGCCCAGCATTCATGAATGTTCGGGCATTTCGCTTCTTCACAAACCGTATGAAGCTTCTTTTCGCGCATCATTTTTTTTAAACCNGTATATTCTTCATTGGTATTTAATTTAATTTTGAGCCATTCCGGTTTACGAGCATACTCTCTGGTCATTTTATTTTCTCCTAAACACAACTTAAATTGACTAAAATAACACATGCTTGAAGATACATTTATTCAGTATTCATTGGAATATATGAATCTAAAGGAAAGGGAAAATGATCTTCCCCATCCGTTTCACTCATTCACTTTGAAATTAGCTAGCATCACACTGGAATTTTCGCTTTATGCTTTTACGATTTCTTTTCCCTGCTCTAATACTGCTTCTTCTTTTGTATAACGTAAGATTGGATTTCTGGCTGCTTCAACCTCATCCAATCGACCAATCACGGTTGTATGTGGTGCATCAAGGACGATTCCTGGATTTTCTTCCACTTCTTTGGCGATTTGAATCATCACATCCGCAAAGGCATCCATGGTTTCCTTTGACTCAGTTTCTGTCGGTTCAATCATTAAACATTCTTCAACGTTTAATGGGAAATAGATTGTTGGTGGATGGTATCCAAAATCTAACAGACGTTTTGCCATATCAAGCGTACGTACCCCAAGTTTTTTCTGTCTTGAACCAGATAACACAAATTCATGTTTGCAAATTTGTGAATATGGTGCTTCAAAATAAGGCTCAAGTTTTTTGCGAAGGTAATTCGCATGAAGAACAGCCCCTTCCGAAACTTCACGCAATCCAACGTTCCCCATTGTACGAATATACGTGTATGCACGAACCAAAATACCAAAGTTTCCGTGATAACCTTTTACACGACCAATCGATAATGGGCAATTTGAATTTAAAACAAATTGGTCGCCGTCTTTTTCAACGCGTGGCACTGGCATATAAGGAATTAGGATCTCCTTAACCCCAACAGGACCTGCACCAGGACCTCCACCACCATGTGGACCCGTAAACGTTTTATGAAGATTTAGATGCACGACATCAAAGCCCATTGATCCCGGAGTTGTTTTCCCTAAAATGGCATTGGCATTCGCACCATCATAGTATAGTAAGCCGCCAGCTTCATGAACCACTTCAGCGATTTCTGCGATTTCTTTTTCAAATAAACCAAGGGTATTCGGGTTTGTCAACATCAATGCAGCGGTATCACCATCAACATGTTTCTTTAATTCTTCTAAGTTTACTAATCCATTCTCATTGGATGGAATAGTCACTGTATTAAAGCCAGCAACGCTCGCACTAGCAGGGTTTGTTCCGTGCGCGGAGTCTGGAACAAGTACCTTTGTTCTTTTTTCTCCTTTTTGTTCATGGTACGCTTTGATCATCATTAAACCGGTCCATTCACCTTGAGCGCCTGCAGACGGTTGTAATGTGACTGCATCCATTCCAGTGATAACCGCTAACTCTTCTTGTAGATTATATAAAATTTCTAATGCACCCTGTACGGTTTCGATCGGTTGATAGGGGTGAATACGACTTAATCCTGAAAGACGTGCCACCACTTCGTTCATTTTCGGGTTATATTTCATCGTACAAGAACCGAGTGGATAGAATCCATTATCGAGCCCATGGTTTTTATTTGAAAGTGCTGTATAGTGACGAACCAGGTCAAGCTCTGCTACTTCAGGTAGTTCTGCTGCTTCATCGCGAATTAAATGCTTTGGAACTCGATCTTGTAAGTCAATACTTTCAACGTCACTTTTCGGAAGGCTGTATCCTACACGTCCAGAACGACTAATTTCAAAGATTAGATCATTATACTCAACCATTTACAACCGCCTCCAATACTTCTACAAATTGGTCAATCTCTTCTTTTGAGCGTTGTTCTGTTACCGCAATCAGCATTTGATTGTCAAAGCCGTAATCTAGGCTTAAGTCATACCCTCCAATGAAGCCTGCTTCAAGAAGTTTCGAGCTCACTTCTTTGACTGAACAAGGAAGTTCCACAACAAATTCATTAAAGAATGCTGATTTGTTCAAAATGTTAAAGCCTTTCTTCCCCAGAGACTTTGCCATGTAGTCCGCTTTATCAAAATTTCGCTGTGCCATTTGACGGATTCCATGTTTTCCAAGTGCTGACATACAAATAGATGATGCAAGAGCATTTAATGCCTGATTCGAACAAATATTAGATGTCGCTTTATCGCGACGGATATGTTGCTCACGCGCTTGTAAGGTTAAAACAAATCCACGTTTCCCTTTATCATCATGTGATTGTCCTACAATACGTCCTGGGATTTTACGCATATATTTTTGTTTAACGGCAAAATATCCGCAATGTGGACCCCCGAAGGACATTGGTATTCCTAATGGCTGCATATCACCGATCACAATATCAGCTCCAAGTTTACCTGGCGATTGTAGAAGTGCTAAGGCAAGCGGATTGGAACTGACAACAAAAAGAGCACCCTTTTCTTCTGCGATCTTCTTTATTTCTGCTAAATCTTCAATCGAACCAAAGAAGTTTGGATATTGCACAATGACAGCTGCAGTGTCTTTCTCTATTTGTTGCTTCAGTTCTTCTAAGTCTGTCACATCAATGGCTAGACTTACTTCTTCTACTGTATAGCCTTGACCTTTTGAAACTGTGCTTAAGATGGCACGTGATTCGGGATGCACAGCCTTTGATACAAGCACTTTTGAACGTCTTGTCGTTGCAACCGCTAAGGAAGCAGCTTCTGCAAGAGAGGTAAATCCGTCGTACATGGATGAGTTTGCTACATCCATTCCTGTTAATTCACTAACCATCGTTTGGAATTCAAAAATCGCTTGTAATTCCCCTTGGCTGATTTCCGGTTGATAAGGTGTGTAAGCTGTATAAAATTCAGAACGTGAAATCATATGATCTACGACACTCGGAATGTAATGGTCGTACGTACCCGCTCCAAGAAAAGTCGGATATTGATCCGCGTTTATATTACGTGCGGCAAGTTTCTTCATTTTCTTGATAAGAGTGGGTTCTGAATCTGCTTCTGGAATGTTTAGCTCACCTTTTAGGCGAAGTTCAGAAGGAATGTCTGCAAATAATTCTTCTATTGAAGACATGTTTAATAATTCGAGCATTTCTTTTTTATCTTGTTCCGTATCTGGAAGGTATCTATAAGTGTTTGACATCTTATTCCTCTCCTTCATTAATAAAGGTCTGGTAATCATCTTCATTTAGAAGTGATTCTAACTCTTTAAGATCTGCCACTTCTACTTCTACTAGCCAACCAGCTTGAAAGGGGTGTTCGTTGATCCACTCAGGTGTATCATTTAAATCCTCGTTTACACGAACAACTGTACCTGAAACGGGAGAGAATAATTCAGAAACCGCTTTAACGGACTCGATGGACCCCATTGATTCATTAACTGTTACTTCATCATCCACTTGAGGGTTTTCCACAAAAACGATATCGCCTAACGCCTTTTGTGCATAATCAGAGATTCCAATTCGCACGCGATTTCCGTCTAATGGTAATACCCACTCATGTTCTTTGCTATAAAGTAGGTTTGCTGTTGTATTTGTCATAGTTTTATCTTTCTCCCATAAATGTTTTTTTGTATTATATTGTTCAGAATATCAATATAAGTATTTTACTCATCGCTTGCTTGTTTATTGAGCGCCTATATATAAGGTGACCACAAAACTCCCATTTTCAAAGAATTCTACAATAGGACTCTATGTAAGTTACCAGAAGCATGAATAGGAATAGGATGAGCACTTCTAAAGGAGTTTGTTGCCTTTAGAAGCGCTCCTTCTATACCCAAGAGCCGATGGCATGGATACTAGTATTCTCTCGAATCGCTTGTCTTAGTTGTTTAAACAGCAAAACCAATTCCTGCCTCAAGAGGGCTGATTTCTTTTGTGAGTTCTTGGCTGATTACCTCCAATTAGGATTTCTTACAAAATAACTGTTCTTTCACCCTTTTACCTGTTTCGGTCATTGCAAGACCGCCAAGTGCGGTTTCTCGGAGCGTCCGCGGCATTTCTTTTCCAATCTTATACATAGCTTCAATGACTTCATCACATGGAATCCGACTTTCCACACCAGCAAGAGATAAATCTGCGGCGGAAAAAGCAATCGATGTGCCAATGACATTTCTCTTGATACAAGGGACTTCAACCAGTCCTGCCACCGGATCGCAGACTAAACCGAGCAGTGATTTCATGGCAATGGCTGTTGCATTTACAGCTTGCTTTGGTGTGCCGCCATTTAACTCCACGATGGTTCCCGCAGCCATAGCTGTTGCGGAACCTACTTCTGCTTGACATCCGCCAGCCGCTCCTGAAATAAAGGAGCGATTGGCAATGACGTAACCAAGCATACTAGCTGTAAACAAGCCCATAACTAAATCTCTATAGGAATAGCTGCCATTTTTATATAATGAGAACAATACTCCGGGCAAGATCCCAGCTGCTCCAGCTGTTGGAGTTGCGACAATCACGCCCATTCGTGCATTGCTCTCAGAAGTAGCTAACGAAAAAGCCATGGCATCGCTAATATAACCTCCTGAGAGCGCTTTACCTTGATTGATGTAATCCTGCATTTTGACGGCATCCCCGCCGGAAATACCACTTGGTGCTGTTGATCCATCCGTTATTCCAGTTTCAACAGCTTCCTTCATTTTAATTAATCGTTCTTCCATCATATTGATAATGGTTTCTTCATCTTTTCCTGACTTCTTCGCTTCCATCATCAACATGATTTCACCAATCGTTTTTTGTTCACGTTCACAAGCTTCAACGAGCTCTTCCATCGACCGAATTTCCATTATATGACCTCCGCAAGGACTTTGCCTGTTTGCTTATGCTGTTTGACTAGAGTTGCAAAGTCATCACCCGTACTTAAGCGAATATCCATTTCAATATCGTCAATCATAAAGATTTTTGATAATCCACCGCCAAGTGATACGCCTCCAACCTTTACTTTATTGTCACCACGTTTGACTGTTACGACCGTAGTATTTGGATGATTGTAATCGTCACAGTGGTCTTCAAACTCGAAATGGTATTGCATTCCATATTCTTTTGCCATTTCGAGAGATTGTCTAATCCGAGTATCAGATGTATCCAGTCCAAGTAATCCGCCAATCAGCGCTTTATCTGTCCCATGTCCTTGATACGTTTCAGCAAAGGAATCATAAAATACAATCGTCGCTTCCTCTGGACTTTCACCTAGCCATTCATAAATAAATTTTCCAATTGATACGACTCCAGCTGTATGAGAACTAGATGGCCCAACCATGATCGGACCGATAATGTCAAAACAACTTTGAAATTCCATCGCTTTGTCTCCTTCTTATACAGTTACTAATTGTTTTTGAAATAACGGGAATTCTTGACAAATGGCTGTTGTTGTTTCTTTTGCTTTCTCAAGCACCTCTTTATCCCCGTTGCTCTTTAGAACGGCTGCAATCACTTCAGCAATTTTCACCATTTCCTCTTGCTTCATTCCACGAGTCGTTAAGGCCGCTGTTCCCATACGGATGCCACTTGTGACAAATGGGCTTTGTGGATCATATGGAATCGTGTTTTTATTGACGGTAATCCCTGCTTCTTCTAATAATTTCTCTGCTACTTTTCCAGTTAGGTTCCATGTGCGTACATCAAGTAGCACGATATGATTATCTGTTCCACCAGAAACAAGAACGGCGCCTTCATTTTTTAACGCTTCTCCAAGTGTATGTGCATTTTCGATCACTTGTCTGGTATATTCTTTAAAGCTTGGCTGTAATGCTTCGTTGAAGGCAACTGCTTTAGCTGCAATAATGTGCATCAACGGCCCCCCTTGAATTCCTGGGAAAACTGCTTTGTTTATTGCTTTAATGATTTCTTCATCGTTTGTTAGTATGATCCCACCACGTGGTCCTCTTAATGTTTTATGTGTTGTACTTGTCACCACATCTGCATATGGAACTGGTGATGGATGAAGACCCGCCGCAACAAGTCCAGCAATATGGGCCATATCGACCATGAATTTCGCTCCAACTTCATCTGCTATTTTTCTAAAGCGTGCGAAGTCAATGATTCTTGAATAAGCACTTGCTCCAGCAATAATCAATTTAGGTTTTTCTTTTTTCGCGATGGCCTCTAGCTCATCGTAATCAATCAATTGAGTATCTTCTCTTACGCCATAGGACACAATTTCAAACCATTTACCTGAAATGCTGACAGGACTTCCATGGGTTAAGTGACCACCATGTGAAAGGTTCATTCCCATCACTTTATCACCTGGTTGAAGCAATGAGTAGAAAACGGCAAGGTTCGCTCCTGCACCTGAGTGAGGCTGAACATTGGCGTATTTAGCACCAAATAGCTCCGTTAGACGGTCAATTGCTACTTGTTCTGCTACATCGACGAACTCACAGCCGCCATAGTAACGCTTCCCTGGATATCCTTCTGCATATTTATTTGTCATCACACTTCCCATTGCTTCTAAAACATCTTCACTTACGAAGTTTTCTGATGCAATTAACTCCAATGTTGTATGCTGACGATTGCTTTCCTTTTCAATTGCTTCAAAAATTGTTACATCATTTTGTTGTAAACTCATCCTTAACACTCCTTTAATTTGTGAATAAACCACCACTGTTTTCTGTTGATCGCTCAAGATTTTCTCAAACGATTTCCCTTCAATCTTTCTTGTCAAGAAACCTATGATCAATCTCTTTATAACCAGCTACCAATCTCCGCACACAAAAAGGACAGAGAAAGGTAGCTTAAGCATCCCTTCTCTGTCCTTTTACCTGAGAGTTTAACTTCATCAGTGATGAAGTCTTCCCCTTTGGTGGTGTTTATTACACGCTCTCCAGAGTTGCGTCCTATTGTGGTTCTTCTACCTGAGAGATTTGTTCCAAGGGTTTTTTGGAACTTGCTCCTTCGGTGGCCTAAAATCTAGCGCTCTCCCACAACAGTCATCCGCTTATTAAATTTTTGTTATTTTTAGAATAATCAGTTTAGAATAAAAAGTCAATACTTTTTTAAAAAAATATTTATCAATCACTTCGAATATCATAGCTTTTATCTATTGGTTATTAATTTTCCATTACCGATTCCTGATTGGATTGATCTGCATGATTTGCATTTGGTTTCCTCATTTTATAAATAGCAACCAGCATAATAAACCATACAGGAGTTACCATCAATGCAATGCGAGTATCTTCCGCAAGTGCAAGCACAACAAGAACAAATGCTAGGAAAGTAAGGATCAAGTAATTAGAAAATGGATAAAGTGGTAATTTAAATTTGTTCGCTTTCGCTAGGTCTGGTCTTGTTTTGCGGTATTTTAAATGGCTGATCACTGTAATTCCCCATATGAAAATGAAACATACTGTAGAAATACTTGTAATGAGTGTAAATACTCCTTCTGGCATAACATAGTTCAAAACAACAGAAACGAGAATGACAACCGTTGAAAAGAACAATGCATTGGAAGGTACTTTACGAGCATTAAGTTTTGCAAAAGGTCCAGGTGCATGTTTATCTTTGGCAAGGGAGTATACCATCCGGCTTGTACTAAAAATGGCGCTGTTACATGCCGAAGCGGCGGATGTTAAAACGACAAAATTGACGATACCAGCAGCTGCAGCGATACCAACTGCCACGAATACTTGAACAAACGGACTTTCCGCTGGGTTGATCCCATTCCACGGATAAACACCCATTATGACAGCAAGTGCGCCAAGGTAGAAAATGATAATCCGAATAGGGATACTATTGATCGCTTTTGGAATTACTTTTTCCGGGTTTTCTGTTTCACCTGCTGTCAGTCCTACAAGTTCAATTCCAACGAATGCAAACACGACCATCTGGAATGAGAGGATAAACCCATTTATACCATTTGGAAACATGCCTCCGTGGCTCCAAAGATTTGTGAAGCTGGATGGTCCTTCACTTGTGGAAAAGCCTTTGATAATCATGAAAATACCGACCAAAATTAATGCTAAGATCGCGATGACTTTAATTAATGCGAACCAAAATTCCATTTCACCAAAAAGTTTTACGGTTGCAAGGTTCATCATTAGCAAAACGACCACTGCAATTAATCCTGGCATCCACTGTGGTACACCCGGAAACCAATACTGAGTATAGAGACCAACCGCTGTTAAGTCAGCCATTGCGATTGAAACCCAGCAAAACCAGTAAGTCCAACCAGTGACAAATGCGGCCATATTCCCTAAATAGTCTCTTACAAAGTCAACAAAGGAATGATAATTCAAATTGGATAGTAGTAATTCTCCGAGGGCACGCATGATTAAAAAACAAATGATCCCAGTAATCAGGTAAGCAAATAAAATCGATGGTCCTGCTAAATGAATCGATTTTCCTGCTCCAAGAAATAACCCCGTTCCGATTGCTCCACCAATAGCAATCAGTTGTACGTGCCTATTTTTTAGGCCTCTTTCCAACTTTTGTTCCTCCATAAAATTTCCCACTTTCCCCTTTTAGTTTTTAGCATATTTGCATTTTTTGTAACTACTTAGGTACTCTCTTTCATTTACACTCTCAAACTCTCAAAAAACAAAGGAAATCTGTTTTTCATAGTCTCCCAGACCTTCTTAAAACAGGTCATTTTGACTACTTTCCATCATTACAAGGATAGGGGTAACTACTTATATGGTTACCTCTATTTTTGTTGTCTTTTTATAAGGTACCTGAGTAGTTACATTTATTCTTTTTGTTGAATTTATTGTAGTATAACAGTTTTAATATGTCAACAATTGTTATACTACTGTTTTTATTATTTTGTTAAAACTTATTGTTGATTTGAATGGATCCGCCTTAATATGGTGGAAGTCCCTACAGAATTTAGTATGAAACGCTTACATTAAATGCATTCTAGAAACTTGCCCAAATACAAATATAGGGTTAATACCGTAAAAATTCGGTCTTAATTTTTTAGTCCAAATGGAAATTTTTCATAGAGTAAGCATTATTCATAGAGTCACCCTCCTTTTTTTGAATGATTTCTATCTTTCTCCAGCACAAAAAGGACAAAGGAAAGATAGGTTTTAATCTACTTTTCCTCTGTCCTTTTACCTGAGAGTTTAACTCCTTCGGTGGCATATGGCTCTCTCCAGAGATGCGTCCTATTATGGTCCTTTTACCTGAGAGATTGATCCTTTATTTTCTTAGGACTTGCTCCTTCGGTGCTAAACAAACTGTTTAGTCTCTCCCACAATATTCATCCGCTCGTATTTGATTAATTTTTATATTAATACAATGCTAGATTCATGTCAACTGAATTTTCAGTATTTTAAAATTATTGTGAATTATGAAAAATTAGTGAAAATATTCACATACCATCCTGATTAAACATTAAGTTTCTATTTTTCGGATAATTATAAAGAACCATTATCTACAGGTCGAGAATTTCATAAGGCTGGTTCGAAATTCCCATACATGAACGTTTTAAACTTGTGAAAACACTTGAGGATGAAACGAGCATAAAAAATCCCACCTTCCCTATAGAAAGTGAGATTTTTTGTGTTTAAATCGTCTACTCTATCCTAGTATTTCTTTACTGAACAACTTCCTCCCCTTGATAAATTCGAAAGGCTGGAACAATCGTGTCTGAAACAATTTCTTTTCCGTTTTCACGAATGAAGTCCAATTTATAATAGGCAGCAAATCGTTGACTGATTTCCGTTTTCACCAATTCGGGCGGAGTCACAACGATGAATTGAAACTTCAGTTTTTCGGCAACTGCAAATATCGGATCAAGGACATGTGCCGATGCTGCTTGTCCGAACGGATTATCACAGACTAACGGAACCCAGCTATGATCTGTTTCGCTTTTAACGGATAATAACATCATCATCATCACCATTCGGGCGGATAACTTTTGTCCTCCACTCCCATCGGATTTCGTCTTCGAACCCTGATTAATGGTCTGCCAAGTTGAATAATGTTCTTTTTGTGGTTTCCCATACATAAAGGCATTATCCGTTCGCATATTATAGACGAGTAGCTCAGGATATCGATTTCTGAGGGATACAAATAGTATTTGCTCATCACTAATGAGTTGTTTTAATTCTTGGTCTAATAATCGATTATGATCATCAATTCGATCAAATTGCTTCGTGATTTTGTTAATCGCAGCTACAAAATGCTGCTTTAGTAGTGGTTCGATGTCTTCGGTCTTTTTAGGTAAGATATCTTCTTTGAGTTGGACGAGCGGAAAGGATCCTCGTTCATTTTTCAGCTTCATTTTCGCAATCATGGAACGTATGGCCTCAAGTATACTCATCACTTTCATGCTGGCACGACTAGCCCAGAAGTTCTGCGCATTTTCTGCTCGTTCTTTGTCGCGCTCTAATTGTTCCAACCCACTTTGTGAAAAACGCTTCATATTTGTAACGATGCTTTGAATATGCGTATAATGCCTTGTATCCATGTGGTCTAGTGTTGTTAATACTTCATTTTTAAAACGAATCTCCCAATCTTTTCCTTCAATCGTGAGCTTTAAATTGCGCAAGGATTGATCGATTTTCGCATGCTTCTCTTGTCCCTCTTCTAAAATCGCTTGATGTTCTTCACACCAGGATAAAATACTTGCTTTTCCTTGACTCTTTATTTTTTCTATATCATGATCAGTAAATGCTGCCGCTTCCTCTTTTAAGATAACGGATAAGGTTAACAAATCCCCTTCAAACCCGCTAATATTCTGTTCTGTTTCTTTTTGGCGTTTTTCAGCCTGCTTTCCTTCCGCTTTCGTTATTTTCGTTTGGTCTTTAATTTCTACAGCCTTCACTTCTAAGTCAAGATNTTCCCATTCTTGGGGCTGTTTNTCATGCTTTTCTATCTTTTTGCCTGACTTTTCACGTTGTTCGGCTGCATGCTTTAAGGTTGTTTCTGCGACGGTTACGGTTGTTCCTTGTTCCCGTTCCTCTTTTTCCGCAGCCTTCGCTTCTTTCTGTGCCGTTTGTAGCATATTTTCTAATATCGTGATCGGTTCCTCTGGCTCTGCGGCTTCCTTCCAATCCTTGTTATGAGTATTGAGTCTTTTCTCTAATTTCTTTTGCTGCTTTTGTTCTGTTTCTTTTCTTGCTTGAATCACCATTAATTCTCTAGCTTGCTCTTCTTTTGATTTCTGGAGCTGTTTTAACTCATTGATGCTTCCATTTATCTCTTCTAATAAATGGGGTGATAAACGTGGGACCTCTTCACTTTGCTCCGCTTTTTCATCTGTAGGAAAAANCGCTTCGTCAATAAAGAAGGCGATCTCNTTTATATTTTGTTCGGTTNTAAGCTTCCATTCTAAATACGTTTGATTCCATTCCGTTTGCAATTCAACGTTCTTTTGATGCTCGATTCCTATTTCTTGCTGCTCTATACTTAAAGCATCCTTTTGTTTCTCTTTCTCTCCTTTCACTCGTTTATTTTCTTGGTGAAGAGACTTTTCACGATCAAAATCCACTAAGGTTTCTACATTTTTAGCAAGCTCTTCTATTTTTTGCTTTGTCTTTTCCAGCTGTTCTTTTAGCGAAAGCTGGTATTCCTTTTCTTTTTCCTCTTGTATTTTAATTTCCTGTAATTTCGTCTTCTTTGATCGGAGAACGTTCTGTTCCTGATTGAAGTCTTTTTCGATATCACTAGAAAGCTTACTTGATATAAACCGATCGATTTCTTTTAACATACGACGTAAGGAAGTTTCTGTTTTTTCAATTTCAATCAGTGTTTCTTTCTTTTCATCAATTTGTTTAGTAATCTTTATTTTCCAGTTGGTAAACTGATTTTTATCCGTTACTAGTTCTTTCTCCGTTCCGTTTACGATCACAAAGGATGGTTGGTGATTTTCGCTGTTCATTTCCTCACGCATGAAAATCGGAACAGGACTTTTAAACATTCTACCTGAAAGAACCTGCTGATTAATATTTTGCCATTGATGCCCGCTTACGACTAAACCGTATGGTAGAAGCGGATACGTCAAGGATAAGTTCGCCATCTCCTCCGCACTTAATGATTGGAGAAATTGAGTTCCATAAAACACATCAATACCCGTCTTNTCATCGATCCATTCCTTTAATTCTTTCACATCTTTATTGGCAACCCAGAAATGTTCATCATTTAAGGAATGGTCGAGTTGTGTTTCCCAAAGTTCTTTTTTNATTTGNTCCCCTTGTTGCAGNTTTTGACCTAGTATTTCTTCGATCTGTAAGGAATACTTCGAAAGAAGCGCGGGTGTGAACGGTGCATCGACATCATCTAATAAACCGTGAAGCTTATCTAGTAGTTTTGCTTCTTTTTGTTTTTGCCCTTCATTTGCTGCCCTTAACTCTTCGCATTTTTCTTCTGAAAACTGAATATATTGGACGAGCGTACCATGTTCAGTCGCAAGTTGATTTTGCTTTTCACTAGACTCTTTCGTTTTAGCTTGCAGCTCTTCGATCAAAGCTTTTTTGTCTTCAATTTGTTTAGAAAGACTGAGGGTAAGGCCGTTTAGGTCATAGGTTAAACGGTCACCGAATTCTTTGATGAGCACTTCTTCCATAGACTCAAAGGTATGCATTTGTGTATAGAGAAAATCAATTTCAGTACTAAGCTTTGCCATTTCTTTTGTTTTCTGTTTATCCTGCCTTGTCAGTTCCATTCCTTTTTTCTTTAGGAACTTTTGATAACCCGAATAGTGCTTTACTGCTTCTTGTACAGAATGAGAAGTTTGTTCCCATTGTTTGGCTGCTTCTTTTTTGATTTCATCCATTCTCTGATTCACTTGCTCTAAGCCGCTATTTTGTTCTAATATCTCTATCTGCTGTGAAAGAGCGCGAATACTTTGTTCGTTGTCACTCCATTCTTTCATTAATAGCTGAAAGACCAATTGTTCTTTTCGTTCCTGTTTATCCTCAACAATCGCTTGTAAGGAGGTATGCTTATTCTTTTCTTCCACTAATTTCTTTTCCCAATGTAGTACCTCTCTGTGAGCTTTTGCATACTCTAAATTGTCTTTTTGATAGCGTAAATCCGCCTGCTTTAGGGTTAATTTTTCCATATTTTTATCTATAGTAAGTAGATTTTCCTCTTCCGTTTGCTTCAAATGCTGTAGCGCACCAAGCAATTGTCTTCCTACCTTTATACTGGTATGAACAATTTCTTTATGCTCTACTCCTTTAGCTACATTCTCTTCAAAAGGGACAATGTCTTCTAAAAACTCCTTATGAGCTTGCTCTCTTTTTAAGAGAACAGGCAGATCCTTCGCAATGCTTGCCTGACTTTTGAAAATCTCGACCAGATCATTCTTTTGGTGTTCAGTACGATGCAAGACCCCGCTAATAGTAGGAATAATTCTTGTTTTGAACAAAGAATGATCATCCTCAGCTCCCTCAAAGTATTTCCCAACACCGCCCTCATCTTTGTTAATGTCCTTCATAATATCCCAGTCTTTACGGTTAATTCCGTATGTATCAAGAATGCGATAGTGCTTCTTTGTATCTCGGTAAACGTCATATCCATTCCATTTTAAATAGTCCTTCAAGCTTTCGGTTTCAGCCACCTCATCATTTTCATAAAGTGGAATATGATCAAGCGCGGCCTCTTCTCTCCGTTCAAATTCTCTTGTATAGAAAGTAATATTAGGGAGGATCTTTGCTTCCTGTTCCAATGTTTTACTTTCATTTCCACTTTCTTCACTCATCGAGATCCGCTGTTCAGCTGAGAACATTCCCCCAGTGATCAGATGCCTGTGATCAGCACCGTCCAATTCCCATTGAATGACAACATGAAAGGTATAGGGAATAAATTGTTCTTTCTGATTAAAGAAATACTGTTGATAATAACGATTGTTTTGTTTTCCCCATGAAGTTCCAGGTTTAAGTATTTGGAAGATGGTTTGCAGGAATACACCTTTCCCACCCCCATTCATCATGGCAATGAGACCATTGGTTGATGTCTCTCCATTATGAAAGTTAAAAGTGGTATCTTTGTATTGCTTTTGCATGCCATCATACTTGAGGCCAACAATTCTAATTCGATGGATTTTCGGCATGCTCATCCTCCTCTGTAGTCATTAATTTTTTAAATAATTCATACCGATCATAATCGTGATATAGGTATTCAATTCGCTCAAATAGTTCATTCTTAGGAATCACCTTAGGTATATCATCCCGATCGAGAATGACGATTAACCCTTCCGTCTCTAATAAGCGCATGCTACTTGCAATTAAACCAATTCGGGTTCGTTTATTGGCTTTTTTAAACCCATAATCCTCTGTATCAACCTCCATGTATTTCCATGTTGTCACAACTTCCTTCATATCGATTCGTTCTGCTTCTCCGAAGGTCGGTTTAGTTTTGAGTATGCTATCCCAATTCATCATAAGATCATTGACTAGCCGTTCTAATGCGTAATAGCTAATCCCTTCCCGCTTCATGCGGATTCTTGCCGCCTGGTTGCGGTCTACGCTAGCTAAAAAAGCCATAATAACAACGCTAATAAGATGAAAGTGTTTTTTTGTTTCAATTTGCTTATGCTTTTCTTTCATATGAGTAAAATTCGTAGC
>C688J18823_10001394_pt1 | contig 14836 bp, 14 predicted proteins | sample HopSoiMetagenom1_FD_18823 | JGI IMG/M metagenome (IMG submission 18823)
ACTCCGGGGTGTACTTCTTACGCTTGCCCGACATACGGACAACCTTCCCGCAGGACCAGCGGTCCCACCAGTCAGGTGTCCACCTTCAAGGGTCAACCCCAGATCGACAAGTATCGCGCGTATGCGGCGGCGCGCTTCGAGCGGACCAAAACACCGCAGGGCCCACGCGGCATGCTGTTCTCCCCCGACTATGTCGGTAGCTCCGACGAACTCGCCGAGGCGTTGTACGCCCATGCCGGTTTTCAGCGTGCGGACGAGATCGCGTTCGCGCTGCCGTTCACCTTCGACGAGGAGGACTACGTCCAGATCGTCACCGATATGGCCGAAAAGCTGGGGCCGAGGTTGGGTTGGGCGCCTGCGGGTACTAACCAGCAGTGAGGTTTGTGCTGGACGTGAACCTTCCCGACGACGCTGATGCGTGCGACGAGCTGGGCAGGATCCTGCGTTACTGGGGTGGGGCGATGAAGGATTTCGATGAGCTCGAACCCGGAGACAAGCAGGACATCTACGACTCTGCCTATAACAGGGTCGGCTCGTGGGCCGTCAGCGCAGACGCGGAGTGAATGTCGGTCGCAGGCGTTAACGTCCTCGCATGGCCTACGACGAAGACTTGGCCGACCGCATCCGCGAGCTCATCGCCGCCGAGCGTGGCGTCGAGGAGAAGCGGATGTTCGGCGGACTGGCGTTCCTGATCAACGGCAACATGTCCGTGGCCGCCAGCGGCCGCGGCGGCCTGATGGTGCGGGTTCCTCCGGACGAGACGGAAAAACTGCTCGGCCGCGAACACGTCGAACCCATGGTGATGGCGGGCCGCGAAACCCGTGGGTGGCTGCTCATCGCCGCGGATGGCCTCAAGACGAAACGGCAGCTTCAGTCCTGGGTCACCCGCGGCGTCGGCTACGCCAAGAACCTCAAACCGAAGTAGCTGTCAGCCCTTCGGACGCCACACGCCGAACCGGTTGCCTTGTGGATCCTGCAGGTGGGCGAATTCGAGTGCGCCGTTGTCGGTGAGCGGGACCACCACCTTCGCGCCCAGGTCCTCTGCCTTGTCGATCGCGGCCTTCACGTCATCGACCTGGACGTAGAAGATCGCCCACGACGCGCCGCCCATCTGGGAGGTCTCCCAGACGCCGCCCTTGTCCCCTTCGACCATGCCGTAACCGTTCGACGGCTCATCGATCTTCCAGTCGAACAGTTGGCCGTAGAAAGCAGTGGTCGCACCCGCGTCGGGCGTGCCAATCTCGAAGTAGTTCACGACATTAGCCATTGGTGTCCTCTCTCGTCTCGACTGACTTGCGTGCTCGTTTATAGCGGCACCCACCGACACGTTTCCTCAACGCGCAGCTGGGTACGCAAAAACTTGATGGCGGATTCATCGAAGGAGCTGGTCAAAAGCCTGCTGAAGCAGGCGGGCACCACCTACGCCGAGGAGGCCGAGATCCGGCTGACGGACCAGCCGATGCCGCTGTTTCAACTGGTGACACTGTGCATGCTGGCCAGCAAGCCGATCGACGCAACGATCGCAATGCAGGCCGCGTCCGAGCTCTTCCGGGCCGGGCTGCGCACACCGCAAGCAGTACTGGACGCGGACCGGACGGACATGATCCGCGCGTTCGGCCGCGCTCACTACGTCCGCTACGACGAAAGCTCGGCGACCCGGCTGGCCGACATCGCCCGCGCCGTCCACGACGACTACGGTGGCGACCTGCGCAAGCTTGCGGGCCACAGCGACCACGACGTCAAGGCGGCAGCTCGTCTCCTCAAGCAGTTCAAGGGAATTGGCGACACCGGCGCCGACATTTTCCTGCGCGAAGTCCAGGACGTCTGGACCTGGGTGCGGCCCTACTTCGACAAGCGCACCATCTCCGCCGCGCGGCAACTCGGCCTGCCAACCGACCCCAATCAGCTTGGTGCGCTCGCACCACGCAACAACGCGAAACTTGCCGCGGCACTCGTGCGGGTCTCGCTCGACGACGACCTGCGCGACAAGGTGTCACCACAGCGATGATCCGGATCGGCACCTCGGGGTGGTCCTACGACCACTGGGCCGATGTGCTGTATCGGCCAGGGCTTCCGGTGGCCAAGAGGCTGGCCCGCTACGTCGAGGAGTTTGACACCGTCGAACTCAACGCGAGCTTCTATCGCTGGCCCAAGGACGCGACGTTCGCCGGATGGCGAGAGCGGCTGCCCGCCGGCTTCACGATGTCGGTCAAGGCGCACCGCGGGCTGACGCACTATCGACGGTTGGGTTCACCGGAACCCTGGGTTGAGCGGTTCGAGCGGTGTTGGACGGCGCTGGGCGATCGGCGCGAGGCGCTGCTCGTTCAGCTGCATCCGGGGCTGGAACGCGACGATGCGCGACTCGACCACTTTTTGAGTGTGATGCCGGACTGGATTCCGGTGGCGATGGAGTTGCGCCATCCGTCGTGGGACGACCCGGCCGTCTACGCGATGCTGGAGCGGCACCACGCCGCATATGTGGTCATGAGTGGGGCCGGGCTGCGGTGCATTCCGCAAGCGACCAGCGACCTGGTGTATGTCCGGATGCACGGGCCGCCGCAGGATTCGATGTATGCCGGCTCCTACCCCGACGACGAGCTGCGCCAGTGGGCGGACCGCGTCTCCGAATGGCACACAGATGGTCGGCGGGTGCTCGTTTACTTCAACAACGACCTCGGCGGCCACGCCATCCGCAACGCCAGAATGCTCAAGGAGCTGCTGGCGGCGCGGGTCGGCTGAACCGTCATTCCTTGACCCGCTGACAATCCGGTGCGAGTAGGCTCACACGACATGACAACGTCGTCCACCTTCGCCATCGTCGGCGGCGGCCTCGCCGGCGCCAAGGCCGCAGAAGCATTGCGCGACAAGGATTTCGACGGACACGTCGTTTTGTTTGCCGCCGAGGAACATCTGCCCTACGAGCGTCCGCCGCTGTCCAAGGAGTACCTGGCAGGCAAGAAGGAATTCGGTGACTTCACCACCGCTTCCTCGGCCTGGTATCGCGACCACCACGTCGAGCTGCAGCTCGGCACCGAGGTCTCGGCGATCGACCCGATTGCCCACACCGTCTCCGTGCCCGACGGCAGCACCGTGCGCTACGACAAGCTTCTGCTGGCCACCGGCTCGCACGCGCGTCGGCCGCCGATTCCCGGCGCAGACGCCGACGGCGTGCACTATCTGCGCACCATCGACGACGCCGATGCGCTGAATTCAGCTCTGGTCGAAGGTTCTTCGCTGGCCGTCGTCGGCGGCGGGTGGATCGGTCTCGAGGTCGCCGCCGGNGCCCGAGACCGCGGCNTCAANGTCACGGTCGTCGAAATGGCNGAGCTGCCGCTGATGGCNGCGCTCGGCCGCGAGGTCGGCGAGGTNTTCGCNNCGCTNCACCGCCAACACGGTGTCGACCTTCGGCTGGGAGCATCCGTGCAGGAAATCACCACCGCCGGCGGCAAAGCGACCGGGCTGCGGCTCGGCGACGGGTCCACCGTCGANGCGGACGCCGTCCTGGTCGCGGTCGGCGCGGCACCCAACACCGCGCTTGCGGAACAGGCGGGCCTGGCCCTCGGCGACGGCGGCGTGCTGGTCGATTCGTCGCTGCGCACCAGCGACCCCGACATCTACGCCGTCGGTGACATCGCCGCCGCCGAACATCCGCTGTTCGCCACGCGCATCCGCACCGAACATTGGGCCAACGCGCTCAAGCAGCCCGCGGTCGCAGCGGCCGGGATGCTCGGCAAGCAGGCCGAATACGACGAACTCCCCTACTTCTTCACCGACCAGTACGACCTCGGCATGGAGTACGTGGGCCACGCGCCCCACTACGACAAAGTGGTGTTCCGTGGCGACGTCGACGCCCGCGAGTTCACGGCGTTCTGGCTCGACGGCGATGACCGCGTGCTGGCCGGAATGAACGTCAATATCTGGGAGGGACTCGACGACATCAAGGCGCTCATCCGGTCCCGCGCGCCGTTGGGTGCCGCTTGATCCCCCGCAATCTGGTCGCGCTGACCGCCTCGATGCTTGCCATTGCGGGCTGTGCGGGTGCAACGGTGATCAACACCTCGGAGCCGCCGGCCCAAACGGCCACCGGCGCCCCGACCGCCGCGCCGTCGACGCCGCCAAGCAATGCGCACCTCGTCAACGCCTTCGACTACGTCGCTCACGTCAGCGACACCACGGGCTATTACTTCACGACGCCCAGCGGCAAGTGGCGGTGCGCGATTCTGACGCACACCAAGGCGGGCTGCCAGGCGTCGAGCAGCTGGCAATCCGGCCTCGGTATCGATGGTGAACCGGACGGCAACGCGATCGTCGTCGACCGCGACGGCGATCCGCAGTTCGTCACGCTGGAACAGCCGGAATTCTGGCTGGTGCCCGGCCCGGCCAAAGCGTTGCAGTTCAACAGGATCCTGGCGGCGGCNGGATTTCGCTGCAACGTGCAGGAGTCCGGCGTGTCCTGTCAGAGCGAGGCGAGCGGCAAGGGCTTCACGTTCTCTGCGCAGGGATTCGTACCGCAGTACACCGACGTGCCGGCTGGCGCGCCCTAGCCGTCGAGGACGCCGACGGCTTCCTTCCTCTCCAAGGCTGGCTGTTCCTCGTCGATCGGCTCAATGGTCTGGCGGCGAAACACCTTTCGCATCCGATCGGCATCGAGCTGGCCTTCCCAGCGCGCCACCACCAGTGTCGCGACACAGTTGCCCATCAGGTTCACCGACACCCGCATCGAATCCATGATCCGGTCCGCCCCGAGCAGCAACGCCACCGCCGCTACCGGGATCGCACCGTGCCCGATCGCGGCCACTGTGGCGGACAGCGCCAGGAACGACGAGCCGGGAACGCCGGCCATGCCCTTCGACGTCAGCATCAGCACCAGCACCGCGGTGACCTGCTCGCCGAGGCTCAGCTCAACGCCGAGCGCCTGTGCCAGGAACAAGACGCAGATCGAAAGGTACAGCGTGGCGCCGTCGAGGTTAAAGGAATAGCCGGTCGGCACCACCAAACCCGTTGTAGTGCGCGAACATCCAGCGTTGATCAGCTTATCCATGATGCGCGGCAGCACCACCTCGGTCGACGCCGTGCCCAGCGCGAGGAACAGCTCGTCTTTGATGTACAACACGAAGCGCCACAGGTTCACGCCGGCGAGGAGCCACGCGATCGCCGCAAGGATCAGGATGAACATCGCCGCACCCAGGTAACAGGCGGCGATGAGTTTCGCGTAGCTGCCCAGCGACGAGATGCCGTACTGGCCAATGATGTAGGCCATCGCGCCGAATGCCGCCAACGGCGCCAGCCGCATGATCCAGCCGATGATCGTGAAGAAGATGTTGCTGAGGTGCTCGATCATCTCGAAAACCACCGGAGGCCCGTGCTCGCCGAATTTTGCCAGCGCCAGCCCGAACAGCACCGCGAAGAACAGCACCTGCAGCAGCTGGTTCTCGGCGAACGCGGAGATCGCCGACGTCGGGATGATGTTCAGGATGAACTGGACGGCGTGGGGCAGGTCGCCGTCGCCAGTCTTTTTGGCCACCGCCTCTGCACCGGTCGCCAGCGTCTGCGGGTCGATGTTGAAACCGGCACCCGGCTTGACGAGGTTTCCGATGACCAACCCGAACAGGAGCGCGAACGTCGTGACGACCTCGAAGTAGATCAGGGCCTTGATCCCTATGCGGCCCACCGATTTGAGGTCGCCGACGTGCGCGATGCCGATCACGACGGTGCAGAAGATGATCGGCGCGATCAACATCTTGATGAGTTTGATGAAGCCGTCGGCCAGCGGCTTGAGGTCGGCGGCGAACGCCGGCCAGAGCCAGCCGACGGCGATGCCCGCCACGATCGCGACCAGGAGCTGGATGAACAGCGACGAGTACCACCGGGACTTGCGCGGTATGGCTTCAGGCATATGCATGGTGTAGTGAGGGCAGGTGTCGTAATGATCAGCGGCACATGACCGACGTGTAACAGCGGCGAAAGGCGAGACCGGCATGAGGATCGAGACGGGACAGGTCGCCGTGGTGACCGGCGGCACCAGCGGCATCGGCTTCGCGATCGCCGAGGCGCTGGTGCGGCGCGGTGTGAACGTGATGATCGCAGACATCCGCGAGGATGCGATCCCGGTCGCCGTCGACGCGCTGGCCGGTCACCCAGGGGATGCGGCCGGGGTGCGGGCCGACGTCAGCGTCGACGCCGACCTGGACGCGCTCGCCGATGAAACCGTCGAACGGTTCGGCCGCGTCGATCTGGTCTGCAACAACGCCGGGGTGGTGTGCGAACAGGCGCCGACGTGGGAACAGCGTCCAAGGACGTGGCGGTGGCTGATCGACGTCAAGCTGATGGGCGTGGTCAACGGTGTGCGCGCGTTCACGCCGCTGTTCATCGCGCAGGGCTCCGGCCATTTCCTGAACACCGCCTCGGCAGGCGGGTTGATGCCCCTGCCCAACCTCGCCCCCTATAACGCGACGATGCATGCGGTGGTCGGGCTGACCGAGACGCTGAACGCCGAACTGCGCTCGGTATCACCGCTTCTAGGCGCCACGGTGCTGTGCCCCGGGCTTGTCGACACACCGCTCGGAGCCAATTCGGTGAGGTTGGTTCCTAACGGTGCGGCTACCGCGCCAGCCGACGCGGGTGGCATGCCGCCCGGTGCGATCAACCCCACGATCGTGGCGCAGTCCGCCATCGAAGCCGTCGAGGCAGACCGGGTGCACGCCATCGTCGGCCCCGGGACCGATGTGGTGGTGCGGCAGCGCGTGGATGGCCTACTGGGCGACCTGGTCTAGAGCAGTGTCGCGCTGCCGTCGGTGTTGACCTGCACCTTGACGCCCGCGATGTCGTCGCGAATGGTTGCGGCGGCCTCCGAGGGGTCGGGGATCACCGCGAGCACACGTGCGTCGTCGGTAGTGCGCACGGCCAGGAAGGCCTTTTCGGCGGAGCCGGTCCGGTTGAACGGCGTGGTCCACGTCTCAACCGTGCCAACACCCGACCACTCGACCACCGCATCGCGGGTCGGTTCCCGGTCGACGTCGGATTGCACGTCTTCCCAACGAAATTCGTGGCTCGGGGGCTCCGTGCCATACACGCCGAAGCTGTGCTTGGTCAGGTATCCCCCGTTGGCGGTGATGAGTCCGCGCTGGCCGGGGTTGGCGACCAGCTGCTCGGCCATCGTGGCGATCGAGTGGGTGACGTAGTTGTTCCACGGGCCGCCGGCAAAGGTCAGCCCGCCGGTGACTGTCAGTGGCCGGGCCGCATCACCGACCGGCAGCCCCAATTCGTTGGCGGCGACCTGCACCGCGGACGGGAAGCACGAGTAGACGTCGGTCAAATCGAGGTCGTCCACGCCAAACCCGGCCAGTTGCAGCGCTCGCTGCCCCGCGATCCTGATCGCAGGCGAACGGTAGAGTTCTGCCCGCTCCCCGATGGCGTAGGTGTCGTGCGCATCGGTGCCCGCGTACGGAAAAACCCAACGCTCCGAAGGGATCTGCAGATACGCCGCCTTCTCCACCGACGTGAGCACCAGGGCCGCACCCTGATCCACCATGTTGTTCGAGTTCATCAGCTTGGTGTACGGCCAGCTGATCATTCGGTTGCGCGGACTGGGCTGCCAGATCTGGTGCGGCGCCAACGGCTCACGGCTCCACGCGTGCGGATTCTTCGCCGCCACCCCGCTGAACTGTGACCACAGCTCGCCGATGCGGCGCAGGTGCTCGTCGGCCGACTCTCCCGCGGCGATCCGCAGCGCCTGCTCGAACATCGGATAGACATAGGCGGGCCGGTCCAATTTGATCCGCAGCTCCGCGGGCCCCGCCATCGGNACACCGTCGTCGGCACCCTCGGCCATCGCAACCGACACATCTTGANTCGTCCAGTCGGGCTTGGCACCGCTTGCCCGCAAACGCGTTCGGGTACGCCATGTTTCGGCGCCTGCGATCAGCACAGTGTCTGTGCGGCCGCCCTGGATGTCCAGGCATGCCTGGTTGACCAGCGTCTGCGGGACGTTGCCACCGACTCCGGTGTAGCGAGTCGCGGCATTCTTGGCGCGGAGGCGCTGGGCCAGCAGTAGCCCCGGATCACGGTAGCGCCAGGACAGCACGCTCACGACCCGGGCCGAGTCGACGGCCTCGAGCACCCGTGGGTCCGCGGCCGCGCGGGCGGCGGCCACCATCAGGTCCACGGGTTCCACCCCTGGATNGTCGTCGTGCTGGTTGACCTGGCCGTACCCGATGAGTACCGGCGTCCTGGGGTCCATAGGCATGNCTTCTACCTCACGTGATGAGTGAACAAGACGCCTTCGGCGATCAGCCGATCGGTCTCATCGGCGTCCATGGCGAGTAGCTTCTGGCAGATTTCGCGGGTGTGCTCGCCGGGCATCGGCGCGGGCCGAAGCTCGGCGGGCGGAATGTGTAGGTAGGGTGCTGGGCCCGTCTCGGTTGGCATCGGTGCGTCAAAGAGCGGATGGGCCATGTCGCTGAACACCTTTCGAAAGATGATCTGCGGATCGGCCAGCACATCGACGGCGCGGTACATCGGCGCGGCGGGCACTCCCGCCCGCTGCAGCAGGTGCGCGACCTCCGTCTTGTCACGTGCACGCGTCCACTCGGACACCTCGGTACCACCGGTGACTACCGATAGCGCGGCGCGGTCGTCGTCGTCACGCAGCGATATCACGCACCACTCGTCATCGCCATCGCACGGATAAACCGCATGCACCGCGGGATCGCCGGTCACCGGCAGGCGTGCGGCGCGGGCAGTCTCTGCGACATACCCGGTGGCGAGCTGGTTGACCGCCACCTCGGCCTGCGAAATATGCACGTGCGCACCGGTTCCGACATGGTCACGGCCGATGAGAGCAGCCAGCGCGGCGATCGCGGTAAGCCTGGCAGAGACGTGATCGGGGAAGATCGTGGTGGCGTCATAGAAACTGCCGCGCGGGGCTTCGTCTGAAGTCCACAGCCACGTGACCCCGGTGGTGGCCCGCACCAGCGGGCCGTAGCCCATCCGCGCGCTCCACGGGCCGCTCGCCCCGAATGCGCTGCTCTCGGCCAGCACGATGCGCGGGTTGAGCTCCCGCAGGCGTTCGTATGAAAAGCCGAGCGACGCAAGCGTCCCCGGCTTGAAATTGGCGAAAACCGCGTCGGCGCCGACGACGAGTTTCTCGAACAGCTCGGCTCCCGCCGGATGCCGCAGGTCAAGGCCGAGGCTGTATTCATTGCGGTGGGTCAAGGCCCACGACCTGCTCATCACCTGACCCGGCGGCGTCTGGCGCAGGCCGTCGGGATACGCGGCGCTCTCGATCTTGATAACCTCCGCACCGAGGTCGGCGAACAGTCGGCCCAGCTCCCCGCCTGCCACGATGACGCCGAGGTCGAGGATCCGCATCCCGTCAAATGGCCGGCCGGCTGCGTCGCCCACCGACAAGGCGTCGGAATGTTCTGTCGCCCAGGCTGTTTCTTCAGTCCCGAGCGATGGCGCGGGGGTCGCGTATCCGGCATGCTCACCGTTGACCACGAACGGGCCCACCGGCACAGATAGGCCTGCACCAGCGGNGATTTCGACGTCGGCCAGTGCCCCGACAGCACGGAAATGTTCCGACGACAGCGCCTGCGCGGGCGTGAGCACCGCGGCGATCGGCACTCCCCGGCGTTGCCCCTCGGCCACNAGGTCGTCCATCATCTGCGCGGCGAACAGCACCGCGATGGCCTCGTTGAGTTCGCGTGACGCCGCATATCGCGCCGCGATGGTGTCGAACTTCGGNTCGGCGAACCGCGCGGGTNCACCCAGCCACGCGCGCATTCCCCGCCACTGCCGTGGCGACAGCAGGCAGATCCGCACGTAGCCGTCCTGGCATGGAAATATCGGGTAGATCTGCTGGTTTCGCGGCCTGCCCCGCCACAGCTCGCTGGACCGCTTCAGCCCGACAGCGGCCTGGCCCTCGGATCCGAACGGCGGATCGAGTGACTGCACGACCGCCTCGAACCGCGAGAAGTCGATGTATTCGCCTGTGCCACAGCGTAACCGGTGATAGTAAGCGGCCAGTGCGGCCCACGCGGCCTGCACGGCCGCGGTCGCCGACGCGACGCCGAGGGGCGGCAGTACCGGTGTTCCCGACGTCGGCCCGGTGCGCGACAGCGCGGTGGACATGGCATACAGCACCGGGTCGGTCGCCTGCCACGAGGTGTATGGACCTGTTGTCCCGAAGTCGGTGACGGACAACGCAACCAGATGGCCGAACCGCTCGGCCAGTGCCGCGCATGACGTTCCGAACACCGCCAGTCCGCCGTCGTCGACCACGATATCGGCGGTGCCGGCCAGCTCGATGAGCCGGTCACGGTCGGCCGCACGATCGGGATCGAGCACAGCACTGCGCTTGTTCGCGTTCTGCAAGGCGAACGCAATGCTCGCTCCCGCCACGCTCGGCAGCGCGCGGCGCGCCGGGCTACCGCCGGGCGGTTCGATTATCAGCACGTCGGCGCCGAGATCGGCCAACAACCGGCCCAGGGCGTGGGATTCGGCGCCACCGACGTCGAGCACTCGAAGCCGCTCGAGCAGTCCTCTGCTCACCGGGCCAGCAGCCGTTCCACCCACTCCAGGTGGGCGTCGGTCCCGGTGGCCACGTACATCAGGTCGACGAACGAGTCGGGGTAGCCGTTGTCGGCCAGCACCCCAACGGCGTCGGCGACCTTGTCCACCGGAGTGCCTTCGGCGACGTTGACCCGCACATAGGTGTGGACCGCCGAGGGGTCACGACCCGCCGCGCGGGCCGCGTCGTCGATGGTCTGGCGCTGCCAGTTGAGCATCTCCAGGCTCACACCGCCCGGCACATTGACCCCGGCCATCCAGCCGTCGGCGCGCTCCCCGACGCGCTTGAGCCCGGCCGGCGTGAACGCGCCGAGGTAGATCGGCGGGTGCGGCCGCTGGACCGGCTTGAGGTCAACCCACGACTCGGGCACCGACCACCGCTCACCGTCGTGTCGGACGGGGTTGGCGGTCCACAGCGCGTCGAGCGCATCCAGGAGTTCGTCTAGTTGCGCGCCGCGGCGGCGAAACGGCGCGCCGGCGGCCTGGTACTCCTCAGGTGACCAGCCGATTCCGAACCCGGGCAGCAGTCGGCCGCCGCTGATCACGTCGATGCTCGTCAATTGTCGGGCCAGCTGTACCGGCGGGTACCAGGGTGCGACTAATACGCTGCTGCCCAGCCGGGCGGTGGTGGTCGCGGTCGCGGCCACCGTCAACGCGATGAACGGATCCAGGTTGGTGCGGAACTGCTCGGGGATCGTGTCCTTGCCGACATAGCCCACCGTCGGATTGACCGCGGCCAGTAGCCGGTCCCCGACCCAGAGGCTGTCGGCGCCGAGTAGTTCGGCCGTCGACGCGAAGCGGGCGAGTTCTCCGACATCCAGGTGGGCGGACTCTCCGAACTGCGGCACCGCGAATCCCAGCACGAACGTCAGGCTAGTGCTTGAGGTTCCCGATTCGGGGTAGGCCCCTACCGTTGTTCACCCGCCGAGACGATGATGAGCCAAGTGACCGCCCAAGCCCTGTCCCCCACACTTTCCGACACCGAACTCGATCTGATCAATGCCTACTGGCGGGCCGCCAATTACCTGTCAGTGGGCCAGATCTACCTACTGGACAACCCGTTGCTGCGCCAACCGCTGGCGCCCGAGCACATAAAGCCTCGCCTGCTCGGACACTGGGGCACCACGCCGGGGCTCAACCTCATCTACGCCCACCTCAACCGCGTCATCCGTCATCGCGACCTCAACGTCATCTACATCACCGGTCCGGGTCACGGCGGTCCTGGCCTCGTGGCCAACGCCTATCTGGAGGGCACGTACAGCGAGGTGTATTCGGGCATCGAGGAAGACGTCGACGGCCTGCGAAAGTTGTTCCGCCAGTTCTCATTTCCCGGCGGGGTGCCCAGCCATGTCGCCGCCGAGACACCGGGGTCGATCCACGAGGGCGGCGAGCTTGGTTATGCGCTGGTGCATGCCTACGGCGCTGCGTTCGACAACCCGGACCTGGTGGTCGCGTGCGTGGTCGGCGACGGCGAGGCCGAGACCGGGCCGCTCGCCGCGAGTTGGCATTCAAACAAATTCCTCAACCCGGTGACGGACGGCGCTGTGCTGCCGATCCTGCACCTCAACGGCTACAAGATCGCCAACCCGACGGTGCTGGCCCGCATCCCGCAAGAGGAACTGGAGTCACTGTTCTACGGTTACGGCTACCGGCCGATCACCGTCGCAGGTGATGATCCGGCCAATGTGCATCAACAGCTGGCCACTGCGTTAGACGAGGCATTCGATCAGATCGGCGCCATCCAACAAGCGGCCCGGCTGGACGGCGAGACGGGCCGACCGCTGTGGCCGATGATCATCATGCGTACCCCGAAGGGTTGGACCGGGCCCAAGGAGGTCGACGGCAAGAAGGTGGAGGGCACCTGGCGGTCGCATCAGGTGCCGCTGTCCGAGACGCAAACCAATCCCGACCACATGGCCGAACTCGAGGCGTGGCTGCGCAGCTATCGGCCCGAGGAGCTGTTCGACGAGCACGGAGTGCTCCGGCCGGAGTTGCGGGCGCTGGCGCCCACCGGAGCGCGCAGGATGAGCGCCAACCCGCATGCCAATGGCGGGCTGCTGCTGCGCGACCTCGACGTGCCCGACTTCACCGATTATGCCGTCGCCGTTGACAAACCGGCGAGCGCAACGGCAGAGGCCACCCGCGTGCTCGGCACGTTCCTTCGCGACGTGATCACCCGCAACCCGGACCGGTTCCGTTTGATGGGGCCCGACGAAACCGCATCGAACCGGCTCGCGGCGGTTTTCGAGTCGACCGACAAGGCGTGGCTGGCCGAGACCGAGCCCGACGACGAGAACCTCGGCCCGGAGGGCCGCGTGATGGAGGTGCTCTCCGAGCATCTGTGCCAGGGCTGGCTCGAGGGCTACCTGCTCACCGGCAGGCACGGACTGTTCAACTGCTACGAGGCATTCGTGCACATCGTCGACTCGATGCTCAACCAGCACGCCAAGTGGCTGACCCGCAACAGGGAGCTGCCGTGGCGGCGGCCGATCGCGTCGCTGAATTACCTTCTGACATCTCATGTTTGGCGCCAGGACCACAACGGGGCGTCGCATCAGGATCCCGGGTTCATCGACCATGTCGCCAACAAGCGGGCCGAAGTGGTGCGGGTCTACCTGCCGCCGGACGCCAACACGCTGCTGTCGGTGGCCGATCACTGCCTGCGCAGCCGGGACTACGTCAACGTGATCGTGGCGGGCAAGCAGCCGGCGTTGAGCTACCTGGACATGGACTCCGCGATCGCCCACTGCACCCGCGGTCTGGGCATCTGGGACTGGGCCAGCAATGCCACCGGTGAACCCGACGTGGTGATGGCGTGCGCTGGCGACATCCCGACGCTGGAGACGCTGGCCGCCGCCGACATCCTGCGGCGCGAACTGCCCGAACTGGCGGTGCGCGTGATCAACGTCGTCGACATCATGCGGCTGCAGCCCGACACCGAGCACCCGCACGGGCTGTCGGATCACGAGTTCGACGCGCTGTTCACCACCGACAAGCCCGTGATCTTCGCCTATCACGGCTACCCATGGCTGATTCACCGGCTGACCTATCGCCGGGCCAATCATGCGCAGATGCATGTGCGTGGGTTCAAGGAGCGCGGCACCACCACCACGCCGTTCGACATGGTGATGCTCAACGACCTCGACCGCTTCCACCTGGTGCTGGACGTGATCGACCGGGTGGAGGGGTTGGCCAACCGGGCCGCGGTGCTGCGCCAGCGGATGCTCGACGCCCGCCTCGCCGCCCGCCGCTACACGCGCGAGCACGGCGAGGACGACCCGGACATCTCGGGGTGGACCTGGGATGCTGGATTAAACCCCGCCGACCGCTCGAACTCGTTGTCTCAGGACACGCTCAGCGAGAACGACTGAAATCGCCGGTAAACTTGCCCGCAATGTCTGAGCAAGCGCTGGCCCCGCATCCCCATCCCGTGGTGGGCCAACTTGCCGCACTGCACCATTTCCGCACTTACGTCGATATCGGCGTGGTCGTGGTGGTACTGGCAATCACGAATCTGATCGCCCATTTCACGACGTCGTTGGCCAGCATCGCGACAGTGCCTGCGGCCGCATTCGGGCTGCTGATCCTGGTTCGATCGCGGGGTCTCGGCTGGGCCGAGCTCGGGCTGAGCCGTGAGCATTGGAAGGCCGGTGTGGGCTACGCCATTGCGGCGGTCGCGGTGGTGCTGTCGGTGATCGCGATCGGCGCGCTACTGCCGTGGACCCGGCCGATGTTCATGAACAACAACTACGCGACGGTGTCCGGCGCGCTGATCGCGTCGATGGTCATCATCCCGCTGCAAACCGTGATCCCCGAGGAGCTAGCGTTCCGCGGTGTGCTGCACGGCGCGCTGAACCGCGCATGGGGTTTCCGGGGGGTGGCAGCGGGGGGCTCCCTGCTGTTCGGACTGTGGCACATCGCGACGTCACTTGGTTTGACCAGCAGCAATGTCGGCTTCACCAAGCTGTTCGGCGGCGGCTTGCTCGGTACCGTCGCGGGCGTGGTGCTGGCGGTGGCCGCGACGGCGGTGGCGGGTTTCGTGTTCACCTGGCTGCGCAGGCGCAGCGGCAGCCTGATCGCACCGATCGCGCTGCATTGGTCACTGAACGGGCTCGGGGCGCTGGCCGCCGCCGTGGTGTGGCACCTGTCGACCTGACTGCCTGGGTCAGCGGGCCTTGGTCCTCGCGCGAAACGCCCGGTTCTTCAATTTGTTGCCACACGTGGCCATGTCGCACCACGTGCCGCCGTGGTTGCGGGCGCGGTCGTA
>C688J18823_10001396_pt1 | contig 14832 bp, 12 predicted proteins | sample HopSoiMetagenom1_FD_18823 | JGI IMG/M metagenome (IMG submission 18823)
TGACAAAGAGGACGTCTTCGAGCCTGATTTTATTAATGTTTCAGGCAGGTTCTCAGTCCTTCAGATCTGCTGCTGCACAACTTCTGCTCACAAACCTAGTTCTGGTCAATATCGCTGCAGCTCGAATGCTGTGAAGGCACGTGTAAACGACCGCCCCAACCCGGATTTACTCGTTCGGCGCCTCATCTCTCGGCCATTGTGTCCGCAAGCAACATCGACCTCTGGGAGAAAACGATGAGCCGCAGAAAGGCTGGTCCAATGTCAAGCGATCAACAGAACGGGCGACAAAGAAACACGCAGCGTCGATCGGCTCTCGCCTCGGACGAGATACGCGCGAAGTTGCAGCATTTCACTGAGAGATTGGAATCTCATTCGAAATCCACGCCTGTGACCGCCAGAAACGTCGAGCAGCGCCTCGCGGCATTGCGCGCGGAAATCACCGCGGTTGTTAGAAAAGAGGCGAGGCCCTTTTGTAATTGCAACCAGATTACGGTAGCTTTCGGGCATGAGCCGGAGAAGTTCGAAGCAGAAACGAAGTTGGTTTGTCCCATCCATGGACGTCGTAGTCTCGGGGTAATCGTACCCCTCATGGGTCTGCCTTACGATGACAGTGACTTACGCCTTATCGAACTGATGGACAGGTACGCTCGAAGCTCACTGGAATTCGGAGGTCAAATATGAATGTTAAAAAACGGGATGCTCATTGCAAAGCAATCGCCTTGAGCGGGAAGCCATGCAGAGCCGCTCCGACTGATAGCGGGTTCTGCTTCTTTCATAGCGACCCAAATAAGGCGGCAGAGCTGGGCAGCATTGGCGGCAAGCGGAATCGTCGTCCGAGCGCTTTCAGCGCCGATCCCTCACTGTACAGTACGACGTCGTCAGTAGATAACCTCGATCGGATATACGAAGGCGTCCTCACGGGCGCGATTGCACCCAAGATCGCAACTATAGCCGTGCGGGTGATCATGGCGAAAAACCGGATAACAGACAAGATGGTCATCGAACGCGAAATGGCAGAACTGCAGGACGATTTGAGAACACTGAAATCAATGATTCGGATTAGAGATATAGAAGCTTTGACCTCTGAAGAAGCTCTGACGTCACAAGAAGCCCTGAACTCGGAAGGAGACCTGACCTCTGGAAACGAAGAGCCCGAGTCCTGAGCAGCGAGCGGTTAGGCGTGACCGCTCTTCGCACGGCTTGGACTGACGCGGGTGATAGCTTCCGACCGCTTAAGGCATCTACTCTACGAAAGCCATACCAAGCAGTGACTTGCGCAACGCTGCGCACCCTTAGTTGGCGTCCCCGACGGGATTTGAACCCGTGTTACCGCCGTGAAAGGGCGATGTCCTAGGCCGGGCTAGACGACGGGGACTCAGTTTAAGGCAGGAATGCTGATGAACATCTGATGGTAGCAGTCGCTTCCGTGGACTGTCAAAACTCTGTTGATCGTCACGACTCTCGATCGCGCCAGTCTGATCGATGGCCAGTCTCCAGTGTTGCTGACCTGGAACTCACTCTCAAGCTACCTCCTTCCGCGTGGCGCCTGTTGTTCGCGAGACGTCGCAAGCCTTCTCCACACCCCGCAGCCCCGAGTCGTTGCAGACTTATCACCGACGCTGAGGCCAATCGGTCAGTATTCAGCCCTGCGCGCGCCGGTTCATCTTGCATGTATACAGATTGCGGACCTTCAGTCGCAACGCATCTCCACTGGAAATCTGTCCAAGTGAATGAACTGTTAGGTACAGAAAATAATGTATTTACCCGCTTCCTGCTTCTCCAAAAGAATGTGGAAGGTTTCTATTTTGCTAGTGCAATGCGACGCCCGGAGCGCGCAATCTTGTCGAAAGGAACGCTGAAGCTCGCCAACATGCTCGAGGAACAACTGGTACCGACAAGCACGCGATGCAGTTCGGGATGTGCCGGTCTCGATGAGGTTTTGGGCGGGGGATTGCCCAGTGGTCACTTCTATTTAGTCGAAGGGGAGCCGGGAACAGGAAAGACGACGCTCGCCTTGCAGTTCATGGCCGATGGCATCAACAACGGCGAGAGGGTTCTCTACATAACGCTGTCGGAGTCTCGAGACGAGTTGCTCGCCGTGGCGCAGAGTCACGGATTGAACATCGATGATTCGGCTGTCCTTGAAGTCAGGCCGAGCGAGCTAGACTTGACGCCTGAAGGCCAGTACACCGTCTTCCATCCCGCCGAGGTTGAATTGAATGATCGCGTTCAAGCCATCATGGCTGAGGTCGACCGCCGTAAGCCGACCCGTCTCGTCATTGATGCCCTGTCCGAAGTACGGATGTTGGCGAAAGATCCGCTGCGCTACCGGCGACAGGTTCTCTCGCTGAAGGAATACGCTCCCGATCACTGCACGGTGATTCTGCTGGATGACCGGAGCAGCCGGTACGTCGATCTCGAATTGCACAGCATTGTGCATGGCGTGGTTTCCATGAGCCGAGTACCGCGCGAGTATGGCAAGACCATGCGCCGGGTCGAGGTCACCAAGCTGCGAGGCTGCGCGTTTCGCGAGGGCTATCACGACTACATGATTCGCAGCGGCGGCGTGGTTGTTTTCCCGCGTCTCGTAGCCGCCGACCACACCGATATCGAAAATGAGCAGCGGGTCGCCCGCAGCGGAATTGCGGAACTCGATAAGCTGGCTGGCGGCGGCCTTGACCGTGGCACCAGCACCTTGCTGATCGGTCCGGCCGGATGCGGCAAGACGACGATCGCCCTTCGTTGGCTTACCACTGCGACCGAGCATGGAGAAAAGGCGGCCGCATTCATCTTCGAAGAAACTGTCGGCACGTTGATGAAACGAGCGGCCAGCTTGGGTATGGATCTAACCGGTCCTCTGGCCTCGGGCCAGTTCCAAATCGAGCACCTTGATCCGGCGGAAGTTTCTCCAGGCGAGTTCGTGAACCTTGTGCGAAAAGCCGTGGAGGAAGATGGCGTTCGTAACGTTCTGATCGACAGCTTGAATGGATTTCTACAGGCAATGCCGGGCGAGCAATTTCTGTCCTTGCATCTTCACGAGCTTCTGACCTACTTGAACAATTCTGGGGTTGTGACCCTGCTGGTGCTCGCGCAAATGGGCCTCGTCGGAAGCGCCATGCAGACTCCCGTCGATGTGAGCTATCTGGCTGACAACATCCTGGTGCTGCGGTACTCTGAGTCACAAGGCCAAGTGCGACAGGCGATCTCGATGATGAAGAAGCGCACTGGCGGACACGAGCGGTCAATCCGGGAGTTGCGGCTGGGCCCGGACACGATCCATGTCGGCGATCCCCTGTCCGACTTCCAAGGAATCCTATCGGGCAGTCCAACAGCGCTGGTTCCCATGATGCAGAACGGGATGTTACATGGGTGAAACCTGCGCGAACGAGGTCCCAGTCCTGGTCTTTGCGCCGTTCGGTAAAGATGCGGCTCTCGTACAGAGCGTGTTACATCAGTCTGGAATTGCGATTGAATCATTCGGTGAACTACACGCACTCGAGGCCGCGATTGACGAGGATGCCGGGGCGGCGATCATCACCGAAGAGGTTCTGCAGAATGGCACAATTGCAGTGCTCGCGGAGCGCATCGCGCAGCAGCCGCGCTGGTCGGATTTTCCGATTATCGTTCTGACCGGAAGTGGAATGAGTACCGCGAGCACCGAATCGGCAGTACGGTCGAGAGCGCCTCTGGGGAATGTGACCCTGCTGGAGCGTCCGCTGCGCCCAGTTACTCTTATCAGCGCCGTCCGCAGTGCATTGCTGGCGCGAAAGCGGCAATATGAGGTACGCGATCACCTGCGCGAAAGAGAGGTTGCAGAAGAGGCGCTGCGGCGTGCTCATGACGCGCTCGAAACTCTGGTCGAACAGCGCACCGCGGCACTTCGAAGATTGTCGGTGAGGTTGCTTCGCGTTCAGGACGAAGAGCGGCGCCGTCTGGCACGTGAACTTCACGACAGCCTTGGGCAGGATCTCACCGCTGCCAAGATCAGCCTCGACATGCTCGCGCAAGAATGCAATACAGTCTCCGCACACCTGCGCGATGCTCAGACTCTGGTCGATCGCTCCATCTCCGACACGCGGACGCTGTCGCATTTGTTGCATCCTCCGCTGCTGGACGAAGCCGGGTTCATTTCGGCGGCAAAGTGGTATGTAGAAGGATTCGGTAAGCGCAGCGGCATCATCACGAAACTTGAACTGCCTCAGCCCGTCCACCGTCTGCCCCGCCGGGCAGAGACTGCCCTGTTTCGTATCATGCAGGAAGCGTTGACGAACGTGCATCGGCACTCCGGGAGCCGCGCCGTAGACGTGAGTGTTCGCTCGGACGACACTAAGATCGTGCTCACGGTCAAAGACTTCGGAATGGGGGTTCCACGCGAGGTCCTCGATAGATTCTGGAAGACCGGAAACGTAGGTGTCGGCCTAGCCGGCATACGCGAGCGGTTGAAAGAACTCGGTGGATCTCTGGAAATCGAATCGAACCTTGATGGCACCCTGCTCAGAGCCACAATCCCCATATCTCTGCCGAATACACTCGAACCGGAAGAGGAGATGACCTTACGGAGCGGAGAATTTTCATCAGCGTTCCCGGCCGACTAATGCAACTCCGCCGGGCAGCCGCATCTCCGCTAGCAATTACAATGGATAGATCTCGACTGAAGGGCGCAAGAACATGTCAGACCCTCTCTACCTAAGCCTGTGGTTTTCCGACTTCAATGGACCCGCCATGCTGCCGCACATCTTGGCTGTGCTGCAGCAGTTTCCTTTTTCCGAGCAGCGTCCCGGAGTTACGTACGTCGCGGTTCAGCCCGTCTCGTGGAATGAGGCCACGGTAATGGAACGAAGATTCTCACCTGGAGTTACTCCACAGGAAGCCGTAATTGTTGCCGCCGATCTGGTTCACGACGACTACTCCTATGTCTTCGACGCCTACTGGGACATGTGGACAGTTGATGAGAGCGGCAACTGGAATCTCGGACCAAGCCAGGTCAAGATCATCGCGCAAGGAGAGGAATTCCAGGACGGAATCCAGCAGGAGACTGGGCATATCGAGATCGATTTCGGGTTGGATTCGCTATTCATTCAGGAAGGCGCCAAGCTCACGAGCGAAACCGAAGCCCGCATCCGCGAAAATGTGCTGCGGTTGATTGAGTTCACGAAAAAAGTCGAGATACACACCCGGGCAACGTCGCGAAGGCTATGGTCCGAATCAGACGAGAGCCTTCCCCAAAAGCTGGTAGCAAGGCTGCAGAGAGTCCAGTGAATCAAAGCACAACTGCAGAGGACGCACAGGCTACAGAGAGTCTATCTCTGTAGCCTTGGCGTCCTCTGGCTTGAGCCGCTATTTCGTTCTGCCGCCTTCTACTTTCAGCTTCTCAGCCGCCGATGCCTGCGCCGCAGCCAGGCGGGCTGTCAGCACACGGAAGGGTGAGCATGAAACGTAGTTCAAGCCTGTCCGGTAGCAGAATTCTACGGACGACGGCTCTCCGCCGTGCTCACCGCAGATACCGACCTTCAGGTTCGAACGCGTCTTGCGTCCGCGCTCGGTAGCGATCTCGACGAGCTGTCCGACGCCTTCCTGATCGAGGGCTGCAAACGGATCCTGCTTCAGAATGCCTTCCGCAAGATACGTTGGGAGCACCTTGTTGACGTCGTCGCGAGAGAAGCCGAACGTGGTCTGGGTGAGGTCGTTGGTGCCGAACGAGAAGAACTCGGCTTCCTTTGCGATCTCGTCGGCCACGAGCGCGGCTCGCGGCAACTCGATCATCGTTCCGACCATATACTCGACCTTCATTCCCTTCTCTTTGAAGACTTCTTCGGCGACGCGCCGCACGATTGCACCCTGATTCGCCATTTCCTTCAAAGTGGCGACAAGAGGAATCATGACTTCAGGAAGCACTTTGATTCCCTTCTTCGTGCAATCGACGGCAGCCTCGAAGATCGCTCGTGCCTGCATCTCGGTGATCTCGGGGTAGGTGATGCCAAGACGGCAGCCGCGATGTCCGAGCATGGGGTTGAACTCGTGCAGTTGCTCAACCCGCGCCAGCAGCGCAGGAAGGGCTTTCTTCAGATCGCCCACACCCTTGATGTTGTAGTCCTTGTACTTCTTTACCAGCTCGCTCTTCTGTTTTCCGGTCATCACCGACAGGGTAGCGATATCGACCATCAGATCTTCGCGGCGCGGCAGGAACTCGTGCAGCGGTGGATCCAGGGTACGAATCGTGACCGGTAGTCCGTCCATCGCCTTGAACACTCCCGCAAAATCCTTGCGCTGAAGCGGCAGCAGTTTTTTTAGCGCCTTTCGGCGGCCCCTCTCGTCGTCGGCGAGAATCATCTCGCGCATAGGACCGATCTTCTCCTCGCCGAAGAACATGTGCTCAGTGCGGCACAGTCCGATCCCCTCGGCCCCGAACGTGCGTGCCTGAATTGCATCGCGCGGGATATCCGCGTTGGCGCGCACTTTCATCGTGCGATACGGATCGGCCCACTGCATGAACTTCTGCAGCTCGGGATCATCTGGCGAAGGATCGAGCGTGTTCAACTTGCCCTTGATCACGCGGCCGGTGGTTCCGTCGAGCGAGATCCAATCTCCCTCTTTGAAGGTCTGGCCCTTCACCCGCATTTCGCGAGTCTTTTCGTTGACGTCCACGTCACCGGCACCGGCGACGCAGCACTTGCCCATACCGCGGGTGACGACCGCAGCGTGGCTGGTCATGCCGCCCCGAGAAGTTAGAATGCCTTTTGCGACTTCCATGCCGTGAATGTCTTCCGGAGTCGTCTCAGCACGAACCAGGATGACTGACGCTTTGCTGTCCTTGTGAACCGCTTCCACGGCGGCATCGGCCGTGAACACGATCTGACCTACGGCCGCGCCCGGAGAGGCCGGCAAGCCCTTCGCCAGCACTTCAACCTTGGTGCTCTTCTCATCCAACCGGGGGACCAGGAAGTCATACAATTGGTTCGGCTCGACGCGGAAGATTGCTTCGTCTTTCGTGATCAGCCCCTCGTCGACCATCTGAATCGCGATCCGCACTGCGGCCAGACCGGTACGTTTGCCGTTGCGCGTCTGCAGCATGTACAGCTTGCCGTCCTGTACGGTGAACTCGAAGTCCTGAACGTCTTTGTAATGCTTTTCCAGACGCGTGGTGATTTCCCGCAACTGGTTGTACGCCTCAGGCATGATCTTATGCAGTTCAGCAATCGGAACCGGAGTGCGAACGCCGGACACCACGTCTTCGCCTTGCGCGTTGATGAGGAATTCGCCGTAGAACTCTTTCGTGCCGATTGCGGGATTGCGCGTGAAGCCCACACCCGATCCGCTGGTCTCGCCCAGATTGCCGAACACCATCGCCTGCACGTTGACCGCGGTGCCGAGCATATCGTCAATATTGTTCATGCGACGATAGTGTTTCGCCCGATCGTTCTGCCAGGAGCGGAACACGGCATCGCGCGCCAAGACCAGTTGTTCGCGCGGATCCTGCGGGAAGTCACGCTTGGCGTTCTTCTTGACCACCTTCTTGTACTCGGCGATCACTTCCTGAAGCGCCTTGGCATCGAGGTCGGTGTCCATCTTCGCCTTCTTCTGCTTCTTCTTGGCGTCGAACACCTCGTCAAAAGCGGCTTTCTCGATGTCCAGAACAACGTTGCCGAACATCTGGATCAGACGGCGGTAAGAATCCGCAGCGAACCGCGGGTTATTGCTCCTCTTCGCCAGAGCCTGCACACTCTCATCGTTCAACCCAAGGTTCAGGATCGTATCCATCATGCCGGGCATTGAGAACTTTGCACCCGAGCGCACGCTCACCAGCAGAGGATTCTCTCCCGTGCCAAGTTTCTGTCCCTGAAGCGCCTCGAGTTTCGCGAGCGCCTCGTCCATCTGCTTGTCGACGTCGCGAGACAAGCCGCCGCGCATGTATTCGCGACAAGCCTCCGTCTGGATCGTGAACCCGGGAGGAACCGGCAATCCGGCGTTCGTCATCTCGGCCAGTCCTGCACCTTTACCGCCGAGAACGTCCTTCATTTTGCCGTTGCCATCGGCCTTGCCGCCGCCAAACGAGTAAACGTATTTCGTCGCAGCTGGCTTGCTGGTAGGTTTTGTTTCCTTCACTTCAGCTTCGGGGAGAGTTGTAGTCGCCATGTATGAGTCCTTTGTGTGAAAGTCAGAGTCGATTCTGCTCGGCCTGGAAAAACGACATTCTACCGCGGCGAGCGAACCCGCTTCCGTGAGTTCAGTGCGCCGTCGAAATTCGGGAGATCCCTTTCGGGACTCGGCTTTTCACGTTCCCTGCCTGCTTGGAACGTGTCCGGATATCTCGCCGCAGCGGGAATCCGTTATGCTTTTGCCTCAGTCACAATCTCGGAGAAGTCCGCGATCGTGGAAAACTCTTTCAGCAGCGTTCGTAATAGCGCAAGCCGGTTTGCACGCACGCGTTCGTCATCGGCCATTACCATGACCTTGTCGAAGAACTTGTCCACCGGCTCTCGAGCGGTCGATAAAACCTTCAGAGCCTCAACGTACTGCTTCTTCTTCTGCTGCTCCTCAACCTGCACGCCTTCGCGCTCGAGATAGGCAATCAAACTCTTCTCTTCGTCCGCCGAATGCGGCAAGACTTCCACGTTGTGGGCAGGAGCAATTCCCTTCTCTTCCGCCTGCCTAAGGATATTCCGCATGCGCTTGCAAGCAGCGCCGATCGCCTGAAACTCCGGCATGTGCATAACCTGCTTCAACGCCTCCGCACGGGCAAGGGCATCCACGACATCGTCCGCGTCGGCCGCAAGCACCGCCTTCACAACGTCGTAGGGATACCCGCAAAGATCGCGCAGGTAAAATTCCAGCCGTTCACGAAAGAATGTGCCGACCGACGCCGCGTACTGTTGATCATCCCAGAATTTCTTTTCGGCTTCTGATTTCTGATATCCCGTGCGCGCATCGCGCATCATGTCGCCCAACCGAAGCGGCAGCTTCTTCTCTGCGATGATCTTCACAATCGCGTTCCCCTGTCGGCGGAGCGCGAACGGATCTTTCGACCCGCTTGGAACCAGCCCGAGTGCGAACATGCCGGCAATCGTATCGGCTTTATCCCCGATGGAGAGGATCGCACCCTCGGTGGAGCGAGGAACGTCGTCATCGGTCGACTCGGGCTTGTAGTGGTCATATATGGCGTCAGCGATTGAGAGGCGCGTTGCTTCGGGGAGTGTGGGGTCGAGTTGCTGTACGCGAGCGTACAACCCCCCGACAATTCCCTGCAGTTCGGTGAACTCTTTGACCAGTTCGGTCGTCAGATCAGCCTTTGCCAGGCACGCCGCCTTATGAATCACTCCCGGACGCACTGGCACTTCGTGCTGCTTCAAAATTTCGCTCAGCCAACTGCAGAGACGCTGCACGCGTTGTGTTTTGTCATAATAGCTGCCGAGATCCTTTTGAAAGGTGACGTGGCGCAGCAAATCGAGGCGTTCGAGAAGAGACTTCTTCTGATCGGTTTCCCAGAAGAAGCGCGCGTCGTTGAAGCGGGCGCGCAGTACACGCTCATTCCCGTGCCGGATTAAGCCTTGCGGATCGCTGTCGGTATTGAGCACCGCCAGGAAATAAGGCAGCAGCTTCCCCGATGCATCCTCGACCGCGAAATACTTCTGGTGGTCACGCATCACCGTGACCAGTACTTCTTCCGGAAGGGAAAGAAAGTGCGAATCAAATCCGCCGAGGATTACCGAAGGATATTCGGTAAGGTTCACGACCGTGTCGAGCAGCGCTTTATCTTCACGCCAGCGCGCGCCCGGAATTGTCCGAGTCGCCGCGTCCAAAGCCTTGCGAATGCGCTGCTCGCGCTCGGCGCGCCCGAGGACCTTTGCGTCACGCAGCGCATCCACATAGGACGTACCTGCATCCGAAATCGATACGGCGCGATCCGTCAGAATCCTGTGCCCACGCGACGTGTTCCCGGCGCGAATTCCGTCAAACTCCAGCGGGACGGTTTCGCGGTCCAACATTGCAACCAGCCAACGCACCGGACGCACGAACCGCTCGTTCGGCTTGCGCCAATACATGTTCTTGGCCCAATAGATGGTCGAGAGTTCCTTTGGAAGCCCCTCGGCCAGTATCTCCGCAGCGGGGCGGCCCTTCTTCGTTACTCTTGCGGAAACGCAATCGCCCTTGGGAGTAGAGATAACTTCAAGCTGGGAGATATCCACTCCGGCTTTCTTCGCGAAACCGTGCGCGGCGGGAGTTGGCTGCCCATCCTTATACGCAACGTTTACCGACGGCCCGGAAATTTGTTCAACAACATCGGCCTGTGAAGTAGAGATTCCCTTGGCCAGGACGGTGAGTCGGCGCGGCGAGTCGAAGGATGTGATCTCGCTACCGCCCAAACGTTCGCGGCTCAGCATCCCCGCAAGCCGTTCGCGCAGCTCTTTAGATGCGGCGTCGATCATCCGCGCGGGAATCTCTTCACACCCAATCTCTAGAAGAAAATCTGGCATGCTTTCAAACCATCAAGTTTCGCAAACAAAGCTTTACCGAACTGTGATTCGAATCACAGCAGCGCCTGAGTGGTTCAGCGTCATAGTCCCGCTGGCTGTTGCCGCCACTGGACGCCCTCGTACCCGCGACTACCCCACCGGCGATAAGGTTTCGTTCCGCGACTTGGTCTTCTTCGCCGGAACAGGCTCAGCTTCTTCCGCTCGCGAACTCACTTCACTTTTCTGCTGGTCCACCCAAGCCTTCGCAATGCCGACAGCCAAGGCGCGCACGCGAGCAATCACGCCCACTCGCTCTGTAACCGAAATCGCTCCACGCGCGTCCAGGATATTGAACATATGCGAGCATTTTAGGCAAAGGTCGTAAGCTCCCAGCAGCGGAAACCGTGGCTTCTCGCGCGCAATCACATCGCTCGGCCCTTTATCGTTCTTTAGGGCCGCGTACTGGTCGAGAAGAGCCTTGCACTCCGACTCGCACAGATCAAAGTGCTTCCAGGCCTTCTCCACGTCGGCCATCTCGAAGTTGTAGACGGAGAACTGCAATTCGTCAGCAAGCCGCACATCTCCATACTTCACGACCGCCCCGGATTCCGGATCCCGCGCCCACACGATCTCATAGATCGAATCAACATCTTGCAGAAACGCTGCGATCCGCTCCAGTCCGTACGTCAACTCGGCGCAGATCGGAAGCAGCTCGATTCCACCGCACTGCTGAAAATAGGTAAATTGCGTGATCTCAAGGCCGTCGAGCATCACCTGCCAGCCTACGCCCCACGCGCTTAGCGTCGGAGCTTCCCAATTGTCTTCCTCAAACTTGATATCGTGCTGGCGCAGGTCGATTCCGATCGCCTCGAGCGATTCAAGATAGACTTCCTGAACATCCTCCGGCGGAGGCTTCAGGACCACCTGTAACTGCATGTGCTTGAACAACCTGTTCGGATTGTCACCATACCGTCCATCCGCAGGACGCCTTGATGGTTGGACATACGCGACCTTGTACGGCTTTGGCCCGAGCACTCGCAGGAAGGTTTCTGGAGCCATGGTCCCGGCTCCGACCTCAACGTCGTAGGGCTGCTGCAGCACGCATCCACGCTGGGCCCAAAAGGTCTGCAGGCGAAGAATAAGGTCCTGGAATGTCGCCGGACTGGTGTTGGCTGGGGTCACAGGTTCTTCAATGTATGAGGGTTAATCGTTGATTGTAACGGATGAAGCGGCCAGCCGTCAGCTAGGCGGTATTCCCGAGCTTAGAACTCACCCTTTTCCAACATGGTGGCCGTCACCAACTTTTTCTCAATATGCCTTTGCAGAATTTGTACCAGCAACTTCCGCAAATCCGCGCCCTGAGCCTTAGGCCAGGGATTCCCTTCGAAGCTATCCACCGGCGCGCGGAACATTTGCGCCGCGAGCATGCGCGACTCCCTGGAAATCTCCGATGACGCTAGCCGCTTGTCGTCCGCGCACATCAGGCCATCCGCGAGCGCGTGGAAGTAGGCGCGGCTGCCGTTGAGACCTCGTCCGCAGACAACGCACTCCGTCAATTCCGGCAGGAATCCCACCAGGCGCGTGAGCCAGAGATCGAAATAAGTCACTGGCATCCATATCTCTGGACCGCTCAGAACATGCAGCACAGAAAGCGTCAGCCGGAAAATCGCGTCATTCGCTTCGTGATCGGGCAACAACTCATCGAGCACTTCCGCGATATGCCCCAGCGCCACCGCACGCGCGTAACTCACCTCCGACGACATGGGCGATTCCAGCACCTCGCACGAATCTAAACGTGCGAGGTCCTGCCGTTCGCGCACATCGTAGTACGCGCGCACGTACGTCAAAGGCTCAAGCGCGCCTCCAAAGCGTCGCTTCGACTTCTTTGCCGACCGCGCGACCCCGTGCACCTTGCCCTCCAGACGCGTAAAAAACGTGACGAGCAAGTCTGCTTCCCGCAGCGGATAGCTGCGCAACACGATCGCTTCTGACTCTCTCAGGGCCATAGCTTGGATCGCTTGATTTTAGTGGATGTAGACGAGCACGTCAGCCGCTGCGAAGTGCTCGGCATTTCTCACGTCCGCTATACTTGCAGAACCGTGAACAGAGTCATTGCCGCACTCCTGGTATCTTGCGCATTCCTCAGTTTCGCCAACGCGGAAGAAACATCGTTTCAGCGCATTCACGTACCTGACGCAAAAGGGAAACCTACCAAGGGTGTCCTTACCTTCAGCGATCAGCAGGAAGCCGTCGTGATCCGGCCCGCCAAGGGCAATGCGGTCACGATTCCATACCGTGAGGTGGATAAGTTTGTCTACGAATACACGAAGAAGCATCACGTGACCGAAGCCGCAATCGCTACAGCTCCGATAGGCGTTGGTGCGATCGAGATGGCCAGGAAATCCCCGTATCACTGGCTTGAGATTAACTACCACGTCGGGAATGTGCCAAGAATCTATATCCTTCGAATGGATAACCGCGAGTGCTTGCCCATTCTGGAGGCGGTAAAGAAGCACACCGCCAAGGATCCGGAGATCCTAGGCAACGCCGATAAGCGAAAGAAGTGAGAACTGCGGGGCATTGGGGCACACCCGCACTTAAGGTATGCGCCCTTGTTCAGCAAGGCTTCAAGCGACGAGCGTATCTAGCGTCCGTAGTACTTCGCGTTCCGCTCAGTGAAGGCATTCCACTTTTCCGGAAGATCATCGAGCGCGAAGATGGCTGAAACCGGGCACACCGGGACGCAAGCGCCGCAATCAATGCACTCCACCGGATCGATGTAAAGAAGTTCTTCGGTCCCATACGCAGGCTCATCCTTCTTCGGATGGATGCAATCCACCGGACACGCATCCACGCATGCGGTGTCTTTCGTGCCCACGCAAGGCTCAGCAATCACATAGGTCATAAAGGGTCATTCTCCTGAGATCGTTTCGACTATCTTACTACCACGCCACCACCATGGATTACCCCGTCAATCCACCGAACCGCACATTCTAGCAAGAATGCGACAGGCGGGTACAGCGATCCGTTGCGCCGTTGCTTCGAGCCGTTTCGGGACCGGATCAGATCGAACTCCGCCCTTAAACTAAGGTAATTTGTCCGAAACACCAGCAGATGCGTTAATACGTGGAAGTGATGCTTCGTTGTGCGGAAAGGCCTGCGTGAGGGGCGCAGCCCGATGAATAAGCTCAGTGTTGTAGTCTCCTTGATTACCGACGATAATGATTATCAGCTTGAGCAGGCGGCCTCCGCACAAGCTGCGGCGGTGCAACTCGGCGCGAGTGTCGAGATTATCTACGCTGATAACGACGCCGTTCAGCAAACTCAGCAAATTCTCAAGTTCATTCAAGAACCGAGCAAGCGTCCCGACGCCATCCTGGTGGAACCTGTCGGAACCGGCATGTCCCAGATCGCGCGCGCTGCCGTTGGCGCCGGCATCGGATGGGGCGTCGTTAATAGCCAGGTGGACTACATCGCTCAACTCCGCCAACACGCTCTGGTTCCCGTCTTCACCGTCGTCGGTGACCATGAGGCCATGGGAAAGATTCAGGGGCAGCAAATGGGCGCGCTGCTGGGCGACAAGGGGCACGTTCTATATATCGAAGGCCCCTCGGTTCGCGATGTGGCCAAGGTGCGCAGCAAGGGGATGATGTCAGGCAAGCCGCCCGGAGTCGAAATCAAGACCCTTAAGGGCGACTGGACCCAAAAAAGTGGATACAACGCGATGAAGTCATGGCTGTCTCTGAGCACTTCCCGACAAATGCATATTGGGATGGTCGCCGCTCAGAATGACGACATGGCGATCGGCGCCCGCCGTGCGTTCGAAGAGATCGCGGACCTGCAGGAGCGCGATGCCTGGTTGCGGCTTCCCTTCATCGGTTGCGACGGTGTTCCTCGGGCCGGGCAGGAATGGGTTCGGCAAAAGAGACTGGCGGCGACGGTGGTTGCGCCGCCAATCGTGGGTGAAGCGATGCAGTTGCTGGCGCAATCCCTTCGCGGTGGATCGCAGCCTCCTGAGCGAACCTTGGTGGCCCCGACTTCATTTCCGGCAGTGAGAGAACTTCAGAGGTTTCAAGCCGCCGCGGGGCGCTAACCCTTATCTTCACCCAACAGAACGGGCTGACAGCACTCGGCTGCCAGCCCGTTTAACTTTCGCGTCACCGGTTAACGGCGTCCACCACCCCCGTGAAAACCTCCGCCGCCGTGAAAGCCTCCTCCGCCATGGAAGCTCTGTCCGCTGCGGAATCCCTCTCCGCGACGGTAGCCACCACCATGGGCACGGTCGTAGCCTCCATGCCCATAGCTGCGAGAATATCCTCGATGCCCGTAGCCCCACCTCGGGCGTCCGTAATTGTGGCCCCAGTATCCCCGGTGACCCCAC
>C688J18823_10001398_pt1 | contig 14820 bp, 11 predicted proteins | sample HopSoiMetagenom1_FD_18823 | JGI IMG/M metagenome (IMG submission 18823)
TCGAGTGGTTATCGCGCATCGATCCCGCATCCCGCATCCCGCATCCCGCATCCCGCATCCCGCATCCCGCGTCCCGCGTCCCGTCCCGCGCCCCGCTAGTGCGGCGTAACGACCCGCGCGCGCGAGCTCTCGATCGCGCCCTGATGCCCCCGCTCCACCAAGAGCTTGGTCGTGAAGCGCTGAGCCTCGCTGATCCGCTCGACCTCGATCGCGGTTGCGTCGAGCGCCTGCTCCATGCGACCGAGGCGCTGCGCGATCTCCTCGAGCGCTGGCACCGTCGCCGCCGAAGCCACCCGGCGGCGATTGATGATGGTGAGAATGATCTTCGTGAAGCAGCCAAGCGTGGCCATGACGCCAATGAAAACCATCAACTCTTCGAGGATCTCACGTGACATGAATAATCTCCGATGCGCGACCCGGCGCCCTACGCCGCGACCTTCGAGATGGTTTCCGCATCCCGCGTCCCGCATCCCACGTCCCGCGTCCCGCGTCCCGCGTCCCGCGCTAGGCCGCGGGCGTGAACCAGAGAGGACGCCGATACCGGATGCAGATCTCCTCCCCCTCAGCAATCGGGCGAAGCGCCATGAGCGTCACTGTCTGCTCCGCCTCGTGGCAGACGATCTCCGCGTTCGGCTCCTCTGCGTGATTGCAGAGCGAGATGACGCCGAGGACGATGCACGCGCGGTTCTGCCGATCGCCGAAGCGGAAGTTGTAGTCCCCGAGCCGCGTCTTCGAGATGCGCCCCGCGTCGGCATCGTCATAGACGATCACCGGGCAGGTCACGATCGCCGTACCGACGGCAATCTCCTCCGTCGCCACGAGACCGCGGCCTTTGCGCTTGAATTGGCGGATGGCGTACATGCGTGCTGGATCAACGTCTGTAGGACCCGGAGAACACAATCTTGACTCTGATTCTTCAGCCCGGGTCACGGAACGATGACGACGGTCGCGGGCCCTGCGGTGATGACGTAACTTCGGCACATGATCACACTCTTCCTCGCCTTGCCGCTGCTCGCTCGGGTCGCCCAACAGCCGCCGCCGCCGCGCCGCACCGTACCCGATCCCGGCATCGTCGCCAGTCTCCAGAAGGCGACGCCGGCCGGCGTTCAGAGCATCTTCGAGGGTCGTGTGACCGGCGTCCGATTCGGGTCGGCGGCCGGTGAGCTCTGGGTCGCGGTACCGGGGTCTGCGTATCACCTCACCTGGTCGGACAACCGTGTGCTCGCCCGCGGTGCCTTCGACGGGCGGGCCGGTGTCCAGGCGGTCGCCTTCGACCCCGTGAAGCGGCGAGCGCTCGTCACCACCGTCGGACGCGTCCCCGTCAGCGCAACGGAGGCGCCGATGCCCGGCATGGCGCAGCGCGTGGCATCTCGTCCGGCGGCGCAGCTTGCGTTCTTCGACGACGCCGCGCGCGGCGAGCGCGTCGCGCCCGCCAGCCTAACGGGAGCGCTCGGCGAGTACGCCGTCGGCGCGCCAGCCGTGGCACGGAGCGCCAACGCCTCCGGCCATCGTGTTGCGGTCGTTCCCCTCACGGTCGAGGATCGGCTCACGATCATCGACGCCGACGCGGGGACGCCCATTGCAACCGTGCCACTCGGCGTCGCTCCGATCGCCGCCGTCGTCTCTCCCGATGGGGCGACGGCGTACGTCACGAACCTCGGCGGCAACAGACCGGGAGCGAACGACCGCGCCGCCCAGCAGTGTTGCTATCCTCGCGGCGAGCGCGTGCGCACCGACGCGCGCGGCATCGCCGACTCGGGCAGCGTCATGCGCGTCGACCTCGTGACGCGACGCGTCACCGACTCCATCCGCGTCGGCCGACATCCGACAGGCATCGCCTGGGACGTGGCCCACGCCCGGCTCTTCGTCGCCGAGGGAAACGACGACGCCGTGAGTGTGATCGACACGCGCACGAATCGCGTGTTGAGCAAATACGCAATCGCGCCCTTCCGCCAGCGGGGCATCGGGGCGCAGCCCACCGCCATCGCCGCAGCACCCGACGGTAGAACCCTCTTCGCCGCGCTCGGCGGTCTCAATGCCGTCGCCGTGTTCGATGTGGCCGCCGACGGCCGCGGAACACTCGCAGGTCTGATTCCGACGGCCTGGTATCCGTCGAGCCTCGACGTGAGCGCGGATGGCCGCTACCTCGCCGTCGGTGCGCTCCTCGGCGTCGGCTCCGGTGAGGGCCGAACCGGCGGCTCGCCCGGCAAGACGGGACGGTACGTGTTCGCTGAACGCGGGTCCGTGAGCGTCGTTGAGATTCCCAGCCGAACGCAGCTTGCCGCGTACACGGCCGCCGTCGCCGCGAACGATCACCTCACCCTCGCCGCCGCGCCGACGCGCGACACCGTGCGCCGAGGGTCGGCCGTGCCGCGCGCCGTGCCGCTCTTCCCCGGCGACTCATCGCTCGTTAGGCACGTCGTCTACATCATCAAGGAGAACCGCACCTACGACCAGGTCCTCGGCGATCTCGGCCGCGGCGACGGCGACAGCTCGCTCGTGATCTACGGCCGCGACGTGACGCCGAACCAACATGCCCTTGCCGAGCAGTACGTGACGCTCGACCGCGTCTTCGCGAGCGGCGGCAACTCGGCCGACGGTCACCAGTGGCTCACCCAGGCGAACGAGACGGACTACGCGATGTGGCCGCTCTATCAGGGGCGAAGCTATCCCTCCGAAGGGATCGACCCGCTCGTCTACTCGTCAGGCGGCTTTCTCTGGGAAGCGGCGCAGGCGAAGAGCAGGACGGTGAGCGTCTTCGGTGAGTATGCGCCGACGGCGTCGGACTCCATTCCCGGGGTGCGGGCCTCACTGATGGCCGAATACCAGCGCAACGAGGCCCGCGGCACCGGCTATTTCCGCGATCTCCTGCGGTCGCGCTACGACACGCGCTCCAACATTCCGTCGCTCGATCGGGTGCTCGTTCGCGAGTATCCCGGTTGGACGCAGGAGGTGCCGGACGTCGTGAAGGCGCAGGTGATCCTCGATCATCTCCGGCAGTGGGAGACGAAGCGCGCGATGCCCGATCTCGTGATGGTCATTTTGCCGAGCGATCACACCGTTGGCACGTCGCCGGGATGGTGCGTGCCGCGAGCGTGCGTTGCCGACAACGATTTCGCGTTAGGCAGGGTCGTTGACGGCCTCACGCACTCGTCGTTCTGGAAGGAGATGGCGATCTTCGTCATCGAGGACGACGCGCAGAACGGCGTCGACCACGTCGACGGCCACCGGACGACGGCATTCGCGATCTCGCCCTTCATACGTCGCGGGAGCGTCGATCACACTTTTTACAACCAGCCGAGTGTGGTGAAGACGATCGAGCTGATGCTCGGGCTGCCGGCACTGAGCCTCTTCGATCTCGTTGCGACGGACATGCGTGCGAGCTTCATCCAGCCCGGCGAGCAGCCGACGTACACGCCATTCACGGCGATCGTGCCCCGTCAGCGGATCGACGAGACCAACGCTCGGGTGAGCGAGATCCGCGGCCCCGACGCCGCGGCGCGTCGCCGGGCAGCGCTCGCGTCCTCGCGCATGAGCTTCGACGGTCCCGACGAAGCGCCGTCCGACCTGCTCAACCGCATCCTCTGGCACGACGCGCGCGGCTGGCGTGCGCCGTATCCCGGCGTGAAGCGAAGCCTCTTCTTCCCGATGTCCCGCGATCTCAACGACGACGAGCGCGAGGAGAAGCGCGGCCGCGATCGCGATCGTTAGGCCAGTCGATCTCTGGACCTAACGATCCGCCGCTGTTGGTCGCCTGACAATCGTCACCTTCACCGTGCTCGGGTACAGCTTCGAGTGGTGCACCGCGTTGTGCGCAACGAGACCCTGCGTCTCGTCGTAGTTCTTTCCGCCGGTGTTCAGGTTGCGATCGAAGCGCGGGAAGTTGCTGCTCGAGACCTCGATGCGGATGCGGTGGCCCGCGTCGAAGTAGTTGCTCGTGGTGAGCGGGCCTAACGTGACCTTGTACGTCTTGCCCGGCTCCATCCATACCTGCTTGTCGTAGCCATCGCGGTATCGGACGCGCTGGATCGTCTCGTCGAGGTTGTACGCGCGGCCATCCGGATAGACGTCGAGCAGCTTCACGGTGAAGTCGGTGTCCTTCCGATCCGACGAGACGTACAGCGTGACCTCGATCGGGCCGCTCACCTCCGTGCCCTCCTTGAGCGGCTCCGATGAGTAGACGAGAATGTCCGGCCGCGCCTCCATCTTGCGTTGATCGAACGCGCCGCCCTGCACCGCGTTGCCCGTGCAGCATACATTGCCGCCGTACGAGGGCACGGGATTCATCGGATCGTAGGAAAAGCCATCGGGCTTGTCGGCCGCGGGAGCGGAAGTCGTTAGGCCTCCGTCGCCGTCGAGGGTGTTCGCCTTCCCGCCACTCGACAGGTAATACGTCACCGTTTGTGCCCCGCGCGGCGGCCACGTGTCCGACGTCTGCCACTTGTTGAGCCCCATCGTGTAGTAGCGCACCTTCGGCAACGTATCCAGCAGGTGGTTGTTGTCGCCCTTGAGGAACATGTCGAACCATCCCCACGTGAGCGCGTCGTAATCGAGCCGCGCGTCGCCGACGCTGCGCTCGCCAACGACGGTGTTCTCCGTCGCGCGCTTGTACGAGCAGTGAAGCGTCGGGGCGATCACCGCGTACTGCTGGTTCGCGATCTCCGGACGCGCCGTCTTCCTGACGTGATTGTACGTGGCGAGGTTCGGGCCGACCGAGACGTCGTACCAGGACATGAACCAGAGCCCCGGCACGTTGATCCGCATATCGTCGTGAAAGAGGCCGCCGCGATACCACGCCGGATCGTTAGGCGTGCGCTTGATCATCGCGCCGCCGGTCGCGATCCCCGGCATGCTGTCCGCGAAGATGCCGGGCGGACCGTCGACGGCCTTGATGATGTCCATCTCCGGCAAGTGCCGCAGCGCTTCGGACCAGTCCACCGGCGGCGCCTGCTGTGCCAGGTCGAATGACTTCGAGGCGCGAATGAGGTCCTGCTGCGAGCTGCCCGGCGGGAACATCGGCCGCACCTGATTCTGCTCGCCGGCGAGCCACGCGATGAAGAGCATCTGCACCGCCCCGCCGCGATACCAGTTCCCCTGCTCGTAGTACGGCGCGACGCGGCCAACGCCCGCGCCAAAGCCCTGCGGAATGATCGCGCTCAGTCCCGGTGGCGCCTGAGCGGCGACGGCCATCTGCCATTCCGCCGTCGATGAGCAGCCGATCAATCCCACCTTCCCGTTCGCCCACGGCTGCGTCGACATCCACTGGATGGCGTCATAGCCGTCCGTCGTCGGTGGGCCGAGGATGTCGTAATTGCCCTCGGAGAAGAAGTGGCCGCGCTCATTCATCTCGACGTAGGCGTAGCCGCGCTTCACCGCGTCGAGCTCGGCGCTCATGTCGCGCGGCGCGCCGTTGCGCACGTCCCAATAGTTGAAGTTGTATGGCGTTCGCACGAAGACGACCGGCACCGGACCGGCCGCGCTCTTCGGACGGTAGATGTCCGTCGCCATCCGGAGCCCGTCCCGCATTGGTACCATCACCTTGCGATCGATGACGGCGATCGACTCGAGCGCTCTTTCCTTTTCCCAGCGCTGATTCACGAGCTGCGTGTCGCGTTGGGCGCGACCCTGCGCCGGCGCCGCGGCGGGGACAGCTACGGCGATCGCGAGCGCGACGAGGTGGACGATACGAGCCATAACCTCTCCCGGTACGAATGGACGAATCGAGTCTGGCAGCCGGCCGAACATGGCTCCGGGCAGGCTTCACGGCAATCGGCGATTCCCGCACGGCTGGTTGTCATCCTGAGGAGCGGAGCGACAAAGGATCTACTCGGCGCGAGAGGAGCAGGAGCGCGCGCGAGCAGCGCGCGCGACTCCAAATAAAACAAGGGATGACAAGGGCGGTCTGGCTCGGCTCGCTGGTCGGGGCACGTCCGTTGCCGGTTCGAGGGCGCCGCGCGAGTGGCGCGGCGACTCACCCGAGGGGAGGATCGAACGATGGGGAACCGAAAGGACTATCACGAGAACGAGCCCGCGACGCAGGGCCAGGAAGAAGTGCGCGACTCGAAGCACGCGCCGCCGCCGTCGCAGAAGGGCCCGCAGTTGCACGCCGAAGGACAGCACGGCAGCAAGACCCACTCGCGCTTCATCGAGCAGCAGCACGAGGGCGAGCATCGCGAATCGCGGGAGGACCGCGCCCAGCACGATCGCGACCTGGCCGCCAAAAAGGGGGGCCGCCGTCTCGTTGAGGACCGCGAGCAGCACGACGAAGCCGAGAAGAACAGCGAGCACACCCAGCTCTTCGTCGAGCACAATCTGGATCGCGACCAGGGTCCGAGCGACAACACTGGCAATCTCCACGGCGTGCTGGAGCACCGCGAGGCGCGCGCCGATAATCGCGCTCGCGACTCCAAGGGTCTCCGCGCCAAGGAGTGAGCGATGCCTCCCCGGAAGGAGGAGACGCGCGACGACGCCCTAGTCCAGCCGGAGAGCGGTTACCCCGACGGCCAAGCGCCGACGAAACCGAGCGCGGATACCGAGTCGCCGGAAAGGGACGGCGAGATGCGGAAGGGGAGCGAGGCGGAATTCGATTCGCCGAAGCCTTCTCGAGCAGCTGCTGCCGATTAGCAAGGAAATGGCCCTTGAAACCACTGACACTGCGCTGAAACCACTGACCTGCTCCGCGTACAGAACGAGTTCTTATCCCAATGATGCTCTTGCTGTTTGTAAGTGCCTCGGGATGCATCGGGTGGGTGGAGATTTGGATGCCGAGCAGTTCGTCAGTGGTTTCAGTGCCGTGTCAGTGGTTTCAGGGGCCCAAAAGACTCGACGTCCACAATTGCCTACTAGCCGCCGACGCAGCCGGTCGTAGAATCAGCGGAAAGCCGGAGTAGCGAAGACAAAAGCGCTCCGGCCAAACCGCGCGCCGGCCGGTTGATCATCTCGGCGTCGCGACGTGACACGCAGTTTGTCCTCGTCAGGCAACGCTCCGCCGCGAGATGGATCAAACCATTCGCGAGCTGGATGTGTCGCATATGAGAGTGCGAGTGAACGATGATTCACTCGAATGTCCCGCAGTGGCATCCGTCATGCGGCGTCAACGGTAGACTCTATCGGCTGGAAAAAATGACTCGGACGCGCTCACTTCTCCTGGTAGGCGCCGCCGTCGTCGCGTCGCTGCCCGCAGCNNCTCTCTGCGCGCAGGGCCCGATGATGCTCGAGGCGTACGCGGCGCGAAAGCAGCAGCCCGTCGATCTCGATTTCGGCGGACTCGGTTTCACCGGCTACACCGGCATCTTCGGCCTGCGCTTGAGTGGCGGCTTGAATGTCGGTCGCAATGACGGGACTGAGCAGATAGCGAACTATCCGTACACCCAATGTTCGCCGGCTCCGTGTCAGACGAAGGTCATCACCAGCAACTACAAGTCGGATCCTGGACTGTACGTCGGCGGGTGGACCGCGGACGCCGACGTTCTCGTCGAGCCGTTCCGGCGCGTGCCCGTGATGAAGTCACTCCTCCTCGGCTTCTCGCCGTATGGATTCTTCGGGGTTGGCGGCTATGGGCTGCGGCCGCGCGGCGCACCGGATTCCGCGGTCGCGACGCTGAACTACGGCGCCGGCGCCCACCACGACCTCCTTGGTTGGCTCGGGGTCGGTGTCGAGGCGCGGTATCGGCGCGGCCTCCACAGCGATTCCGCGGTCGCCGTGGGCTCGTCGCGCAGCTGGGAGTACCGGCTTGGCCTCACCGCGAGCTTCGGCGGCAGCCGCAACTTCCGGCGCGCGAACGTGCGATCTGACCCGCCACGTCCGCCGGTGGTCGAGCGACGCATCTACGTGTCGCCAGCACCAGCACCGACGCGCTACATCATCGAGCCGAGCGTGAGCAACTCGCGTCTCGCGTCGCGCGTGCTGGCGACATCCGACGAATACGTCGGGACGCGCTATCGCTTTAACGGCACGAGCCCGCACAACGGCTTCGACAGCCCGGGTTTCGTGCAGTGGGTCTTCTGGCGCGAGGGCGTCCGACTCCCGCACAGCGCGCGTCGGATGGCCGATCTCGGTGATCCGGTGTCGACGCGAGCCGGCGCGCTCCGACCGGGCGATCTGCTCTTCTTCGCGAACGACGGCGATCACATCAACCACGTCGCGATCTACGTCGGCAACGATCGTATCGTCCACTCGACCTCCACCGGCGACGGCGTGCGATACGACGTCCTCGGCGAAGGAGAACGCGGACGCTGGTTCGCGGGCCATCTCGTGCTCGCGCGCCGCATCGCGACGACCGATCGCTACTGGGACTCCTATCCAGACGACAGTCCGGGGTCCGCCGATAGAGCTCCTCGGCCTGGGCGCTGGTAGAACAGTTATCGGTTATCAGTCCATAGTTATCAGGGACTTCGGAACGAAGCGTTTGTTGGATTGTCATCCCGAGCGGAGCGAGGGATCTGCTATTCGCCCGCGCCAAGGACGCAAAAGACTGCCACAGCAAACCACTTTTGCTGTGGCAGTCTTTTGCGTCCTTGGCGTCCTTCTCGTTTTACCCCTTACTTCCCCGCCGAGAGGAGCCGATCGGTAATCGCGTCGGCCAGAGCGCGCGCGTCGACGGCGTCGCTGTCGGTGAGGATGATGATCGTCGCCTTGCTCTCGGGGATGCGGACGAACGCGTTGCGGCGACCCGATGGCGTACCGTACTCCGCGTAGCGAGTGACGCCGCGATAACTGTCGGCACGCCACCCCGCGCGCATTGGTAGCTGCCGGACGTCGCTGGAGCCGTCGGTCGCCGGCAGGCTGTCGGCCGCGAAGTCACGATAGTTCTCGAGCCCGAGCTCCCAGCGATACAGCTCGTCGACATTCGATTGGAGCAGGCCGTCGGAGCCGACGATGGTCCGGTGCGCGCCGATCGGCGTGAAGATTCGCCGTGTCACCAGCTGAGTGAAGGGCGTCCCCGTGCGACGTGCAACGAGCTCGGCGAGCTGTCGGCCGCTGTCGGGCCAAGACTGCATCGTTAGGTACTCGCGCACAGTGGTGGCGCCGGCCTGCGTTCCGATCGGCTCGTCGAGCGAGAGCTTTCCCTCGCGCGCGGCGATGAGCGCCGCCATGGCGTCGAATCCGGCTGACAGACCGCCAAGCGCGAAATTGGGCACCGACGTCGTCGGCATGTACCTGGCCTGCGGCGGGATGCCGTATGATCGATTGACGAGCACCTTCCCGTTCCGTGCGACGAGTACCGTCGCCGCGGCGCCCCTGGCGCCCGCGCCGAAGAGCGAGTCGATGAAAGAGTACGAAACTGCCGATTCGGCGTTTGCGCGATGCAGAACGCGCCGCGCGCTGAGGTCGAAGCGGTCGCCTGGGTACAGCGTAAGGAACGGCTTCCCGGGATCGTTGGGCTCGCGGCCCCCGTAGACGAACGCCTTGTTCCGTCCGATGATCTCGCCGGTATCGCCGCGAACGAGCCATGCGGTGCCCTCGTCCTCAGAAATGCCGAGCAGCTCCGGGTGGCGAGGCAACAGCGAGTCCGCGAGATCGGCGAGGCGCTCCCGCGCCACGACGTGCTGATCGATGGCGACGCCACGCAGGAAGCCGAATCCCTCCTCGTAGCCCGGCGCCATGATGACCGTGTTGCCTTCGCGCGCGCCACGGAGGAGATAGCTCGCGAGAATCGATGCCCCAGCCGACGACCCACCGACGACGCCGCCGCGGGCGAGGACGTCATGAAACGCCTTTTCCGTCTTCGTCCCCGCGTAGGAATCGACAAGATGCCACTGCCGCCCGCCCTCGAACCAGACGCCGCCGGCGCGCGACAGCACGGCCGTGAAGCTGTCCGTGTCAGCGAGCTTCTTGTCGGTCGTATGCAGCACGACGACGTGCTTCGCCCCAGCGGCCTTGAGCGATCGCGTCCCCTGCCAGTCAGCCGGGTAGACGCTGTCACCTCCCGCCGTCGGCACGTCGACGATGAGGGCATCGGGCCCGCCGGCTAGCTCGATGAACTTCCCGAGGACCTCCGGGCCTAACGAGCCGCCACCGACGACGAGCACGGCCCCATGCGCGGGCCCGACCTTCGGTGCCTGCGCGGCTGCGACAATCGGCGTCAGCAGCGCCGTCACCGTAGAGAGAATTCGAATCGACTTCATTTCATTGAAGGTGAGAGTTGATTGTACTGGACAGTTCGATGGCATTCGACCGTTGCGACAACCTGATCACGAATGACGCGAATGAACGCGAATTTCTCCGCGAACGCGCAAGGCTCCGGCGGCCTCCGTACAGTCCGGGCTTTTGTGAACGGCACACCTGTCAAGTCCGCGGTAGAAGCATCCCGAGGTCGTCACCAAAGAATCCCGGCTCGTAGCGTGAGGCGCTCTCCGCTCACACGGAGCAATTCGTCTTCATTCGCGTAATTCGTGATCAGGTTTTCAAAAGGCTTGGATGCCCCCGAAGCAAGATGACTAACTGACATCCGGGATCGCGCGCGTCAGCTCGCGCCTCGTAACGTAAAAGTCCGGATCGACGACGAGCTCGCCGCCGCGGCGGGCGCCGGAGACGCGCGTCGTGCGCCAGATCTCCGTCGGGCGAAGCCATTGCCGCACGCCACCGATCGTGACCAACACCGGCATGGCGAATCCCGGCACCACGTTGGTCCAGCGATACCGCACGATCGAATCGGCGAGCACGTACTCGAGTGTGGGAATCTGGGTCGTCATCAGATACTGCGCGAATACGGGATTGAAGTCGATGCCGCTGCGGCGATTGATGTACGCTCGCACCTCGGCGCCGGTTACCGTCTTGTGATAGAACGTGCTGTTGAGGCCGCGAAGGATGTCACGCCACCGCGCATCGTCATCGACGATCTGACGGATCATGTGGAGCATGCTGCCCGTCTTGTAGTACATGTCGGCCGAGCCTTCCTGCTCCACGCCGAAGGGGGCGATGATCGGCCGATCGTTTCTGATGTTGCGCCGGCTGCCGATGATGTACGCCGCGCCCGCGTCCTTCCCCGACTGGCACTCCGTGTAGAGTCCCTCGGCGTAATTGGTGAATCCTTCCTGCACCCACATGTCCGCGGGATCCTGCGCCGTGATGCTGTTTCCAAACCACTCATGCCCGCTCTCGTGGACGATGATGAAGTCCCACTTCATCCCCCACCCCGTCGCCGAGAGGTCGCGGCCACGGTAGCCGTTCTTGAACTCGTTCCCGTACGCGACGGCGCTCTGATGCTCCATCCCCAGATGCGGCGTCTCCACGAGCTTGTAGCCGTCCTCGTAGAACGGATACGGACCGAACCAGTGCTCGAAGCACTTCAGCATCGGCTTGACCTGCTCGAACTGCTTTCGCGCCGTGTCCGCGTGATAGGAGAGCGGCCAGAAATCGAGCGAGAGCTTTCCCTTCTCGCCGCGATAGCTGTCGCCGATGTGGGTATAGTCGCCGGCGTTTACGGCGACGTCGTAGTTGTTGATCGGACTCGTGACGAACCACTCGAACGTCCGGGTGCCGTCACCGTTGACGGTGGTCCCGCGCAGTCGTCCGTTCGACACGTCGACGATCGCATTCGGTACGGTGATGGCGATGCGCTGGCTGTCCGGCTCGTCGGCACGGAGCTCCTTGGTCGGCCACCAGACACTCGCGCCGATCCCCTCGTTCGCCGTCGCGACCCAGGGGTGACCGAGACTGTCGCGCGTCCAGACGAAGCCGCCGTCCCACGGCGCGCGCTTTGCCGCCCGAGGCTTGCCGTGATAGTAAACGCTAATGGTGTCGCGCGCTCCGACCTGTGGCGCCGACGCGAGCGTCACGAAGAGCGCGTCGCCGTCGCGGCGGTACGTGAGCACGCGTCCCCGCTGCACGATACTGTCGACCTCGAGCGGGGCGCGCAGATCGATCTGCATCTCCTGACTCGGCGCGACAACGCGGTAGACGATCGCATTGTGCCCACGGATGCTACTGTCCGCCGGGTCGACGCGGACATGCAGATCGTAGAAGGTCACGTCCCACCAGGCGCGCGCCGGTCCGTTGCTCCCGCGAAGGGAATCGGCGTGGGTGAACGCGGTCGAGTCCTGCGCGCGAGCGAAGGCCAGCGGCAGCACGAGCAGCACGCTGGCCCGATGTAGCCGGAAGCTCATGGCCCGAAAAGTAATTGGCGTGCCTCAGCCCGCGACGATTTCTCGAAAATGTCCGATCGCCGACTCGAGCTCTGCCTCGGTGTTGTAGTAGTGCGGCGAGAGGCGAACGGCCGATGTCGTGCCCTTGGCGGTGAAGTCGATCAGACCGTACCAGCGGAGGCTCGCCGTCGTGTTGATGCCGCGCCGACGCAGCTCGGCCACGATCTCGGTCGCGTCGCGGCCGCGCACCTCGGCGGTCACGATCGCGCATTGCTTCCGCCCGCGATCGAGAACACGAACGCCGTCGATCGCTGCGAGCTCGCCACGCAACGTGGCCGCGAGCCGGGCCGCGCGCCCACCGCCGCGCTCGACGCCAACGTCTCGTGCATAACGAGCGGCGGCGCCGAGGCCCAGCACGAGCGCCTGCGGAAACTCCCAGTCCTCGAAGCGCTGTGCGTTGTCCACGAGCTCGTAGCGATCCACATCCACCCATCGCCCGCCGCGCATGTCGACAAAGAGCGGATGATCGCCGCGCGCCAGCGCACGGTCCGACGCGTACATGAACCCGATGCCCCGCGGACCGCGGAGGAACTTGCGCGCCGTGACGGACAGATAGTCGCAGTGGAGCTCACTGACGTCGATCGGGATCTGACCGACCGCCTGACAAGCATCGAGCAGGAAGGGGACGCCCGCCTCCTCGCACACCGCGCCGATGGCGGCGACGTCTTGCACGATGCCGGAGTTGGTCGGCACCCAGGAGACGTGAACGAGCCGAACCCGCTCGCGCCGGAGCATCTCGCGGACGGCGTTGGGGTCGATCCCACCCTCGGGCAGATCCGGCGCATGGCGCACGATCACGCCGAGCCGCTTCGCCAGCGAGAGGAAGCTGATCTGGTAGGACACGTAGTCACAGCCGCTCGTGAGGATCACGTCCCCACTCGTTAGGTCGAACGCGCTCATCGACTGAACGAAGCCCGCGGTCGCGTTGGCGACGATCGCCATGTTGCGCGCTGGCGCGCCGACGAGCGCGCCGATATCGGCGTACACCGTCTCGATCGCCTCGGCACGCGCGTCCTCGGCCTCGTAGCCGCCGATTTCACTCTCGAGCTCGATGTGTTCCGTGATGGCGTCGATCACCGGCTGCGGCATGAGCGCGGCACCGGCGTTGTTCAGGTGGTTCACGTGCGCGCAGCCGGGTGTATCGGCGCGCCATCGATCGACGGTGGGCGAAGACGTCAGCGTTTCCATATCGGGCGGGACTGAAGCGTCGGCTAGCATTCAGAGGGGATAACAGTAAGGCTAGCGGCTTCAGCACGAGACGTCACACACATGCAAGCTCTTCATAGCCGGATCGGCATCGAGCACCCGATTATCCAGGCGCCGATGGCGGGCGGGGCGACCACCCCGGCGCTGGTGAGCGCCGTCAGCAACGCCGGCGCCCTCGGCTTCATCGGTGCCGCGTATCTCACGCCCGACCAGATCCTGGAACAGGCTCGAATGGTTCGGGAGCAAACGGAGCGGCCGTTCGGTATCAACCTCTTCGTGCCGGTGCCACGGACATCTGCGCCGGCCAGTGCGGAAGCGGCGCTCGAAGCGCTCGCGCCGTATCACGCCGAGCTTGGTCTGCCCCAGCCGGCCGTACCGGCGCGCACCGCTCAGGACTTCGACGAGCAGCTCGCCGCGGCGGTCGAGAGCGGTGCGGCCGTCTTCAGCTTCACCTTCGGGCTCCTTTCAGAATCGTCGATGGGCCTCGTGCGCTCGCGCGGGATGGTCGTGATTGGCACGGCGACCACCGTCGAGGAGGCGGTCGCGCTCGAGAGGTCAGGTGTGGACGCGGTCGTGGCGCAGGGGAGCGAAGCAGGGGCGCACCGCGGCACCTTCGGGGCTGCCCCCTTCGAGGCTGCCATGGTCGGAACGATGGCGCTTGTGCCGCAGGTCGCGGATGGGGTCCGGGTGCCGGTGATCGCGTCCGGCGGGATCATGGACGGACGCGGGATCGCGGCGTCGTTCGCGTTAGGCGCCGCGGCGGTGCAGATGGGCACGGCCTTTCTCCTCGCCGACGAATCCGGCATTCCGGACGGCTACAAGGACGCGATTGCCGGGGCGCGGGAGACGGACACGCGGGTGACGCGGGCGTTCAGCGGCCGCGCGGCGCGTGGGATCGCGAATCGGTTCATGGACGAGATCGAAGCGCTGGGAGACACCGTCAATCTCGGGTATCCGGCACAGAACGCGCTCACCCGTCCGCTTCGCACGGCGGCGGCGAAGCAGAACCGCCCCGAGTTTCTCTCCCTCTGGGCAGGCCAGGGACTGCGGCTGGCGCGTCGCGCGCCGGCCGCGTCCATCGTTAGGCACCTCGTGGCGGAGACCGACGCCACCCTTCATCGCCTTCGGAAGGAACCGGCCCCTGGAGAGTGATCTCACGCGGCAGCGAGACCACCGGCGTGCCATTCCGCCATTCTCCGTCGACGCGGCATGTTGCCTGCTAAGTGAAGCCAGTCCTTTGCACATCGCGCGACGAGTGGCGCATCACCGTTAGGCACGAGGATGGGACGCATGGGAACGGTAGAGACCGGAAGCTGGCAGCAAGGCGATTCGGGCGCGTGGCAGGACGCCGGGGCCGTACGCCGCCAACCGACCCGCCGGTCGGCGAGGACGACGATAGCACGTACCTCAGAGGAGCCGAGAGCAGCAAAAGGACCCAACGAGAAGCTGGCCGGCTTCCTCGGCTGGT
>C688J18823_10001400_pt1 | contig 14802 bp, 19 predicted proteins | sample HopSoiMetagenom1_FD_18823 | JGI IMG/M metagenome (IMG submission 18823)
CACGCCGGTGGTGACCGCAAAGATCGAGTCCACCTGGCCCGCGATGACGTCGATCACCGATTGCCCGGTGCCCTTGTAGGGGATGTGCGTCATGTCGATGCCCGACGTCGAGAGGAAGTAAGCGCCCGAAAGGTGGCTCGGCGTGCCGTTGCCGCCGGAGGCATAGGTAAGCTTCTTCTGCTTGGCAAGCGCAACGAGCTCGGCGATCGAATTCGCCGGCACGGACGGGTGCACGGCCAGCAGCTGTCCATACGTGACTGGAACCGAGATCACCGCGAAGTCCTTCGCAAGATCGAAGGGCAGCGTCTTGTAGATCGACGGGTTCACCGTGAACGTGGTGTCGATCGCATAGAGGAGCGTGTAGCCGTCGGGCGCGGTCTTCGCCACCTGTTCCGCGGCGATGTTGCCGCCCGCACCGGCCTTGTTCTCGACCACGAAGGGCTGCTTCAGCGCGGTCGACAGCTTGTCGAGCGTCATGCGCGCGAAGGTATCGAGCGGACCTGGTACCGTGCTCACCACCACGCGCACCGGCTTCGACGGATAGGGCTGCGCGGCGACGGTGCCCGCGAGCGCGCACAGCGCCAGGATGCTGATCACTCGGTTTTGCATTGTCATCTCCTCATTTCTTGATGTCGGCTTCGACCATGACGGTGTGCTTGGACCCCGCCAGCTCCTTGAGGGCCGCGAGTGCGGCCAGCGCGCACTTCGTGTCCTGCTCGCCGTTGCCGCCGGAGAGCCCGACGCCGCCGATCACTTCGCCGTCGAGCACTACCGGAAAGCCGCCGACGAAGGCCGCGAACCGGCCCTCGAAGCTGAGCTGGATGCCGAACGCCTCGTTACCCGGCAACGCAGGCCCGTGCGGCGGCGTGGTGAAGAGATGCGTCGAGCGCTTGTGGCCGGCGGCCGTGAAGGCCTTGTTCCAGGCGATCTGCGGACCCGTGATGCGCGCGCCGTCCATGCGGTGCAGCGCGATCGGGTAGCCGCCGTCATCGACGACGCAAACGGTCTGGCGCACGCCGAGCTTCTCGGCCTCGCGCACCGCCGCCTGCGCCATGGCGAGCGCTTCCTTCAGTTCGAGCTTGTAGGCCTGTCTCATAGTCCCTGGTAGACGGTTTTTACTTGGGTATAGAACTCGAGGCCGACGCGTCCGGACTCGCGGAAGGTGGACGTGCTCGAGCGCTTGAGGCCGCCGAACGGCGCGTTGACGAGGTTGCCCGTCGTCGTGCGGTTGATCTTCACGGTGCCCGCCTGGATGTCCTGCGCGAAGCGGTGCATGTAGCGCGGGTTCTTCGTCACGATGGCGGCCGACAGGCCGTATTCGGTGTCGTTCGCCTTCGCGATGGCATCGTCATAGCTCGCCACCTCGACGATGGCAAGCACCGGCCCGAAGATTTCTTCCCGCGCGATCCGTGCCGTCTGCGCCACGTCGGCAAAGACGGCCGGCGAGACGTAGTAGCCGTGCTGGTACTCGCCGGCGCTCAAGCGCTCGCCGCCGCAAAGCAGGCGCGCTTCGCCACGGCCGATGTCCACGTAGCGCAGCACCGTCTCCATCTGCTTGCGGGTGGCGAGCGGGCCGACGTCGTTGCTTGCGTCCATGCCGCTGCCGATCTTCAGCGCTTTCACTTTCGCGACCAGCCGATCGGTGAAGTCGCGCTTCACCGTCGAGTGAACGAGGAGGCGGCTGGTGCCGGTGCACGCCTGCCCGCTGAGCGAGAGGCCGCCCTTGATCGCAAGGTCGACCGCACGCTCGAGATCGGCGTCCTCCATGACGATCAGCGGATTCTTGCCGCCGAGCTCGAGCTGCACGCGCGTGGTGAGCGGCGCCGCGCGATGGATCTGCTCGCCTGCGGCGGTTGAACCCGTGAAAGAGATGGCGCGCACGGCGGGCGATTCGACCAGCGCCGGTCCTATCTCCGAGGCGGCACCGGTAATGAAGTTGAGCGCGCCTTTCGGCAGTCCGGCCTGGATCAGGGCCTCGGCGAGCCGGTAACCGATCAAGGGCGCGTCGGAGGAAGGCTTGAAGACCACCGTGTTTCCGGTGATGAGCGCCGGGGCGATCTTGCGGGCCGGGATGGAGATCGGGAAGTTCCACGGCGCGATCACGCTAACCACCCCGAGCGGCTCGCGTGCGCTGTAAACCAGCATGTCGGCGTCGTCGTTGGGAAACACTTCGCCGGTGAAGGACTGCCCCTCGACCGCGTAGAAGCGCAGCGTCTGCGCCGAGCGCAGCACCTCGTCTTTTGCCAGCGCGATCGATTTGCCCTCTTCGCGCGTTAGCTCCTCGGCGAACGAGGCTGCATGCGCTTCGAGATGGTCGGCGGCCGACTGCAGCACCTTCGCCCGCTTCGAGATCGGTGTCTTTCGCCACGCGTCGAACGCCGCGGCAGCGGCGGCGACCGCGGCGCGTGCCTCATCGGCCGAAGACGCCTGGAAACGGCCGACGACATCGCGCGTGTCGGCAGGGTTGACGTCGTCGAAGGTCCTGCCGGAGCGGCTCTTCGTCCATTCGCCGCCGATCGAGTTGGCGAACTCCTGCATTTCTACGCCTGCAGCAGTGCGCGCTCGCCCGCCGGGACCTGCGCGCTCTCGAGCTCGGAGATCGGGATGTCGTTCGCCACGTAATCCCAGTAGAGCGCGGTGGTGTAGGAAAGCCGCATCTGCGCGCCGACTTCACAGATCTTGAGGCAGCGGCGCTGCAGCTCGGGCGTGGTCGCATGCTCCAGCACGATCTGATAGCCGCGCTCGCCATGGATCTCGTCGGACACGATGTGCAAGTCGAAGAACTCGACCTCCTGGTCGGTGAACTTGTACTTGTCGCGCAGCGTGGGTGTCTGCTTGCGGTAGATGGAAGGCACCTGCGATTCCAGGCCCACGACGAGGCCGGCCACCGCCACGATCGGGTCCTCGCGCATCGCCGTCGAGTAGCACCAGCCCTGCAGGCCGCGCGTGATCGCCGACATGTTGTCGGGATTGGTGACCCGCTCGCGTGTCGTGCCGCAGGCCTCGGCGAAGCGGATGAGGAGGTCGGTGTGACGATCGCCGCCGATCTCCTCCTCGTACATGTTGTGCAGCAGGAAGTCCTTCGCATCCTGGAATTCATCCGGCATGCGTGCGTAGATGGATGCCAGGTAATCGGCGAACGGGCCGACGTAGTGGTAATGGTTCTCCGCCCACCGTGCGAGGTGCGCGCGCGAGAGCTTGCCGCTCGCCCATGCGATGCTGAAGGGCGCCTTGGTCGCGGCGCGGCCCTGGATCGCCTGCTCGAGCGCGGTGCGGAACTGATCGGGGTTCATGAGCTCGGCCATTCGGGTCTCCTCGGGACGGGTGGCTTGCTATGTATACAATATACTGATAATTTGCTTTAGGTCAACAACCCGGCCATAGGCGACTGCCAAGGCGCCAGTCCACCGTTCGTATACAAAGATGCCGAAAATCGCGGTCCACAAAGGCGGGCAGGTTTACGAGGGGGAAGTGAAGGACAACACCAACCTCGTGGTGCGCGCGGGTATCAAGCAGTTCCCGTATCCGCATCTCAAGTACCGCTGCGGCATGGGGCAGTGCGGCACTTGCGCGAGCCATATCCTCAAGGGCGCCGAGCACCTGCCATCGCCCAACTGGAAGGAAGAAAAGATTCTCGGCGAGCGGCTGAAGCTCGGCTATCGCCTGTGCTGCCAGCTGTGGATCAGCCACGACCTCGAGCTCACCCAAGAGAACCTGGTGCCGCCATCGCCACCTACGTCATCCTGACTTCGAAGCCCGGCCAGTTCCGCACGGAGGCCGACCTCAAGGTCGTGGAGGCCTACGACTATGTTTTCTGCGGCCGCAAGCGCGCGCACTTCGTCATCGCCGAGATCGAGGGCGACGTGAAGGTTCGCATCGTGGAAGAGAGCGGCGCTCCGGTGGTCAACCTCGTCCCCTCCAAGTTCCTGCCGCGCTTCGCCACCATTGAAAAGGCGCGCGCCGAGCTCGGTCAGCTGGCGGGCAGGGATGCGACGCTGGTGAGGCGCTGATGCCGTTCTCGATCACCTTCGTGACGAATGAAAACAAGGTCGTGACCGTGGCGGAGAAGGGGAACCTGCTGCGCACCTCGATCCGGGAGAAGGGCGGCATACCTTTCAAGTGCGGCGCCGGCATCTGCGGCACCTGCAAGTGCAAGATCGAAAGCGGACTCGAGAACACCGACGCGATCAAGGACCGCGAGCGCAATCACCTCTCGGAAGCCGACTTCGCCGCGGGCCATCGCATGGCGTGCCAGACTTTCGTCAGCGGCGATATCAGCGTGTCGTGGATCCCGCTCGCGTTGCGCCCGCCTAAGGCGCCGGGTACCAGCGCGACCGGCCCGGCCAGCGCTCCACCAAATCAATAAACAGCGGGTCGATGCCTTTCGGATTCTCGTGCACCTCGCGCGCCAGCGGGCCGGGCTCGTCGTTGTAGGCGAGCAGCGTGAGATCGGTCATGCGCTGCGGGAAGAGCACGCCGTCCAGGTGATCGCATTCGTGCTGCAGCAGCGCCGCCCATGAGCTGTGCGCGTCGTAGCTCTCGGTCTTCCCGTCCAGCGTCTGGTAGCGGATGTTGATGTTCAGGTAGCGCGGCACCTTGCCGTGCAGGCCCGGCACCGAGAGGCAGCGTTCCCACACCGGGGTGGTCTTCTCCGTCTTCGCAGTGATCACGGGATTCACCATCACGGTCCACGGCCGCGGCTGGATGCCCGAGCCCGCCGGAATGCGAGACGCGATCATGCGATAGACAACGACCCGCTTGGAAACGAAAACCTGCGGCGCGGCGAGGCCGCTCGCGCCGATGTCCTCGAGCGTCTCCTGCATGTCGGCGGCGAGCTGGCGGATCTCTCGCGCGGTGGGGTCGGCGACCGGCTCCGCTTTACGCAGCAGGATCGGGTTGCCCATCTTTGCGATGCGAAGGACTGCCATGGCGCGAGTGTAAGCTAGCGGCGCAATGGCGCGCCTGCTTGCCCTTCTCCTTTTCGTCAGCGCGAGCGCGCTCGCTCAGCGCAATGAGCTCTGGTCGAACCCGGCGCTCGCCGCACGCGCGCTGCCGCCGCCGGAGCAGCAGTTGATCCTCAGGCAGGACATGTCGCAGTGCCATGGTGCCGCGTTCGAAGGCACGCGCGGTGTCGAGGAGGAGGAGAAACGGAAGAATCTCGGCGTCGCGCTCTTCAAGCGCTGCATGGCGGAGCGGGGTTGGACCTCGCGCGATCCGGCGGCGCGCAAGCCGGCGCCGAAGGCGCCGCGCCCGACTTCTACATAGGCTTCTTCTTGTGCCAGTCGGTGACGCGCTGGTAGGCGTCGGCGGTCTTTAAGAGCGCCGCCTCGGCGAAGGGGCGGCCGACGAGCTGGAAGCCGATCGGCAATCCCTTGCTGTCGAAGCCGGCCGGCACGCCGATGACCGGCAGCCCGAGGTAATTCAGCCCGCGCGTGCAGTGGCCGAGCGTGCCGATGACGCGCATCACGTCCGGGCCGATGGTGGACTCCTGGATCGTCGGCACCGGAATCGGAATCGCCGGCAGGTGCAGTACGTCGACGTCCTTCATGGCGGTGGCAAGGAACTCGCGCGTGATCGCGGCGCGCATGGAGAGTGCCTCCACATATCGCGTCCCGGGGTAAAAGAGGCCGGGCTCGATGCGGCTTCTGACCTGCAGGGAGTAGTCCGCGCGCCTCGTTTCCAGCCACTTCCGATGCACGGTCGCCGCTTCGACCGTCATGAGTACGTGCATCAGCGTGTTGACGAGGTCGATGTCCGGCACCTTCACCTCGGTGACCGTTGCGCCGAGCGCGCGGAAGGTGGCGAGGCTTTCCTGCAGGTGATGCGCCACGTCGAGCGTCACGGGGTCGTAGTAGTAGTCGCGCGCCACGCCGATCCTGAGGCCGCGCACGTTGCCGTCGAGCGCCGCTTCGTGGCGCGGCACGGGCTCGTTCGAGGCCGTCGGATCGGCAGCGTCGGCGCCGGCGATGACGTCCATCAGGCGCGCGCAGTCGCGCGCGCTGCGGGCGAGGGGCCCGACACAATCCAGCGAGAAGGAAAGCGGCATCGCGCCCGCACGGCTCACGCGCGTAACGGTGGGCTTGAGACCGGTGACGCCGCACATCGCGGCGGGATGGCGAATCGAGCCGCCCGTATCGGTCCCGAGCGACCCATAAACAATGCGCGCGGCCACCGCAGCCCCGGAACCGCTCGAGGAGCCACCCGGAACGTGTGCGGTGTCCCAAGGATTGCGCGCGTGACCATAGTGCTCGTTGTAGCCCGTCGGGCTGAACGCGAACTCGGCCATGTGCAGCGAGCCGATGTTGACGGCGCCGGCGTCCGCCAGGCGCGTGAGCACCGTGGCGGTCGTTTCCGGCACGAAATCGCGCCGGATCTTCGAGCCGCACGCCACCACCTTGCCGCGCACATAAAAGAGGTCCTTGTGCGCGAGCGGTACGCCGAGCAGCGGCCCGCTCTTTCCGCTCTTGCGCTCGCGGTCCGCGACCTCGGCCTGCTGGAGCGCATCTTCGGCGTCGAGGCGCGCGACGCAGTTCAGCGTCGGGCCGAGCTCGCGGGCGCGCTCGATTGCCGCGCGCGTGAGCTCTACGCTCGTGAATTCGCCGCGCGCGAGGCCGTCCGCCGCCTCGGCGAGGGTGAGATCCAGCGCTTTCATTTCTGCTTCAGGAAGTCGAGGTAGCCCGCGGGCTCGTCGTCGAAGCGCAGCCGCGCATCGGCGGCCTTCCGCACCTTCTGGTTGGTGGGCTTCGCGATGGCGACCGCGCGCTCGAGCTCGTCCGGCGGCATGGCAACGTTCTGCAAATCTTTTGGTATGTTTTCCATCATTCCCCCTATAGGCCGGCGGCGCTGCGGCGCGGCGCGCCGACTTCGGCCGCGTAGAACCACCACCAATCCTCGGCGGTGCGTTCGCGCGCTTTTATTTGTTTAACGCTGTCCTGCGCCAGCGCCCTCGGCTCGCCGTAGCGCCGGGCGAGCGTGTCCATCGCGAGGAAGGCCTCGCGCTGGATCGCATCCACGGTCGCCTTCTCGAGCGTGTCGGCGACGAAATCCGTGCCGTGGCCGATCTCGTGCACGACCGGCCCGTCGGCGAGCGCATCCAGCGTCGCGCGCCGCACCTCGGGATCGACGATCAGGTCGCAACGCCCGTACTGCGGAACCGGCCCGGTGCCGATGTCGAGACCGACGCGATAAGCCGGCACGACCTTGCGGCTGCTCAATGCGTACGCGCGCCCGTGCACGTCGTGCGTGTGCACGACGGCGCGCACGTCCTTCCGCTCGCGCAGGAGCTGCGCGTGGAACCACTTGAAGCCCGGCGGCTTGGGACCGGCGACGAGGTTCGCCTCGTAGTCGAGCACGCAGATGTCGTCGACGCCGATGTCGCGGAAGGTCTTCGACGCGCTCATGTAGAAGTGCCGGCCGTCGGGCGCGCGGTGGCTGATGTGCTCGAGGAAGGCGACCAGCGTGCCGCGCTCCCACAGCGAGCGGCAGCTCCACGCGATCGCCGCCTTGAGCACGTCCTCGCCGTGCCGCGAAAGGAAGGTCGCGTACGGATGCTTGCGCGGTCCCGGGTCGAGCGAGTCGAAGAACTCGCGGTAATGATGGTGGCCGCGGAACTGGCTCCAGAGCTTGTCGGAATCCTCGCGAGCGATGCCGCGCACGCCGCGCTCGCCGGCGAGCACTGCATTCGCCTGCGCGAGGTATTCCAGGTGATAGACGCTGGTCAGCGCGTCGTAGATGTCGACCCCGGCGGTCCACACGCCGATGCCGCGTTCATGCACCGCGGTCGCGCTCGCGAGGTCGGCGCCGAGCCCGAAGCCGGTGATGGATTCCATGTGCGTGAGCGGCTTCAGCTCGAAGCCGGCGATGGCCGCCGCCATGGCGAAGCGCGGGGCGGCGAAGATGCAGGCGCTGCGCGCGCTTCGGCGGTACAGGTCTGCATCGATCGAAAAAGAAACCGGCGGCTCGCCATGGCCTTCGGTCACGCGGCCCGCCGCGTCGCAGAGGAGCACGTCGGCCGCGGTGACGGTTCGCGGCAGCACGCGCTTCGAGAAGCGCGGCGTGACGGCGATGAGCTGGCTGTCGGGAAGGCGCGCCGACAGATGCCCCCAGAGATCGATCATCTCGTGGTGGGCGAGGACGCGGCAGGCGCGTGCGAGCTCTTCCTTGACGGTGTGCAACGGCCGAATCTAGCATGCGCCGGACGATGGCCGAGGTGCTCGAAGATACAGTTTTACCGGCGCGCGCGTCGTGGAGCCGGCGCCTCGACAAGGGCGAGCGCCTGCGTATCGTCGACCTCGAAGGAAAGCAGGCCGTCGACTTTCTTTGCTACAACGCGCACGACGCTTCCGATCGCTACGCCGCGGCGGACACGATGAAGATCAATCCCGCGGGCATCTTCCTCTCGACCGGCACGGTGCTCTATAGCGTAGGACTCACGCCGCTCTTCACCATCGTGGCGGACACGTGCGGCAAGCACGACACCATCGGCGGCTGCTGCAGCGCCGAGCTGAACCGCTTCCGCTATGGCGTGGGCTACCAGCCCAACTGCCGTGACAACTTCCTGCGCGAGCTGGCGAAATTCGGCATGGGCCCCAAAGATCTGGCCGCCAACGTCAACTTCTTCATGTATGTGCCCGTGGGCGCGAACGGCGAGATGGATATGGGCCCGAGCATTTCGAAGCCGGGCGACTATGTGGAGCTGCGCGCCGAGTGCGACGCGCTCGCCGTGATCTCGAATTGCCCGCAGGTCAACAATCCGGTAAACGATTACAACCCGACGCCGATCCGCGTCGTGGTGACAAAACCATAAGGAGGATCATGACTGCTCGCATCCTTTTCGCCCTCCTGGCGCTCGCCTGCGCGTGCGGCGCATGGGCGCAAGAACCATTTCCGTCGAAGCCGGTGACCATCGTCGTGCCTTATCCGCCGGGCGGGCAGGCGGATCTTGCCGCGCGGCCGCTCGCGCATTCGCTGCAGCAGATCCTGAAGCAGCCGTTCGTGGTGCTGAACCGTCCGGGCGCCTCCGGCGCGGTCGGCAATCGCGCCGTTGCGGCCGCCACGCCGGACGGCTACACCATCCTCGTCACGCTGGTCTCCATCACCACCATTCCCGAGGTGGAGAAGATGTTCGAGCGGCCGGTGTCTTACACGATGGATCAATTCGCGCCGCTCGCGCGGCTGGTCGCCGATCCGCCGGTGCTGGTGGTCGGCGCGCAACAGCCGTGGAAGTCGCTGAAGGAGCTGATCGACGATGCGAAGAAGCATCCCGACGACCTGGTCTATTCGCACTCCGGGCTCTATGGTCCGTCGCACCTGCCGATGGAGATGCTGCTGCACGAAGCCGGCGCGAAGATGCGCGGGCTGCCGGCCGTCGGCGGCGGTCCCAGCATGCAGCTCGTGCTCGGCGGCAGCGCCGCGATGTGGGCCTCGCCGCCGGCGATGGCCGTGCCGCAGGTGGCGGCGAACAAGATGCGCCCGCTCGCGTCCTTCGGCGCGCAGCGCCATCCTGCATTTCCCGATGTCCCCACCTTGAAAGAGCTCGGCTACCAGACGGAGTTCTATGTGTGGGCGGGCGCCTTTGCGCCGGCCGGCACGCCGGCGCCGATCCTCGCCACGCTGCGCGACGCCATGCGCAAGGCGGCCGCATCGCCCGATTTCACCGGAGCGATGGAGAAAATGAAGACGCCGGCGGCGTATCTCGATGCGCCGGAGTTCCAGAAATTCCTCGAGCGCGACTCGGCCATGCTGCGCAAGGCCGTGCAGGCGATCGGAAAAGTAGAGGGCGCGAACTAGCGCGGGTTTTGCGGCGGCGGCGCGGTGGGCGGCTCGGGCCGCCGCGTGGTGCCGGCCGCCGCGGCGCCTTCCGTCGCGCGCAAGCCGCGCAGGCAATCCTCGCGCATCGTCCCGTTGTAGTCCTCGCAGCGCTTGAGCTCGTGTCCGGACTGGGTCTGCGACTTGTGGGTTTCCGATACCGGCGGCGCTTTTTTCTCGGGCGGGGCCTCGCGCGTGTCGCCCATGCCGGGCGTTTGCGCCGCCGCAATCGCGGACACGCTGCAGAAAATTACGCCTAATGTCCTGCGAAATTTCGCCATGGCAGATCCGGAGCAATTTCCGCACCTCGTCGGGGCGCGCCTGACGCAGCGAGGCGACATCGCGTAGCTTGGCGGCGCTAATGCATCGCGGACTTTTGCGCTATGCAAATGGCCGGTCGCTGGCTACTCTCGCCTCGGCAGTCAATCAGAGGAGAGAACAACTATGAACGCAGCGATGATTTCCCGCACCCTTTCGTTGATTCCCGATCGCGTCGCCCGCGTGCAGAGTGGAGCCCGGTTCGATCCCCAGGCGCAGGCTGGCTGCGCCCATCCGGAACGCATTACGCACCTCGCGCAATTCCTCGACTGGCTCGGACCGCTGCGCGAAGTGACGAAAGATGACCTGCGCATCTTTGGCCTGATAACCCCGTACGGCAGACCGGCGATCGAAGCCGAGGCGGAGGCTGAGCTCGAGGCGGATATCGATGCCGAGCTCGAGGTGGACGAACCACTCGCCGCGCCGGTGCAAGACATGCGCGAGCCGGCGCTTACCTGACGCCAGGCTGTCCTGCCGGACCATTCTTTCTGGCACGGCGCTTGCAGCTTCCCGGGTGTTTCCATACAACCGTTGGAGGCGTAAATGCTTAGCTGGGCAATCGGGTTCTTCATCGTCGCGATCATCGCGGCGTTCCTCGGCTTCGGCGGAGTCGCCGGCGCAGCTGCAGGAATCGCCAAGGTGCTCTTCTTCCTGTTCCTCATCGCGTTCGTCGTGTCGCTGGTGATGGGCTATCGAGGCCGCGGCGGACCGCGCGTTCCCCCGGTTTAACCGGCAACGCGTAAACGCAAAACGGGACCTTCGGGTCCCGTTTTCATTTGGTTCGAGGGTATCCTGCCATCTCCACGGAGGAGGAGACCATGAGAACTGTTTTCGCGTTGCTCGCTGCAATAGCGCTGAGCGCGCCCGCGCTCGCGCAGAAGATCACGGACAAGGACATCGGCGGCACCGTCACCGGCGCCAAGGGGCCCGAAGCGGGCGTGTGGGTGATCGCCGAAACCACCGACCTGCCGACGAAGTTCGCGCGCGTCGTGGTGACCAACGACAAGGGCCAGTACCTGGTCCCGGACCTTCCGGTCGCGAACTACAGTGTGTGGGTACGCGGCTATGGCCTGGTGGATTCACCGAAGCTGCGCGCGAAGCCCGGGCAGAAAATCGATCACAAGGCGGTAGTGGCGCCGAATGAGGCCGCCGCGGCCCACTATTACCCCGCCATCTATTGGTACTCGATGCTGCGCATCCCGCCGGCGAAGGACTTCGGCGGCTCCACCGCGATCCCGAAGAACATCACGCGCGAGAACTGGCTGCGCCAGATGAACAACGTCGATTGCATCGGCTGTCACCAGCTCGGCAACGAGGCGACGCGCACGATTCCGGCGCAGTTCGGCGAACTCACCGGCAAAGACGCCTGGGTGCGGCGCATCCAGTCCGGCCAGTCGGGCGAGCAGATGACCAACCGCATCGCCGGGCAGTTCGGCGGCGTGCCGTACCAGTACTTCGGCGAGTGGACCGACCGCGTCGCGAAGGGCGAGCTGCCGAAGGCGAAGCCGCCGCGTCCGCAGGGCGTCGAGCGCAACCTCGTCATCACCTCATGGGAATGGTCGACGCCGGACAAGTACCTGCACGACCTGATCGCCTCCGACCGGCGCAATCCCACGGTGAACGCCTACGGTCCGCTCTATGGCTCGCCGGAGTATTCCACCGACAACATGCCGATCCTCGATCCGAAGACGAACACGGTTACGTTCTTCAAGATGCCGGTCGCCGATCCGGAGATGCCCGAATCGCTCGGACCGGGCCATGCCGCGACGGTGACCCCGATGCAGCCGTCGGCGTACTGGGGCGACAAGAAGATGTGGGACACGCGCGCCAACAACCACAACTCGATGTTCGACAAGCAGGGCCGCGTCTGGCTGGCGGCGAGCGTGCGCGGGATGGACAACCCGGCCTTCTGCCGCAAGGGCTCTGAGCATCCCTCGGCCAAGGCGTTCCCGCTCGAGCGCTCCGCGCGCCAGGCCGCCGTGCTGGATACGAAGACGATGAAGTACACGACGGTCGACACGTGCTTCGCCACACATCACCCGCAGTTCGGCTACGACGCCAACGAGACGGTGTGGTTCAGCGGTACCGGGCCGGTCGCGGGCTGGTTGAATACCAAGATGTTCGACGAGACCGGCGATGCAGCGCGCTCGCAAGGCTGGACGCCGTTCGTGCTCGACACCAATGGCAACGGCCGGCGGGACGAGTACACCGAGCCGAACCAGCCGATGGATGCGTCGAGGGACATGCGCATTACCGCGGGCTCGGGCCCGTACGCAGTAATGCCGCATCCGAGCGACGGCTCCATCTGGTACACCGTGGGCGTATTCGGCGGCAACGCCGGGTTCCTGCGCTTCGACCCGAAGAGCCAGCTCTCCGAGTTCTATGCCCTGCCCAAGGAAGGCTACGGCATCCGCGGCGGCGACATCGACAAGAACGGCGTGGCGTGGGGCTCGGCCTCCAACGGCAGCCTGGTGTCCTTCGACCGGCGTAAGTGCAAGGCGCCGCTCAACGGCGCCAAGGCCACCGGCGAGCACTGCCCCGAAGGCTGGACGTTCTACCGCTACCCGGGGCCGGGATTCGAGGGCGAGAAGACGAGCGCCGAGTCGAGCTATTACACCTGGGTCGACCAGCACAACACCCTCGGGCTCGGCGAGAACGTGCCGATGTCGACGGCGAACCTGAACGACGGCTTCGTCGCCCTGAAGGACGGCAAGATGGTGATGATCCGCATCCCGTATCCGATGGGCTACTACGCCAAGGGCTTCGACGGCCGCATCGACGATCCGAATGCCGGCTGGAAGGGCCGCGGCCTCTGGAGCTCGAGCGGTGATCGCACGCCCTGGCTGATGGAAGGCGGCAAAGGCGCCCGCCCGCGCGCCGTGCATATCCAGCTGCGGCCGGATCCGTTGGCGAATTAACGGAAGCGTAGACTGTGGACCCCAAGGGGAGGGGTCCACATGAAGACGATGGTACTGATGGCTGGAATTGCCTTCGGAACGCCTACGCTCGCCGCCGACATCACCGTGCTCGCCACGCCCGCCGTCAAGGAGGCGTACGTCGAGCTCGTGCCGGCGTTCGAGAAAGAGACGCAGCACAAGGTCACCACGACCTGGGTCGGCACCGCCGACCTCGCCAAGCGCCTGAACGAGGGCGCGGTGTTCGACGCCGTCATCTGCGCCTCCAACCTGTTGGAAGAGCTGATCGACAACGGCAAGCTGATGGCCGGCAGCCGCTCGGACGTCGCGCGCTCAGCAGTCGGCGTGGCGGTCAAGGCCGGCGCGCCGAAGCCGCAGTTCGGCTCGGAAGAGGCTTTGAAGAAAACCGTGTTGACGGCAAAGAGCATCGGCATCTCGACCGGGCCGAGCGGCGTCTATCTGAATCAGNTGTTCCAGCGCCTGGGCGTGCTCGACGAGGTGAAGCCNAAATTCANGATNCCCGCGCCCGGCGGCATGGTCGCCGAGCTCGTGGCGAAGGGGGAGGCGGACATCGGCTTCCAGCAGGTAGCCGAGCTCGTCAACAAGAAGGGCGTCGACTATGTCGGGGCCCTTCCGGACAGCCTGCAAGGCATCACGGTGTTCTCGGGCGGCGTGCACTCGCGCTCGAACGAGGCCGAGGTCGCGCGCGCCTTTCTGCGCTTCATCGCCTCGCCGCAGCACGCGGCGCTCCTCAGGAAGCACGGCCTCCAGCTAGGCGCGTCGCCTTACTGAGACGTCGTCCGCCGGTAACAGCCGCTTCGGCGCATTGTCGCGCCCGGCGCCGGCTCTCATAGTTGCGGCCTGAGAAATTTATCTAGAGGTCGCATTCATGAGGCTCGCACAATCCCTGTTTTTCCTCGTCGCCGCGGCGCTCGCGCTGGCTGTCGGTACGGCAAAGGCTGAAGACCAGATCGGCAAGGACAAGAACGATCCCGGCTTCAACGCACTGGACAAGAACAACGACGGCTACCTGTCGCGCGCCGAGGCGCTCGGCAATCCCAATCTCTCCAAAAGCTTCAAGCAGGCGGATAAGAACAACGACGGCAAGCTCTCGCGCGCCGAGTACCTGCGTGCGATGACGGCGCAGGACGCGGCCACCGCGAAGAAAAAAGTCGCGAACGCGGTCGACAAGCACAAGGACCGCTCCGCTGCGACGGGCTCGAGCGCCGCGACTGGCGACAAGGTCGGCAAGGACAAGAACGATCCGGGCTTCAACGCGCTCGACAAGAACAACGACGGCTATCTGTCGCGCGTCGAGGCGGCGGGCAATCCCGGTCTCGCGAAGAACTTCAAGCAGGCCGACAAGAACGGCGACGGCAAGCTCTCGCGCACCGAGTACCTGACGGCGATGACCAAGCAGGACGCGAAGACCGCGAAGCGCAAGGTCGAGAACGCCGGAAGCGGCTCTAGCTCGACGAAGTAACCCTCTCCGGCAGGCTCCAGCGGGCGACGCGCCCGGTGATCCACTTCACCGAGCGCCTCGCCCGTTCCGCGACTACGGGCAGCGGCAGCTGCTTGTAGTCGTCGTTGAACACCTCGAAGCTGTAATCGCCGCGGTAGCCCATCTCGTCGAGCGCGCGCACGAGCTCGATGACGTTCTCGCTGTGCACGCCTTCGCCGGGAAAGACGCGCGCGTGGCGCGCGGTCTCGATCCTGTCCTGCGCGGAGGGCACGTCCTGCCAGAGAAAATCGGAGAGCTGCA
>C688J18823_10001403_pt1 | contig 14798 bp, 12 predicted proteins | sample HopSoiMetagenom1_FD_18823 | JGI IMG/M metagenome (IMG submission 18823)
CGACGGGTGGGTCGTTACGGCTTGTTGCTCGCGCCGCCGGTACTGGCCGGCTGCGCCCGGGCCCCTTCGTTCGACATCCTGGGCTCGTTCTTCCCGGCTTGGCTGTTCTGCGCGGTGGTGGCAGTCCTGCTCACCGTGCTTTCCCGAGAGCTCTTGCACCGTTACGCCGAGCTGCCGTGGCCGGTTCTGGTGTATCCCAGCCTGAGCGCCCTGTTCGCCTTTGCCTTGTGGCTCGCGCTGTTCAGCTGAACCAGGAGGAAACGTCGTGGACCCAGCTCTGAATGCGCCCTCCCGCCAGCAGCTCGGCCGCTGGATCGCCAGCGGCGTCGTCGCAGCCGCCGTCGTCCTGGGATTGGCCGTGCTCTACCACGGGAACTCCAATCCCCGAACCGACGATGCCACGGTGTTCGCCAACTTCATCGGCATCGCGCCACAAGTCGACGGTCCGGTGGTCAACCTGAACGTCAAGGACAATCAGTTCGTCACCAAAGGCACCCTGCTGTACGTGATCGACGATCGCCCGTACCAGTATGCGCTGGAGACGGCGCTGTCCGAGCAGGCCGCGCTGGAAGGGCAGATTGCGGACGAGCAGCGACGGATCGCTGCCCTGGGAAGCGCGGTATCGGTTGCTCACGCGAACATCTCCCGGGCGCACGCTGACGTGGCCGATGCCGAGCAAGGAGTCAGCCGGGCCCGAGCGGAGTGGAGTTACGCCAGCAACAATCTGCATCGCCTCGAGCCCCTGCTGGCAAGGAAGTTCGTGACCGTAGACCAGGTGGATAAGGCCCGGAGCTCGGAGATCGCTCAGGCCGAAGCTCTGCGACAGGCCAAATCCCGATTGCAGCTCGCCCGGGCCGAGGTCAAAGCCGCCGTGGGGCAACACGAGCAAGCCCGGAATGCGGTCACCACCCTCGAGCCGCTGATCAAGCAGCGTGGGGCGAAAGCGGCGGCAGTGAAGAACGCCAGGTACAACTTGGACAACTGCCGGGTGTACGCGCCGTTCAATGCCCGGGTGACCAATCTCACGATTTCCGAGGGCGCCTATGCCCACGCCGGCCAGCAGGTGTTCACGCTGATCGACGCGCGTACCTGGTGGGTCGTCGCCAACTTTCGGGAGGGCGAGCTCGAGAGCATCGCCCCGGGAATGCGGGCCGACGTCTATGTGATGTCGCGGCCCAGCCGGAGGTTTTCCGGTGTGGTGGAGAGCATAGGCTTCGGGGTGACCCCGGATCCCGACGTGATCGGTCGCTGGGGTCCCGGCCTGCCGGAGGTGCAGCGCACCCTCAACTGGGTGCACCTCGCATCGCGGTTTCCGGTACGGGTGCGAGTTGAGAATCCGGCATCCGAGCTCTTCCGCATCAGCGAGTCGGCGGTGGTCACGATCCGTGGCCGCGGGTCATGACCGCGGTCGCTCAGGCGCCGCCCGCCCGGTTCCGAACGCTGGACCGGTTGTGGGCCTTTCTGAGGCAGGAACTGAGGCCCTATCCGGGGCGGGGGCAAACCGTCGCCCGCATGGTTCTCGCGGCCACACTCGTCATGATCATCTGCATGACGTTTCGGCTTCCCTACGCGTTCCAGGGCGCGATTAACGCCCTGCTCATCTCCCGCGAAAACCTGCGAGCGACGTTCGGAAGCGCGGCGGCGATGCTCGCCCTCACTGCTATCGGAGCGATCTATCTCCTCGGCTCGGCGTGGTTGGTGCTCGGCGCTCCACCGCTCCACTTCTTCTGGGTCATCGGTTCGTTCTTCATCGCCTTTTTCGTGCTCGGCACGGCGGTCAATTACGGAGCGGCCGTGACGTTTGTCATCATGATCGCCGTGGGAGTGCCTTTGCTGGACCGGCACGTATCGGCGGAAACGAATGTGGAAGACACGCTCCGGCTCCTGCTGGCGTCTTCGCTGGGGGCGATTGTTCCTGCCGTTCTCGAATGGGTGTTCGCCCGTTTTAGACCGGGAGACGAGACAGTTCGAGCCGTGACCGATCGACTCACTGCCGTCGAGCGCGTGTTACAGGCCTACGCGGACGATGGGCCCACGGCGACAGCGGTCAAGACCATTGTCGGGTTCAGCCTGCGCGGAACCTCAACTCTGCGGCGGGTCTTACGCCGATCCGGGTACTCGCCTCAGTACCGGGCTCGGATGAGTGGGGTAGTAGCACTCGTGGCAAGGCTGGTGGACATCACTGCCAACTTCACCCAGCTCGGCTTCAAACTCGCCGAGGCCGATCGGAGCGAGTTACGAAGCCTGGCCCTGGCTGTGGCCGCCATCCGCACCGATCTCACCAACGGACGCACTCCAGCTCCCCCTCGACTCAATGCGGGCGGGCCGCCTTCTCACGGCGCGCCGTTTGTCCCCGAAATGAAGACTATCGTTGGGCTCATCCCTCAAGCGTTCGCTGATGCTCGATCAATGGAAGCATCATATCTGCCGCTCACGGACGAGGAGCCGCGAATCCGGCACTTCGCTGCCGACGCCCTTACCAATCCGGATCACGTCAAATTCGCCCTGAAAGGCTGCCTGGCGGCCACGATTTGCTATTTCATCTACAACGCCATTGACTGGCCGGACATCAGCACCGCCGTCACGACCTGTCTCCTCACTGCGCTCTCCACGGTGGGGTCGTCCCACCAGAAGCAAGTCCTGCGTATTGGCGGCGCCCTGATAGGTGGCGTGATCGGCATGGGATCGCAGATCTTTGTCCTGCCCTATCTCGACTCGATCGTAGGATTCACCGCGCTCTTCGCGCTGGTCATCTCCCTCGCGGCGTGGATCATGACGTCCACGCCCCGACTCTCCTATTTCGGATTGCAGGTGGCTGTGGCCTTTTGCTTCATCAACCTGAGCGCGTTTGCGATCGAGACATCGCTCGCCTCGGCGAGGGATCGCGTTGTGGGCATCCTGCTGGGACTGGTGGTCATGTGGCTCGTATTCGACCAGCTGGGCGGGGCTCCCTCGGCGGTGGCGATGAAACGAGCGTCCGCCGAGAACCTGCGCCTACTGGCGCAACTCGCCAGAGAGCCGCTCTCGCAGAACCTGAAAGCCGCAATGGCACGGTTCCTCTCGCTTCGCGAGATGATCAGCAACAGCTTCGATCAAGTGAGGGCGCTGGCGGACGGCGTGGTCCTGGAGTTTGACCCTGCACGCGAAATGAACCTCGCGTTACGGAGCCGCATCACCCGGGCGCAGCCTGAGCTGCGAATGCTATTCCTGACGTTGCTGGCCACCTCGAAATACCGGATGCGATTGCCCGGCTTCGAGCTGCCTGAGCCCGTGATCATCGCGCAGCGGGAGTTCGACGATCATCTCGCGGCCGGGTTGGAGTTGGCGGTCGATCGGGTCGAGGGGCGATCATCGGCGTCTCCCCCTTCTCTCCAACCTCCGCTTGCCGCGCTCGAGCGGACGGTCGAGATCTACGACTCGCAGGCGTCGGCGGAGCCACCCGCGGCCCGCTTCCAGGCATTCCTGGCCCTGCACCGCCGACTCGAGCGCCTGACCACGTCCTTAAGTGCGGCGATGTAGGTCCAGGAAGGTCATTTATTGATGGTGAGTCTCCTGAGGGGCATCGGGTCGCTCGGCGCTGGAGTCGAGGCTGGCCCAATCAGGCGGTCGATCGGCATGGCGAGGAAAAGGAGGAAGAGGTAGACCAGCGAATAGCGGTACAACTTCCAGGTCGGGCGGGTCCCCCCGGGGGTCCAGAGTCGAAGGCAGTACCACAGGAACATCGTGTCGAGCAGACCCGCCGAGACCCCATACAGCCAGCCGAATGCTCCCAGAGCCACCGGCATGAGGGTGAGGGGCACGAGGATTAACGTGTATATCAACATCTCGAGCCTGGTATACTGCTCGCCGCGGACCACCGGCAGCATCGGCACTCCGGCCCTGGCATAGTCGTAGCGCTTGATGAGCGCCAGCGCCCAGAAGTGAGGGGGCGTCCAGAAGAAGATGATGGCGAACAGGTAGATGGCGGTCAGGTCGAGATGGCCGGTCACGGCCGCCCACCCCACCAGAGGCGGAAAGGCGCCGGCTGCGCCGCCAATCACGATATTCTGCGTGCTCGAGCGCTTGAGCCAGATGGTATAGACCCAGACATACCACAGGAGCCCGCCCAAGGCGAGCCAGGCACTCAGCGGGTTCACTAGCTGCCAGAAGAGCCAGAAGGCGATGGCGGCGAGCCCAATGCCGAACGCGAGCGCCACCGGCGGAGCGATGCGGCCCGTCGGCACCGGCCTGAGCCTGGTCCGCGCCATCCGCTCATCGATGTCCCGGTCGAACCACATGTTGATGGCATTGGCGCCACCCGCCATCAGATAGCCGGCGAGTGCCACAACCATGACCACCGACCACGGCGGCAGACCCCGACCGGTGGCGAACATGGGGGCGATGGTGGTGACCAGGAGCAACGAGATAACCCGCGGCTTCGTGAGCGACACCAGATCGGCCAGCACCGAAGACCGGCCCACGCCGAGACGACGCGCGGTCACGGGTAACTGAACCTTTCCAGCTTCGCCTTCTTACCAGCATAGGTAATGACATAGCCGTGGTCGTATACGGTGTCCTTCCAGTCGTGCGGCCGCGGCTTGACTCCGAGAGCGCCGGCCAATTGAGCCAGGCTCGAATGCGTCCAGCACACCAGAACGGTCTTTCCGGCGTAGCCCGGAGTGCCGAGAATCAGTCCCGGCAGCTCGGAGTACTCCTTACTGAGAAACGGCGTCCGCACCGGCAAATGGAGCTGCTGCGCCAGCGGGGCCACTGTCTCCTGGGTTCGCTGGCCGAAACCGTCCTGCGTGGTCCGGGTGGCAAACACCGCGACCGGCAGACCGAACCGCGTCATGAGAGTGTCCGTGGTGACAAACGACACCAGCCGGTGGGCCCGCTCGACACCGCTCTTCGACAAGTGGGGATTCTGCTTGTCCCGGGGCTCCTCAGCGTGACGAATCAGGATGATCTGGGCCGGCCGCGTTGGCGGCGACTGGCCGAGGACCGTGCTAGCTAACGAGAAGCAGAGTAGAGCGCTGAACACGTGTCCTCCATGCCGCTGAGTGCCGGACCTCGCCGAACCAGATGGGCTAGAACCCAAAGACCATGCCGCCTTGAAGCAGCGTCCCCTCCGGCGAAGTGGCAACACCGAGCGACACCACGTCCACCTTGTTGAGCATCGCCAGCCAGATCCCGCCGCCGCCACCGCTGTGCCAGCCGCCCGGCGAGTCACTATCGACGTAGACGCGGCCCGCGCCGATGTTCCCGTAGAGCCCCCACATCGCGGGGATCGCCAGAGGGCTGTGCCCAGCGCTCAGGCGCAGCTCGGCGCCTCCATGCACGCTCGCATCGCCGGCGAAACGATTCGAGTTATACCCGGGCAGCGTCGAAGCGCCGCCGAGGAAGGCTGAATCGAAGAAGGGAAACTCGCCCCAGACCCGCCGGCCCCCCACCCGGAGCGCCAGGGTGGGCTGGAGCGGCAGCGCGGCCGAGGCGAAGGCCTCCGCGTTGACCTCACCCGAGCCATAGGTGTGCGGCACGTCCCACACGCCCGGCTCGACTTCACCCGCAGCCCAAAGATGGACGCCGTGCCGGGCATAGATCAGCCGATCCCGGGTATCGAAATCGACCTGAAGCCGCCCGCCCACCCGGCCGAAGTCCTGGCCGCCGAGTAGGGTATCCTGGAGCGGGGCAATGAACCGGCCCGCATTGTCACGGGTCCGGGAGAACCGCAGCAGTGGCCCGATGCTCACCTGGACCTTCCGCCCGAAAGGAACCACGAACGCCGGCTCCAGCGCATAGAGGTGCTGGTTGACGCGATTAAAGTCCGTGTTCCCGTTGTTCGGGGTGTCGTTGCCCTGTCCATAGTAACGGAGCACCTCGACGCCGGACGCGCGGGCGTGTACCTGCCAGAACAACGATGTGTTCTCCGGGTGAAACTCTGCGTCCACGTCGGCTCGGCCCGCCTTGGCCCGGGTCGAATAGCCGGCCCGCACCCGAAATTGCGAGGCGAACGGGGCCCGGCGGAAACCATATTCCGTGTGCAGGAGACCGGCGCCGACGAACACGCCCACATCGCTGTTCACCTCGACCCAGGGGAGGGGCCGGTTCCAGGTTCCCCAGTCGCGCGGGGGGTAACGGTTGGTGTCGCTGCCGATCCATTCATCGTGGTGCCTGGTGTTGACCGCCAGCCGGCGGTCGCCTTCACTGGTCGTGTGCCCCTGGTCGTCGTAGAAATGGACGCTGCCGCTCCGGGTGGAGTCGATGAAGCTGTCGTTCCCCGCGCCGCCCACCACCCGGATCCGGATCTGCGGTTTGGCGGCACCCCGCACGGTGACTTGGTCGTTCGCGCCCCAGAGCATGAGACGGACCTCGCGGGTCTCCCGGTCGTCAAATCGCCGGCTGAAGTACGGCTGGTTCGCATCAAGCGCGCGGACCGCAACGTCTACGTGGTGCTGGTCGACCCGGCTGATCTCCGCCACCTCGGCGGCATTGGTGGCATGGATCTCTACCTCGTGGGCCAGGAACTCGTAGTAGCTCAGCGCTTCGCGCACGAGCCCGTCGCGCCGGGAGCGCAGGATCTGCGCGAGCCGCTGGCCGCCTTTGGCATACATCTCAGGCGGCATCTGGTGCACGGCGGCGCCGATCACGGAGTCGGTGAGGGTCGACCGAAGTGCCGTGGCCATCGAGTCCCAGGTCCCGCGACCCAACTCCACCAGGAAGCGCCGGTCGACTTCGCGGGCGTGCCAGTTGAGCCGGTCGTGGGCCGGGTAGGTCGGCTTGAAGGTTATGAGTGGCTGGTAATAGAGTCGTGCCGCATCGAGGGCGAGGCCGTCGAGATTGACGAAGGCTTCGTCGTGATCCCGGGAGATCGGCTGCCACAGGGTGGGTGAGCCTTTCTCCCCGAACGCGGCCCACTGGAACTGGTCGCGGTGACGGTCGCGGTCGCCCATCCAGATATCCATGAGCCGGGCGCGGAGAAACGCGCGGGCATCCACCCGATCGTTCGGGCTCGCGTCAATCCGGCGGAAAAGTCCGGTGGCCGAGATGACCCGGCTCGGTGCATCCGAGCCGCTCTCCTGGGCGACGGTCCGGTAGAGGCCTTTGGCTTCGGCCGTTCCCTGGGGACGCTCCTCCAAGAGGCCGAGCGCCCCCTTGAAGTGGGAACGGAACCGGCCCAGGGCGGGATCGTCCGGCATCAGGACGAGCATATCGTTCGGCACCAGAACGCCGGTGGCCTCGAGCAGCCGGTTTGCCACCAGCGGCGCTATCGGAAAGGAGGCGCTGACCCCGTCCTGCAACGCCCTGGCATAGGCAGTTCCCCGAAGGTCGGCAGGCAGGTTCGCGGCGGGATCCTTATTGACCGAGCGGAACTGGTACTCGCGGCCGTTCGCGCCCGCCAGCAGGAGTGATTGGGTTTGGCTGCCCGAGTGCTCCTCAATGGGCCTCAGGCCGCCGGCGAAGCGACGGACATCGAGCACCGGCACCCGGATCGGAGTGGTCCAGAGGTGGCGGTAATGCGTTCCAGCGATCACCGTCCACAATCCGGACTTGCCGTACTTCGGGCCAGGGGTCACCACGATGGAGCTGTCGTTGGCGGTGCGTTCCACCAGCGCTGGCGCCGGCGCCTGGGGCCCGGGCGCTTGAGCCTCGGCCGCAGACCCGCCGAAACAGACCAGCGCCACTGCAATTCCAAGCCACCTCGGTTCAGCTCTCGAGCTCATCGTATGTGCTCTCCCAGTTTGCCATCGTGTTTTACCGCCCCGCCGGCGTCACTCGCCGCGCGCCAGTGCATGCTTCTGATCGTTTCGCCGACGGATTCGTGGAGCCGCCGGCTCACGTCCTGACACCCGAATTGCTTCCGCAGCCGGACGGCATATTTGAGCGTGCCCGCTTTATCATCTGCCAGCGAGCGGCTGACCAGCTGATAGCGCTTGGTGTACTTCGCGAGTGCTTCGGCGGCGAGCGGCTCGGCGGCTGCCAGGTCCTTCACCTGCATCCGCAGGATCTGCTCTCTGGCGGGCTCTTCCAGCACCGCCACCTCGTGCTGTCTCGAGCCCAGATGGAACAACGCGGGGTCCTCGGGTTTGTTCGACGCCACGGCTTGCCAGTAGCGCGATCCCGGACTGGCCACGTCCCAGTACCACATGCTCAGCTCGAGCGCCACAAATAGGAGGGAGAGGATCACCGCGATGCCGAGGGCATGAATCCCGGCCGCGAACCCGATCACGATTGCGGTGAAGATGTAGACGGTATCACCGGCTTCATCGAGCGTGCTCCGAAACCGCACGGCACCCACGACCCCCGCCAATCCGAACGCCAGGGCCAGACTGTGGCTCACCATCATCAGCACCGCCGTGATGGCAACCGGCAGCACGATGACCGTCTGCACCAGCGTGCGGTCGTACTTGGGTCGCGACCGGGTCAGCACGTAGGTGCCGGCGAGCGGCACGACCAGCAGGAGTGCGGCCAGCATCTGGATCAGAGCCGCGATCCAGGCTCCGCTGGCCTGGGCCATGCGCGGAAGCATCGCCGAGGGGGCGAGCAAGTTTCCGTCGCCGCTCAAGGTTGGACCGATGCCCCGGTCCAGCGCCGGCGGCATCGCGGAGGAGAGCCACCACACCACGGAGAAAAGCAGCAGTACGACGGCATACCATCGCACCAGCCGGAAGACCGCTGCACGGGCCAGGTGGGGCTGGTGCATCGACTGACTCTTGAGAGGATCGATGGCAGACATTAGGACGGCGAGTCAGGTGTCGGCAGCAGGACAGTTGTAGCAGCAGCCACGCGAGCAGGATCAATGCGCCGCAGGATTTCCAGCTGGGCATAGATGATTTGCTGCTCCGGCGTTCTGGCGGGACAGTCGGTCCAGGTCAACATGAAACAACGCTCCTCTTCACTGCGAGTGATGCGTCGAGCACTCCATCCTGACGCCGATCCCGGGAATGCATGATGTGGGCCGCGTCCGGTTCAGCGCCTCAATACTTGTGCTCCCGCAGGAGTTAATCCTCTCCGGCGATGAGCGCCGACTGAGATCATGCCGGTTCGCTCGCGACGTTCTTTCGCGAGTTTTCCACGATCCTTCGTCAGTGTTTCGCGATCTCACGCCACCGGCTGGCTTATTCAAGGATTTAGCAGTGGCACTCGCCTTGCCCAGCAAGGTTCTATGAGATCGACCTGGCTCGTCTGCCTGTTGACTGTGGGGATGGCGTCGCTGCTAAGCGCCCAGACACCACTCAGCTTCCGCGAGGCGCTGGCCGTGGCCCGGGAGCACAACCAGGAACTCCGAGCGGCGGGGGCCCAGGTCCGTCGGGCGCGCGCGGCGCGATCGGCCGAGCGGGGTCTCTACTTCCCGTCCGTGAGCGCCGTGGGTGGGTACCTTCACATGAACGATCGTCTGTTCGTGGATCTCAACGGCCTGCGGCCGCTGCTCTCCGAGCTTAACCCAGCCGTGTCGATTCCTCCCCTCACCGCGACAGTGCTGGAGAATGACCCTTACCGTGCCAGCCTTACGGCGCGCTGGACCGTGTTCGCCGGCGGGCGGACTCTCGCTGCCAACCGGGCAGCCCAGGCGGGTGTCGTGGTGGCCGAGCAGGAGGAACGGCTAGCCACGAGCGACATCACGACCGAGCTGGTGGATCGCTACTTCAAGCGGCGCCTGGCCGCCGATGTCCTCGAGGTCCGGCGGCAGGCGCTCGAGACGTTCACCCAACACCTGGAAGATGCTCGGCGACTGAAGGCGGCCGGCCAGATCGCCCGCACCGATGAGCTCCGGGCCGAGGTCTCCCGCGCAGAAGCTGACAGAGAGCTCAGGAAGGCAAAGCGGAACGTAGATCTGGCCAGCACCGCGCTCAGGTCCACGCTGGGAAATCAGATCGAGGCCGTACCGACCACTCCGCTTGCGCTGATCACTCAGTTGGAGCCTCGGGCGACGTTCTCGGCCACCGCGGATGCCGGCAATCCGACCATCGGGCGGTTGGCAGCACTTCGAGAGCAGGCTCATCAAGGCGTCCGCGCCGCCCGCGGTGAGCTGCTTCCCTTGATAAACGTGTTCGGAACCGCTGAGCTCTTCGAGCAAGGGCTCAATACCACGACTGATCCCAAGTGGGTGGTAGGGGTCGCGGTCCGGTGGGAGCTGTTCGATGGTTTCGGCCGCCTCAACCGCCTTCGATCGGCCCGGCACACCGAGGAGGCGGTCAGGTTCGAGCACGAGGGAGCGAGGAATGCGGTGTCGACGCTGGTCCAGCAGCGCTACGACGAGTACCGGTCGGCCCTGGAGCAACACCAGTCGCTGGAGACCACACTCGCCCTGGCGCAGGAGAGTGTTCGCTCGGAGAGGAAGGCGTACGAATCCGGGGTCGGTACGTCGCTCGAGGTGGTCGATGCGGAGCTGTCGCTATCCCGAGCCCAGGTGGATCGGCTGACCGCCTTATACGAGCTCGATCTGGCGCTGGCTCAACTGCTGGAGGCGAGCGGCCAGAGTGACCGCTTCCTGGAGTACCTGGACCGGGCCACGCCCGCGGGAGAACTGCGATGATTCGTGTCATGCCGGCTCTGTGCTGGGCCCTCGTCCTCACGGGATGTGGTCGGGGCGGGGATTTGGTGCAGGGCGAGACCGATGCGACCCACGTCGATGTCGCCTCGAAGGTGTCAGGCCGGGTCGATTCGATCTACGTGCGTGAAGGCGACATGGTGCGGCGGGGCCAGCTGCTCGCCACGCTCGATGGCACCGAGATCCGGGCCCGTGCGGCGCAGGCCGACGCGGCGAGAGATGCCGCCAAGGCATCCCGGGATCGCGCGCTCAACGGCTATCGCAGCGAGGAGATCCGCTCGGCTCGCGATAACTACGAGCGGGCCGCCGCTGCCGAGGCGATCGCCGAGACCACCTTTGTCCGTTACGAGCGGCTCATGAGCGAGGGGGTGATTCCCACCCAGAAGCGCGATGAAGCCGAGGCTAACTCGCGCACCGCCCGCGAGGCGACGGCCGCCGCCAAGGCGCAGTATGACCTGGTTCGGTCGGGGAACCGGGTGGAGGATCGTGCCGCCGCAATGGCCGAGCTGCGGAAGGCGGAGGGAGCGGTGGCGGAGGCCACCAGCTACGTCGACGACAACACCCTACGGTCATCGGTGGACGGACAGATGATGGTGAAGGTCGTGGAGCAGGGAGAGCTGGTGTCGCCCGGTCTCCCGGTGCTCACCATCGTGGATCTCTCCGACCAGTGGATTACGGTGAACGTCCGCGAAGACCGGCTGGTCGGACTGGACATTGGCGACACCCTGTCGGCGGTGATTCCCGCGCTGGGCTCAGACCGCCACCGCTTCACCGTGTACTACATCTCGCCGCTTGGTTCCTTCGCGACCTGGCGCGCGACCCGAGAGTCCGGTGGGTTCGACGTCCGCACCTTCGAGGTGCGGGCCCGTCCCCCGCGCCCCATCGAGGGGATGCGGCCGGGCATGAGCGCGCTGATCGGCTGGCCGCCGCCGGATGGGAGATCCAAGGCAGCCGCATGACCGGGCTCCTTCGCGTAATGCGTCGCGAGCTCCACCGGCTGTCCCGCTTGCCGGTCCTCGCGGCCCTGCTGGGCCCGATTCCGCTGGCCGGCGCATTGCTGCTGACGGGGGTCTTTCACTCCGAGGTGGCGCGCCGGCTGCCGATTGCCCTCCTCGATTTCGACGGCAGCCAGACGGCACGACTCGCCGCCCGCTGGGTGGGCGCGGCCCGGTCGGTGAACATCGTGACCCGAATTCAGGATCTGGGGCGGGCAGAGCAGCTGTTGGTGCAGCGAAAGGTCTATGCGGTGCTCGTGGTCCCTCGCCACTTCGAGCGAGATCTCCGGCATGGCCGCTCACCGCGGGTAACACTCATGTACAACGAGCAGTATCTCACGGCGGGGAATCTGATCGTGGCCGATGTCGCCCGCGCCGTCAACACCGTTGCCGGTGCGGTTGCAGTGGGCCTGCAGCAGAGCCGGGGCCAGACCGCGGCAGCCGCCGAAGCGGCAGCGGAGCCGGTGCGGGTGGATGCCCGGCTGCTCTTCAATCCCGGCATCAGCTACGCCGTCGGTGTGGGGCTCGTCCTCATCGTCGCCCTGGTGCAGATCGTGGCCGGGATCTCGACCATCTACGTCATCGGCCGGGAGCTAAGCGACAGAACCGCCGGGGAGTGGCTGGAAGCAGCTGGGGACTCCGCGGTCGTGGCGTGGATCGGGAAGCTGGCTCCCTACGTGCTCTGGGACCTGGTGTTGATGCTCGTGCTGATCGGTGGCTTCGTGGCGTGGTTCCACATGCCTGTGCTCGGCAGTCTCGGAGTTCTCGCCGTCGGTGCCCTCGCGTTCTCGGTCGCCAGCAAGGCGCTCGGGGTCCTGGTCGCGGTCTGGCTCGGCGAGCTGGGCCGGGCACTCGGTGTCGGATCGATCACCTTCGGCACCGCCACAGCGTTCGCCGGTGTGACCTTCCCCCAGATCGCCATGTCCCCCTTCGCCCGGGTTTGGGGCGGCTTCGTACCGCTCACGCGCTTCATGCTCGTACTGCGGGACCAGGTGCTGGTCGGGGCGCCCATCCGGATCTCCGCGCGGCCGATTCTGGTGCTGGCCGGCACCGCGCTGATCGCGGGCCTTTTGGCATTGCCCCGGATGGCCCGGGTGCTCCGTGATCCCAGGCTTTGGGGCAAGGAATGAGTGCCCTCCTGCGCTGCTTCCGGCAGACTCTGCGAGACATTTTCCGCCAGAAGGAGACCCTCACCCTGCTGGTGGGCGCCAGCATCCTGTACTCCTTTTTCTATCCGACGCCATACCTGAAGCAGGTGCTCAGGGATCTGCCCGTCGTGGTGGTCGACCGGGACCACACCACGTTGAGCCGGCAGCTCACTCGCTGGCTGGACGCGAGCGAAGCGGCCAGGGTGAGCGCCCGCAGCAGTGACCTGCCGGCCGCACAGGATTCGGTGCGCGCCGGCGTGGCGGGGGCGGTGCTCCTGATTCCCCAGGATTTCGAGCGCCATGTGCTGAGACGGGAGCCGGCCTACGTGGAGGCGTACGTCGACGCCAGCTACCTCCTGGTGTACAGCACGGCCATGCGCGCCATCCAGGGCGTCACCGGGACGCTGGCGGCAGGCATCTCGGTACGCCGGCTTCAGGCGTCCGCACTCACCACTGACGCCGCCGTTCACTACGCGCGCCCGGTCACCTTCGTCCCCTGGCCGCTCTTCAATCCCCTCGCCGGTTATGCCAGCTATGTGGTTCCAGCGGTCTTCATCCTGATCCTGCAGCAGACGTTGTTGATCGGCATCGGCGCCTTGCGCGTCGCCGAGCGCCGCGAGGAATCGAAGAACGAGCCGCTCTGGGCGCTGCTCGGCGGGAAGCTCGGCGCGATGATCCTCATTTATGCGGTGCACGCCATCCTCATGTTCGGCGTGGTCTTCAGTATCTATGGCTTCCCGATGCGCGCGTCCTGGCCGGATGTGTTCCTCTTCCTGGTGCCGTACTTCGCGGCCGTGACTCTGCTCGGGCTCGCCATCGCGGAGCTGTTCGATCGCCCCGAGACCTCGACGGTGGCTCTGGTGGCGACGTCGCTGCCGGCCATCTTCGCGTCCGGCTTCAGCTTTCCCGCCGAAGTCCAGGCCGATTGGGTCCGGGCAGTCGCGGTTGTGTGGCCCAGCACGTTCGGCATTCGAGGCTTTCTGCAGCTGTCCGAGATGGGCGCTCGTTTCGATCAGACGCTTCGACCCTGGGCGGCGCTCTGGGTTCAGGTAGCGGTGTACTGGAGTCTGGCCTGGCTGATCCTGCGGTATAGAAAGCGGTCGCTCGAGCTATGAAGAAATCGTTCTCAGTCACGCTGCTTGCTCTCGGGCTCCTGCTCCCCGGCGGGCGCCTGCACGCGCAAGGTCGCATGCCCCCGATCCAGGCGAGCCCCTGGTTTATTCGAATCGCCGGCCTGGGCGCGTTCTACCATTCCAGCGCCGAGATTGCCACTAGCGGGCAGCTCCTTCCGGGCGCGTCGGCGAATGTAACCGATAACGCGACGGTCACGCTCGATTTCGGTTACAGCATCAGCGACAACGTGTCCGCCTTGCTCATGGTGGGTGTTCCACCCAGGCCGCTGATCAACGGTCGGGGCACGGTCGCGGCCTTGGGGCAATTGGGCGACGTCCGCTATGGCCCCGTGATCTTGACCGGGCGCTACAGCGTTCGAGAGTCGAGCTCCTTTCGGCCTTATGTCGGCGCTGGCGTGGCGTATGCCATCATCCTCAAGAATTACGATGCCTCCGTGTCGCACCTCGATGTTCATAACCACTTCGGCTTCGCGCTGCAGACCGGAGCCGAATTTAGCGTCGTCCCGAACTGGGAGATCTTCGCCGACTTCAAGCGGCTTTGGCTGGCGGTCAACGCGCAGGGGATGCTGGCGGGCGGCGTGCCAGTCGAAGCCCACGTGACCTTGAACCCGTCGCTGGTTTCGGCAGGGGTCAAAGTTCGCTACCACTAGGCCAAGACCTCGCGGCTGCTACAGCTCGTCGCCAGTCCGAGCTCGTCGTGCTCGACGATGGCAGCGAGTGATCCTTCCATCGCCGTGGCCGAGGCTGAGCACTGCGGAGCGGTTGGTGCGACAGGTGCTCTGGCTACTCGACCGTAATGCTGGCGGTCATGAACGGGTGGACGGCGCAGATATAAGGGAAGACACCTGGCGTGTCGAAGGTCTGGGTGAACCCGTCCCCCGGCGCGAGCAGCGCCGAGTTCCACACGCCCCCATTACTGGTGGTGGTATGGGAGGAGCCGCCGGTCGGCTCGCAGTTGAGCCAGGTCACGCTGCTGCCAGCCTTGATGTGTACC
>C688J18823_10001404_pt1 | contig 14795 bp, 16 predicted proteins | sample HopSoiMetagenom1_FD_18823 | JGI IMG/M metagenome (IMG submission 18823)
AAGGCGCCGGCGCCGCGGCGCTCGCGGCGCTGCTCGAGCATCCGCAGCGCTTCGCCGGCAAGCGCGTCGGCATCCCGATCTCCGGCGGCAACATCGACAGCCGCGTGCTCGCCTCGGTGCTCATGCGGGGCCTGGTGCGCGACGCCCGCCTAGTGCGCCTGCGCGTCACGATGCCCGACGTCTCCGGCAGCCTCGCCAAGGTGGCGCAGCTCATCGCCGACGCCGGCGGCAATATCGTCGAGGTCCAGCACCAGCGTATCTTCGGCACCGCCTCGGTACGCTCGCCCGAAGTCGAATTCCTGGTGGAGACGCGCGACAGCGAGCACACCAGGACGCTGGTGCGCTCGCTGGAGGACAACGGGATCCGCGTCTCGGTCACCTGACGCAGATAGGGACAATCCCTACTTACTTCTTGCGCTTCCTGCCGCGGTCGGTGCGCTCGAGCTCTTCGTCGGTCGTGCCGAGTTGCGCTTCTTCGGCCTGGTCGAGGCCGCCGCCCAGGCCGGCCTCCCCCGGGCCCACGACGCGATCGACGTCGCGGTCCTGGTTGGCGCGTACGCGCGGCTCCTTGCCGGCGGTGAGATGCTCGCCGGTGCCGTCCTTGTCGCTGGTGTCGTCCATCTTGCGATCGCCAACCGAGGCGCCCGCCTCGATCTTGCCTACCCTGCCGGCCTCGGGGTCTTCGTTGGTGCCGCGATCGAGCGGCAGGACGTCGTCGTCCACGAGACCCGGCCCCGCCATGTCGGAGCCGCTGTCCGACGTGTCGCTCGGCCCGAGCGACTTCACGTCATGACCCTTTTGCGTCTTGCGGCGCGGGCGTCCTGGAACGTTGTCCGGATCGAGTGTGCTGCCTGCCATGAAATCCTCCTTGGCGAAATGGTCCACCGCGTGCAAGACGCGTTCCATGGTTTGCGCTAGGCTCTCCAGATGGGCAACGAAGTTCGCTGGCGTTTCGCGGCCGCTGTATCACGGGCGAACCGGCTTTGCGAGGGCACGGCGCGGCTCGCGGCGAAAACCCGCGAACTGGTACATGCGGCACGCAATACCCGCCATGTCGCTGCGCTCACGCGAGAAGAGTTGCAGCACCAGCGAATGGCCGTGACAACCCACCAGCGGCCGCTACCGGCCCGCCTTTAGCTGGCGGCGAGACCGCCGAGCTTGAGCGCGCCCCAAAGCGCGCCGAGCCCGCACGCCACGCTCAGCAGTACGTAGCTCGCGGCGATGCACCACTGCCCCCGCTCGACCAAGGCGATGGTTTCCACCCCGAAGGCTGAAAAAGTGGTGAAGCCTCCCAGGAATCCGGTGAAGAGGAAAAGCCGCGCGCCGGCAGACAGGAAATCGCAATGCTCGCCGAGGCCGGCCAGCAGCCCGGCGCTAAGGCAGCCGAGGACGTTGACGGCGAACGTACCGTAGGGAAATTGCGCCGCGGCGCTGTGCTGCAGGATCGCGGAGCCGAGCTTGAAGCGGAGCAGCGAGCCGAGCGCGCCGCCCAGGGCAACCAGCAGCAGCGACTGCATCAGCTCTCGTAGACCGAGATTTCCACCAGGTTGAGATCCGGGTCGCGCACGTAGATGGAGCGGATCGGGCCGACCGCGCCGGTCTTGCGCACTGGGCCCTCGATGATCTTTATGCCGGCCGCGCGCAGCTTGTCCATCACGTCGTCCAACGGCACGGCGGCGATGAAGCAGAGATCCAGCGACCCGGGCACCGGCACGTGCGCGTGCGGCTTGTACTCGCGGCCCCATTCGTGAAGGTTGATCTTCTGCTCGCCGAAGCTGAGCGCGAGGCGCTCTTCCGTCGGCGTCCTGAACGTGACGAGCTTCATGCCGAGCACGTCCGTATAGAAACGGATGCAGGCCGGCTGGTCGCGCGTGGTGAGGACGATGTGGTCGAGATGGTCGATCATGGCGCGACGGAGCGCGAGAATGCGCCCGCGCCGCGCCTATTGCAACTTGCTACTGCTACTTGCTCGATGAGCCGGAAGTGTCGCTGCCGCTCGCGCCGCCGGTGCTGCCCGAGCTCATGCCGCCGCTCGTGGCACTGGAGCCGGTGCTGTCGGAAGACGAGCTCGACGAGGGCGCCGAGCTGGCGCCGGCCGCGCTAGAGCCGTGCTGCTTCACGCAATCGTCGCGCTCGCTGCCGGTCATGCCGACGCACTGGTTGGGGAGCGATTCGCTCGAGCTGCTGGCGCCGCTCGCCGGGCTGGACGAGTCGGTGCTGGAGGTCGAGCCGCCCGTGCTCGAGCTCGCTGGCGCGCTCGGGGTGGTGGCGGTCTCGGAGGAACTGCTGCCGGTCGATTGCGCCCACGCGGCACTGGCGAGCAGCGCCGCGGCGACGGCGGCGGCGAGGGATTTCAGCATCATGAAAGTCTCCTTATGCGAGTGAAGGGAACTGCACCGGCCTCGTTGCAAGGGCGATGCCACTCGACTGACGGAGACCTTGCAAATGCAACTCAGATGACGTGTGTTTCACGAAGCCGGGCGATTTCCTCATCGCCATAGCCAATCTGGCGCAGGACCTCGTCGGTATGCTCGCCCAGCTTCGGTGCCGGCGTGCGAATGGCGCCGGGCGTGCCCGACAGTTTCGGCACGATGCCCGGCACCGCGAGCAGCTCGCCATCGCCCGCGGTGATGCGCTCGATCATGCCGCGCGCGAGGTAGTGCGGATCGGCGGCGATGTCGGCGGCGGTGTAGATGCGTCCCGCGGGCACCTCGGCTGCCTCCATCGCGGCGAGCACTTCAGCCTGCGTGCGCTTGCTCGTCCAATCGGCAATGGCGCCGTCGATGCGCTGCATCTGCGCCGCACGCCCGTCGTTTCGGGCGAGCGCCGGATCATCGCCGAGATCTTCGCGGCCGATGGCGCTCATCAGGCGGCGAAACAAGCTGTCGGCATTGCCGGCGATGAGGACGTACGCGCCATCGCTGCAGGGGTAGAGGTTGGAGGGCGCGATTCCCGGCAGCGCGCTGCCGCTTCGCTCGCGCACATAGCGCTGCGCGTCGTATTCGGGCAGCAGGCTTTCCATGCAGTTGAACACCGCCTCGTAGAGCGCCACGTCGATCACCTGCCCGCCGGCCCCGTTTTTCACCGCGTGCAGCGCGAGCAGCGCGCCAATCACGCCGTGCAGCGCCGCGATCGTGTCGCCGAGCGACAGATTCGGCCGCACCGGCGGACGGTCGGGAAAGCCGGTGATGTAGCGCATGCCGGCCACCGCTTCGGCGATCGCCGCGAAGCCGGGCCGCTCGCGATACGGGCCGCTCTGCCCGTAGCCTGAGATGCGCACCAGGATGAGCTGCGGATTGGCGGCCGAGAGCGCGTCCCAGCCGAGGTTCCATCGCTCCAGCGCTCCGGGCCGAAAGTTCTCGACCATGATGTGCGCGCCGCGCGCGAGGCGGCGCACGATCTCCTGACCTTCCGGCTGGCGCAGGTCGCAGGTGACCGACTTCTTGTTGCGCGATTGCACGTGCCACCAGAGCGAGGTGCCGTTGCGCATGCGCCGCCACTTGCGCAGCGCGTCCCCTTCGCCGGGCGGCTCCAGCTTGATCACCTCGGCGCCGAAGTCGCCGAGCGTCTTGGCGCAGAACGGGCCGGCGATCAGCGAGCCGAGCTCCAGCACCCGGATGCCGGCGAGCGGTCCTATTTGCAGTTGACCTATTTGCGCTTGAGCAGGCGAAGCGGGTTGTATTCCAGCACCGTCTCGTTGCGCTGGTTCACCACGCGATTGGCGAAGCGCACCAGGCCGCGGTCGCCTTTGGTGGTCAGCCGGTGCTCGATCACCTCGGCCTCGACGTGGATCGTGTCACCGGCGAGCGTCGGCTTCTTCACGTCGAGCGAGGCGTTGAGGAACGCGAGGCCGGTGTCCTGCATCGTCGGCAGCAGCAGCCCTTCGGCGAAGGCATAGACGAGCGCCGCCGGCACCGGGCGACCCTTGATGGCCCGGCTGCCGTCATCGCCGACGGTGAAGAGCTCCTCGGTGAGCCACGTCACGTTTACGAACTGCGCGAGGTCGGACTCGCCGATCGTGCGCCGGTGAGTGCGGAAGCGGAAGCCGAGGCGCAAATCCTCGAAACAGAATCCGCGCCCGACGACAGGCAGGGCTTCGGCGGCCATGGCTGTGGCATTCTATATTGATGCCCGACACGCTCGCGCCGCGCGGCAAGTTCGGCGTGCTCGCGCCCTCCACCAATACGTCGGTGCAGCCCGAGTTCGATGCCATGCGGCCCTGGGGCGTGACGCATCATCACTCGCGGCTGGTGATCCCCGACTCCCGCGTCACCAATGACGCGAGCTTCCTTGCGATGATGGACAACATCCGCGCTGCGCTCTTCCCGGCGCTCGAAGCGGTGCTCACCTGCGATCCGGACTACGTGATCCTCGGCATGTCTTCGGAGACCTTCTGGGACGGACTGGAGGGCTCGAAGAAGCTCGAGCGCAAGCTCAGGCGCATCGCGAGGCGCGGCCTTGCGATGGGTTCCGACGCCTGCCGGGCGGCGCTCGCCGCCTACGGACGCTCGATCAGGCGGCTCGGCGTGGTGACACCTTATATGCCGGTCGGCGACCGCCAGGTGGTGCGCTTCTTCAGCGAGTGCGGCTACGACGTCGTCAACCTGCACGGGTTCAAGTGCGCGAGCCCGCGCGTGATCGCCGAAGTGACGCCGAAAGCGCTGCGCGACGCGATCCAGCGCGTGAACCGCGGCAAGGTCGACGCCATCGTGCAGGTCGGCACCAACCTTGCCTGTGCCGGCGTCGCCGCGACGGCCGAATTCTGGCTCGACAAGCCGGTGATCGCCATCAATACGGCTACCTACTGGTATGCGCTGCGCGACTACGGCATCAAGGATCGCCTGGCGGGCTTCGGCTCCCTTCTTGCGGAGCACTAGGCGCCGGCAGGTCGGGCAGCCGCTCGACGATCACATCGACCGCGCAGGAAGTTCTCGTCGGGAACCAGCGCGCTACCGATGAGGTAGTCGTGCAGCCTGCGCTGCGCCACCGTTTTCCAGCATACGGAACGCCCCAGGGTTGAGACAACCCGCGGCAGGCAGGCATAATTGCGCGCTTTGGCCCGGCGCAGCATGGCGCCCAAAGAACCGCTCCACATACCGCTACGCTGGGAGTTCGTTCCCGTGCAGCAGCCGCGCACCGGCATCATCAGCTGGCGCTGGCGCGCGCACACGCAGGGCGGCCGGCTGGACAAGGAGAGCGAGCAACTGTTCGACACGTTGACCGAGTGCATGGAAGACGCCAAGCAGCACGGCTACGGGATGCCATAGCTTGATGGACCCGCTTCTCTACCAGCGGATGATCGAGCAGACGCGCGACTACGCGCTGTTCCTGCTCGACCCGAGCGGCCGCATCATCAGCTGGAACCTCGGCGGCGAGCGGCTGAAAGGCTACGCGGCCGACGAGATCATCGGCCGTCACTTCTCGGTGTTCTACACGCGCGAGGCGCTGGATAGCGGCTGGCCCGCACACGAGCTGCAGGTGGCGACCGTGGAAGGGCGCTTCGAGGACGAAGGGTGGCGCGTCCGCAAGGACGGCTCGCGCTTCTGGGCGAACGTGGTGATCACAGCGCTGCGCGACGAAGAGGGCCAACTGCTCGGCTTCTCGAAGATCACGCGCGACCTGAGCGAGCGCCGCCTGCACGAGGAAGCGTTGCGCCAGAGCGAGGAGCGCTTCCGCCTGCTGGTCGACGCGGTCCAGGATTACGCCATCTTCATGATCGACACCGAGGGCATGGTGACGAGCTGGAACGCTGGTGCCCAGCGCATCAAGGGCTACTCGCGCGATGAGATCATCGGCCGCCATTTCTCGCACTTCTTCATCCAGGAGGACATCGCCGCCGGCAAGCCGTGGGAAGAGCTCGCCTCGGCGCGCCGCAGCGGCCGCGCCGAATTGGAAGGCTGGCGGGTGAAGAAGAACGGCGAGCGCTTCTGGGCGCGGGTCGCCCTGAGCGGCGTGTACGACGAGCAAGGCCACCTGCGTGGCTTCGCCAAGGTGACGCAGGACCTCTCGGAGCGGCGTCACATGCAGGACCTCGAGAAAGCGGCGCGCAACGTGAACGAGTTCATCGCCATGCTCGCGCACGAGCTGCGCAATCCGCTGGCGCCGATCCGCACGGCAGTCCAGGTGATTGCCAAGTCGCCCGACGATCCGGTGACCCGCGAGGCGATGCGGCAAACCATCGACCGGCAAAGCGCGCAGCTCGCGCGCATCGTCGACGACATGATCGACATCGCGCGCATCACCAAGGGCAGCCTGGTGATCGAGCACCAGCCGGTGGAGCTCGCCGACGTAGTGCGCCGCGCGGTCGAGACCGCCGCGCCGGCGATCGACGCCGCGCGCCATGCGATCGACGTCGAGGTTCCCGCGACCGGGCTGGTGGCGCACGGCGACTCCGACCGCCTGACGCAGCTCTTGGCGAATCTGCTCAACAACGCCGCGCGCTACACGCCGCCCGGCGGCCGCATCTCGGTGCGGGCGCGGCGCGAGGACGGGCACGGCATCATCAGCGTGCGCGATACCGGCCGCGGCATCGAGCCGCAGGTGATGGAGCGCATCTTCGACATGTTCGTGCAGGGCCGCTCACCGCTCGAGCGGGTCGGCGGCGGACTCGGCATCGGCCTCGCGCTCGCGCGGCGCATCGCTGAGCTGCACGGCGGCACGCTCGTGGCGAAGAGCGACGGTGAGAACAAGGGCAGCGAATTCATCGTCCGCCTGCCGCTCTCGCCTGCGAGCCAAGCGCCGGCGGAGGTCCAGGAGGCCGTGGCGCCGCCAGCCGCCGTGCCACGGCGCGTCCTGGTGGTCGACGACAATGTCGACGCGGCCGCCACGCTCGACCTGCTGCTTCGCTCGCTCGGCCACGAGACGCGCGTCGCGCACGACGGCATGAAAGCGCTCGACATCGCACGGGAATTCCGGCCGGAGGTCATCCTGCTCGACATCGGCATGCCGGGGCTCGATGGCTACGAGGTCGCGCGTCGGCTACGGGCGATGAACCACGGCACGAGCTTCCGCATCATCGCCGTCACCGGCTGGGGCCAGGACGCCGACCGCTCGAAAGCGAAGGAAGCCGGCTTCGACGTGCACCTGGTGAAGCCGGTCGATCTCGGCGTGCTGTCGCAGGTCCTCGACGATCGTAGCGGCGCGACGCTGCACTAAAGCCGCGCCTCGCACCGGTCCTAGCGCACCGGAGAGCCTGAGCGTCGGTCCTCGCCGGAGCGGCGCTCGATCACGTGCTCGTCGCGCATGCGCGACACGATGGCGCCGAGCAGGGCGAAGCCCAGGCCGCTCGCGAATACCAGCCATTCGGCGGCAAGATCATGGCGAATCACGCCTTCCAGCATGTTGAACAGGCCCCAGCCGATGAGGAAGAACCCGGCGAAGCCGCGCCCCGACGGCAGCGGGCCCGGTCCGCGCACCGCGGCCCACAGCAGCACGACACCGGCGATGCAGAGCGCCCACAGCATCAGGTAGAACAGCCCGGTCAGCGGGTGCATCAGGATCGCCTCGAAAAAGGCGCCCAGACCGAAGCCGAGCAGTAGTGCCGCCTGTTTGGCGCGCGCAGTTCGCATACCGGAATACGACTATGCCAGCGCGCGGGCGTTCCGTGCGCGGCCTAGGGTTTGCTTGGTTTTGCGATGCAACTCAGTCCTGATCCGACCGTCACCCCCCGGCAGCTTGAACGCGGCAAGCGAGCGCTCGTCAAGGACGCCGCCTGGGCGAGCCTGGTCGGCGCCCTCTACGGGGGCGTGATCCTCGTCGGCTTCGCCCTCGAGTTGGGCGCGACGCCTTGGCACATCGGCCTGCTCGCCGCCGTGCCATTCTTTGCGCAGCTTGCTCAGCTGCCGACCATCTCGCTTATCGAGCGGGTGCGCCAGCGCCGCAAGATCGCGGTCACTGCGGTCAGCCTGTCGCGCCTCTCGATCGCCGCCCTTGCCTTGCTCGCTTTCGTCCCCGAGCACGAGACGGCGCTGCACGCGCTCCTCGCCCTGCAGGTGCTGATCGCCATCTTCGGCTCGATCGGCGGGTGCTCGGTCAATGCCTGGCTGCATCAGCTCCTCGCCCGCCAGGGCCTCGGCGAGGTCTTTTCACGCCGCTTGTTCTGGTCCACGGTGCTGGCGTCGGCGGGCGCGCTCGCCGCCGGCTACCTGGTGCAGCATTGGCCGGGCGACGACCGCCTCGAACCTTACGCGCTGTCATTCGTCGCTGCCGGCATCTTCGGCTGCATCAGCACGTACTACCTCACCATCGTGCCGGAGCCGGTGATGGCGCGCACCGGTCCCCCGAGTTCGCTGGTGGCGATGCTGCGTACGCCGTTTCGCGACCTCGAATTCCGGCGCGTCATCGTCTTCATGGCGGCCTGGAATTTCGCCTCCAACCTGGCGGCGCCATTCATCACCGTGTATCTGCTCCGGCAGCTGGCCTTCGGCATGAGCACCGCCACCACGTTGTGGATCGCCAGCCAGTTCGCCAACGCGCTCACCATGTATCTGTGGGGCCGGCTTTCGGACCGGCTGTCGAACAAGGCGATCCTGGCCGTCGCGCTGCCCGCCTACTTCGGCTGCCTGATCGCGCTGCCGTTCACCGCGCTGCCGAGCATCCACACGCTCACGCTGCCGCTTCTCTATTTCATCCATATTGTGATGGGCGCCGCCTCGGGCGGCATCGCGCTCGCCACGGGCAATCTCGGCCTGAAGCTCGCGCCCCAGGGCCGCGGCACGGCGTACCTCGGGGCCGTCGGCCTGGCCGGCGCTGCGGCGGGCGGCATCGCGGCGATCGCCGGCGGCGCACTCGCCAACTTGTTCGAGACGCGCGAGCTCTCGGTGTTCGTGCACTTCACCAGCGCAAGCACCGCGCACGAAGTCATCGTGCTGCACCTGCGCCACTGGGAATTCCTCTTCGGCGTGTCGTTCCTGTGCGGCGCCTATGTTCTGCACGCGCTTTCGCGCATCAGGGAAGGCGTCGAGCATAGCGAGCGCGTCGTGATCCAGGAGTTCGTCTCGGAAGCCTCGCGCTCGCTCGCGCAGCTCTCGCCAATCGACGGCCTGAGAGACGTACTGCTCGTGCCGCTCGGCCGGCTGCGCGATCGTCGCCTGCGTCCGCGCTGAATCAGCGTCTGCCGCGCGGCAGCGGATCGCCGGAGAGCGAATACGCCGGCGGCGCGTAGAAATTAAGCGTGCGAAGCGCGGATCGCCCGGTCGCCTTGATCTCGTGTCGCTCGCCGCTGCCAATAAAGATCAGCGTGCCGGGGACGAGCTTGTAGCGGCGGCTCTTGACAACGGCGTCACCGCGGCCGGCGACAACGTAGAGCCACTGGTCCGCGCCGCGATGGCGATTGCGCGAATCTCCCTCTGAATTTCCCGGCGTGATAACCATCTCCGCGGCCTGCGCGCGGCGATTTCCGCGAATCACGCGAAAGGATTTTTTGAATTGCAAGCGTTCGAGTTTCATGTCGTAAAGCATACAACGAGCGAAGCACTTCTTACTTTGCGACAAGCGCTGCTCGCCCGCGCCTGATAAGTGGATGAGCGGCGCGAAGCGTTGGAACAGCGTTTGCTCGATTTGCGCGCAACGGAGGTCACACACTTTGACTCGATCCATCGCGTTGATCAGCGAACACGCGTCACCTCTCGCCGCGGTTGGAGGCATCGACGCCGGCGGACAAAACATTTATGTCGCGCAGATCGCGCGCGAGCTTGGTCGTCTCGGCTACAACGTCGACGTCTTCACTCGACGCGACAACGACCGGTTGCCTGAAGTCGTCGACTACGCGCCGAACGTGCGCGTCGTCAATGTGCCGGCCGGCCCGCCTCAGTATGTGCGCAAAGAAGAGATGCTGCCGCTGATGGAGGACTTCGGCGAGTACGTCTGTGACTTCGCACGTCGCCGCGGCGGCTACCTCCTCTCGCACGCGAATTTCTTCATGTCCGGCCTCGCCGCGCTCAAGCTCAAGGAGCGCCTCGGCACGCCGTTCGTCGTCACCTTCCACGCGCTCGGCCGCGTGCGGCGCCTGCACCAACGCGAGGCGGACCAGTTTCCGCTCGAGCGCCTGGCGATCGAGGAAGCACTGATCCAGTGTTCCGACGGCATCATCGCCGAGTGTCCGCAGGACCGCGCCGACCTCGCGACGCTCTACGGGGCGAATGATGGGCGCATCGCTGTTATTCCGTGCGGCTTCGACCGTGGCGAGTTCTGGCCGATCACCAAGCCGTTTGCACGGCGGGCGCTGCGCCTGTCGCCAAGCGAGCCGATCCTCCTCAATATAGGAAGGCTCGCGCCACGGAAGGGCCTCGACAACCTGGTCCGCGGCCTGAGCGTTCTGGCGCGCCGCCATGGCATCAATGCGAAGCTGATCCTCGTCGGCGGCAACTCCGATCTGCCCGACCCGGCGCTAACACCGGAGATCGCCCGGTTGCAGGCCATCGCGGCCGAAGAAGGAATCGCTCCGCAGGTCGTGTTCACCGGCCGACGCACGCGCGAGTTCCTGAAGCTTTACTACAGCGCCGCCGATATCTTCGCCACCACGCCGTGGTACGAGCCCTTCGGCATCACGCCGCTCGAGGCGATGGCATGCGGCACGCCGGTGGTCGGCGCCGACGTCGGTGGCATCCGCTTCAGCGTGCTCGATGGCGTCACCGGCTTCCTCGTGCCGCCGAACGACCCGGAGGCGCTCGCTGAGCGCGCGGCCGAGCTGCTGCGCGATCCTGACCGGATGAAGAAAATGGGCCGCGCGAGCATATCGCGCGTGCACGCCCAATTCACCTGGCCCAAGGTGACGCGCGCGGTATGCGCCTTCTACGAGCAGGTGCTCGGCGTGCGCATGCCGCGCCGGGCGAGCCCGAATCGGCGGGATATCCGGGTCGCGGCGGTGGCAGCATGAAGAAGGTCGCCGTGGTCAGCGGTGGCGGCCGCGGCCTCGGCGCCGAGATCTGCCGCGAGCTCGCCGACGCCGGCTATGAAGCGATCGGCGCCGATCTCAAGCCACCGCGCGGTGGCTTGCAGCTCGACATCACGCGCGAGGACGACGTGGTCAAGGCGTTCTCGCGCCTCGAGCGGCTCGACGTGCTGGTGAACAACGCAGGCGTCGACTACACGCTGCCGATCGAGGAGCTCTCGCTCAACCAGTGGGACCACGTCATGGCGGTTAACCTGCGCGCTCCGTTCCTGCTCGCGAAGCACGCGGCGCGCCTGATGCAACGCCAGGGGGGCGGACACATCATCAATATCGCCTCGACCGCCGCGAAGCGCACCTGGCCGAACGCAAGCGCCTATCACGCGAGCAAGTGGGGCCTGCTCGGCCTGTCGCACGCGCTGCATGCAGAGCTTCGGCCGCAGAAGATCAAGGTGAGCGCGGTGATCGCGGGCGGCATGCGCACGCCTTTCCTGCTCGATCGCTTTCCGGACCTCGATCCGGGCGTGCTGCAGGACCCGGCGAACGTGGCGAAGACCGTGCGCTTCCTCCTGACGCTGCCCGACGAAACGGTCATCCCGGAAGTCATGGTGATTCCGATGCGCGAGAGCAGCTGGCCCTGATCGATCCCATGCGAGCCGTCTTCGTAGACAAGGATGGAACCCTGGTCGAGAACGTGCCATACAACGTCGATCCGGCGAGAATTGCGCTCACGCCGGGCGCGGCGGACGGCATCGCTGCCCTCGCGCGCCACGGCTATCGCGTCATCGTCGTGTCGAACCAGCCGGGCGTCGGCCTCGGCAAATTTCCGCCGGACGCGCTCGACCAGGTGAAAGCGCGCCTGCAGGAAATGGTGGCGCTCGACGGCTTTTACTTCTGTCCGCACGCGCCCGGCGCGGGTTGCGACTGCCGCAAACCCGCGCCCGGACTTCTTGAGCGCGCGGCCCGCGAGCACGGCGTGTCGCTCCGTGACTCATGGCTGGTCGGCGACATCCTGGACGATATCGAGGCGGGACGCCGCGCTGGCTGCCGCACCGTGCTGCTCGACATGGGCAATGAGACGGAATGGCAGCTCACACCGGAGCGCATGCCACACCACATCGCGAGCAATCTCGGCGAGGCGGCTGCGCTGATCCTGCGGCAATGAGCGCCGACTGGAAAGGCGTCAAGCGACTGCTGTGTGTGCGCCTCGACGGCCTCGGCGATGTGCTGATGAGCACGCCGGCGATGCGGGCATTTCGCCAGTCACTCGGCTGCCGCATCACCCTCCTCACGTCCGCCGCCGGCGCGGCAGCGGCGCCATTCATTCCGGAGGTCGACGACGTCATGACCTTCGCCGCCCCCTGGATGAAAGCGACCGCCAGCGCGGCAACCCGCGATGCGGAAATGATCGCGACGCTCGGCGCCCGCGGCTTTGATGCGGCGGCGATCTTTAACGTCTACAGCCAGAATCCGCTGCCGGCCGCTTATATGTGCCACCTCGCCGGCATCCCGCGGCGGCTTGCGCACTGCCACGAGAACCCCTACCAGCTTCTCACCGACTGGGTCGCGGACCCAGAGCCGAGCGCTTTGATCCGGCACGAGGTCCGTAGGCAGCTCGATCTCGCCGCGGCGGTCGGCTGCGTCACGACCGACGAGCATCTCTCCTTCCGCGTACCGGCAGCGGCGAAGCGCCGCGTCGCGCGCCTCGCGCGCTCGTGGGCGCATCCGCTGGTCGTCGTGCATCCGGGCGCAAGCGCCGCCTCGCGTCGCTACCCGCCCGAACAGTACGCGCGCGCCATCGACCTGCTGGTTGCCCAAACCAGCTGCGAAGCCGTCTTCACCGGAGACGCCGCCGAGGCCGAGCTCGTTCACACCGTGCGCCAGTCCATGCGAGAGACGAGCCGCGTGCTCGTCGGCGAGCTCGGGCTGGGCGAGCTCGGCGCCCTCATCGCTGAAGCCGATTTGCTCGTCTCGAACAACACCGGCCCGGCGCACGTCGCCGCGGCGCTCGGCACGCCGGTGGTCGACCTCTATGCGCTCACCAATCCGCAGCACACGCCCTGGCAGGTGCGCTCGCGCGTGCTCAACCACGACGTGCCGTGCCGCAACTGCTACAAGAGCGCCTGTCCGGCCGGCCACCACGACTGCCTGCGCAAGGTCGCGCCCGAGCGGGTCGCCGCCGCGGCGCTCGAGCTCTTGCAGGAGTCGCGCAAATTACGGGAGCTCGCCGCATGATCACGCTTGGCATCAACGCCGCCTTCCACGATTCCTCCGCGTGCCTGGTGCGCGACGGCGCAGTCATCGCCGCTGCCGAGGAGGAACGTTTCACGCGCATCAAGCATGGCAAGCGGCCGCTGCCCTTCACGGTGTGGGAGCTGCCTTTCCACGCGATCGACTATTGCCTCGAGGCCGCGGGCGCTGAGCTCGCCGATGTCGATCATGTCGCGTACGCGTACGATCCGGCGCCGCTCCTCGAGAACCACACCTTCCCGCTCACGCTGCCCCTCGAGCCGTCGAGCTTCACCACCAAGCAGCACTGGACCTCGCCCTGGGAGCCGCTCGCGCTCGCCTATATCGTCAACGCCGAGCGCCAGCTCCTCGACGGCGCGCCGCACCACATCCGCAAGCGCTTTGCCGGCGCCAAGAGCCGCCACCAGTGGCAATGGCACTTCGTCGAGCACCACCTCGCGCACGAGGCGAGCGCTTTCCTCGCCGCGCCTTTCGGCGAAAGCGCGGTGATGACTCTCGACGGGCGCGGCGAGCTCGCCACGACCAGCTATGGGCACTATACGAAAACGAGTTCCGGCGAGCGCTACGAGCGCATCGCGCAGGTGCAAATGCCGCACTCGCTGGGTCTCCTCTACGAGCAGGTGACCGACTATCTCGGCTTCCTGCACTCGTCGGACGAATACAAAGTGATGGCGCTCGCCTCCTACGGCGAGCCGCGCTACGCAAGCCAATTCCGGCGGCTGATCAGCATCTCGGATGGCAGCTACACCATCGAGCGTACCAACTTGGTCGAGCTCTTCGGTCCGTCGCGGCAACGCGGCGGCGAGCTCGAGCGCAAGCACTTCGACATCGCGCGTTCGCTGCAGCTGGTGCTGGAGGAATCCGCGGTCGCGCTCGCCGAATGGCTGCATCGCAAGACCGGCGCGGAGAACCTGGCGATGGCGGGCGGCGTGGCGCTGAACTGCGTCATGAACGCGCGCATCCGCGATGCCGGTCATTTCAAGCACGTCTGGGTGCAGCCGGCCGCCGGCGACGCCGGCACCGCGCTCGGCGCGGGACTCTGGACCGACTGGGAAGCGCGCGGCCGGGTGCGCCGCTGGCACATGGACCACGCCTACTTCGGCCCCGAGTACCGTGACGACGAGATCGGGGCGTTCCTCGAGCGCGGGAAGGTGCGCCACCGGCGCGTGCGCGACATCGCCGGCGCCGCCGCCGACATTCTCGCGCGCGACAAGATCGTCGGCTGGTTCCAGGGCCGCATGGAGTTTGGCCCGCGTGCGCTCGGCGCGCGCTCGATCCTCGCCTCGCCGCTCAACGCCGACATGCAGGCGCGGCTGAACGAGATCAAGGACCGCGAGGATTTCCGGCCGGTGGCGCCGGTGGTGCTGGAGGAGGAAGCGGGCCGCTGGTTCGTGGGCGCCGATGTTTCACCGTTCATGCTGTTCGTGCACCAGGTGGCGCCGGACAAGGCTTCGCGCATCCCGGCCGTGCGCCATGTCGACGGCACGGCGCGCATCCAGACCGTCAACCGGCGCCAGAACGAGCGCTACTACGACCTCTTGAAAGCGTTCCACGCCCGCACCGGCGTGCCGGTGCTCGTCAACACCTCGTTCAACACGCGCAGCGAACCGGTGGTGTGCACGCCGCGCGACGCGGTCGAGTGCTTCTGGACGAGCCC
>C688J18823_10001406_pt1 | contig 14788 bp, 12 predicted proteins | sample HopSoiMetagenom1_FD_18823 | JGI IMG/M metagenome (IMG submission 18823)
AGGCACTCGATGCGAACGGAACACTCGCTGCAGATCCTCTTCGCCTCCCTCGATGAGCCTCCCTTCTCGGGGAAGAAGATCTCCGGGTCGTGATCCCGACACCGTGCTCGCTCTTGCCAAGGGATGTAGTGGTGCACTCCTCAACTCCCCCCGAAATCACACGCGTGTGATTCTGAAGGAAGATCCTCCCCGATGACAAGGGGTATTCAGGAGGAATCTCTGCCTCTCCTTCATCCTCTGGTTCGAGCTCCGTAGCAATCGTGGCGGGTCTATCCGCGCAGCGCAAGCGTTTCGGAGACGTTTCCGCGCTGTTCCGCACGGTCAATCAGGTTGACGGAAACCGTCAGTGAGGTTGACCGATATCGGCCTTGGAGGGACTTTCGGCGTCGATCGCGACGCGTTCGTACGTCGTCGTGCGAACCGCGGGGGTGCGACCGATCGCGCGGATCGCGTCGTCGAACCGTGCGGGTGTCATCTCGATGCCCCACTCCGCACCCGCCATCCGACTGATGGTCTCCTCCATCAACGTGCCGCCGAAATCGTTCGCACCTGCTTGCAATATCTGCTGGCACGCACCGACTCCGAGTTTGACCCACGACACCTGGATGTTGTGGATAACTCGGTCGAGCACGATGCGTGCGACGGCGTGCATGCGCAGCGTCTCGTCGAACGTCGGTCCGGAGCGCGCCGCGCCGGCGAGGAAGATCGGCGCGTTCCGATGCACGAAGGGCAGGGGAACGAACTCGGTGAAGCCGCCGGTGTCCTGCTGGATGCGAACTAGTCTCCGCATGTGGAAAACCCAGTGCGGCGGCGCGTCGACGTGGCCGTACATGATCGTGGAGCTCGATCGGATCCCGAGGCCGTGCGCCGTCCGGATGATCGATTCCCACGTGTCGGCGGGCAATTTCCCTTTCGTGAGGAGCCATCGGACGTCGTCGTCGAGGATCTCGGCGGCGGTTCCCGGCATCGTGTCGAGCCCGGCGTCGCGGAGCTCCTCGAGGAACGCCGCGTGTGAGACGCCGCGTTTGGCCGCTCCCGACATGATCTCCATCGGCGAGAACGCATGGACATGCATGCCTGGCACGCGCGCTTTCACCACGCGGATGAGGTCCCCATAGAAGGAGGCCGGCAGATCGGGATGGATGCCACCTTGCATGCAGACCTCGGTCGCGCCGGCGAGCCACGCCTCCTCCGCCCGGTCCGCCACCTGGTCGAGCGTGAGGGTGTATGACTCGGCGTCGACGGCCCGCTGCGCGAACGCGCAGAAGCGACACCCGACGTAGCAGACGTTCGTGAAGTTGATGTTCCGGTTGCGGACGTAGGTGATGTCGTTGCCGACGGCCTCGGCGCGAAGGTCGTCGGCCACGCGACACAGCGCGTCCAACGACGTCCCCTCGGCCCGGAACAGCGCCAACGCCTCGTCGTCGGTGATCGCCCGGTGCCGCTCGGCCTTCCGCAGCGCGTCGCGGATCTCAGCGTCGATCGCGGCAGGGGCCGGGCGGTCCGCGACCCAGGCGGCGGTCACGGCGTTGTCGCTCTCGAACGTCCCGTAGACCGGCTCGGCGTCGTCGCGGAGCCCGGCGCCGTCGGCCTTCGCGAACGTGAGATCGATCGTGCGCGGCTTGAACGTGATCGCCGCGTCCTGCCACGCGACCGGCTCGGGCCGTCCGTCGGCCGCGAGCCCGTCGGGACCGAGGAGCGCGTCGACCGGAGCGCGCATGGCGCCGGCGAGCCAAGGATCGGGTTGCTCCGCGTAGCGGGGATAGACCGCCAGCCGTTCGCGGAGCAGCTTGCCGCGCTCGGCGGTCGTCTCGGCGAGCCGTTCGATCTGCGGCCACGGCCGCTCGGGGTTGACGTGATCCGGCGTCACCGGTGACACGCCGCCCCAGTCGTTGATGCCCGCATCGAGCAGACGCAGCCGCTGCGTCTCGTCCGATAGGTTCGGCGGCGCCTGCACGCTGACGTGTGGCCCCATGACGATCCGCGAGGCAGCGACAGCCGCGAGGAACGTCTCGTCCGAGGGCTCGGCTGCCTCGTGCATCGCGGTCCGTGGCTTCGCGCGGAAGTTCTGGACGATCACCTCTTGGATGTGGTGGTACCTCCGGTGGAGGTCGCGGATCGCGAGGAGCGACGCGGCGCGCTCGCGCGCGGTCTCGCCGATGCCGACGAGGATCCCGGTGGTGAACGGGATCGCGAGCCGGCCGGCATCCTCGATCGTGCGTAGGCGCACGGCCGGCACCTTGTCGGGTGAGCCGTGATGCGGGCCGCCGGGTTGCGAGAGCCGGTCGCTCGACGTTTCGAGCATGATCCCCATCGAGGCGCTCACGTGCTTCAGCCGCGCGAGTTCCTCGTAGGACATCACGCCTGGATTGAGGTGCGGGAGCAGGCCGGTGCGCTCGATCGTCGTGATCGCGACGGCTCGGAGGTAGTCGAGCGTCGACGCGTAGCCGCGTTCCTCGAGCCACGCCGCCGCGCGTGGATACCGCAGCTCCGGCCGGTCCCCCAGCGTGAACAACGCCTCCTTGCAGCCGGCGGCGGCGCCCGCAGATGCGATCGCGACCACGTCGTCGGGCGTGAGATACGCCGGCACATCTTCGGCCGGGGGCTTCGCGAACGTGCAGTAGTGACAGTGGTCGCGGCACAGCATCGTCAGCGGCACGAACACCTTGCGTGAATACGAGACGGTGTCGCCCCAGCCGAGGTCGCGCTGCCGGGCGGCGATCGCCATCAGCTCAACGAGGTCGTCGCCGCGCGCGTCGCAGAGCGTGGCGAGCTCGTCGACGGACAGCGACTTGCCGGCATCGGCTCGGGCGAGCGCCCGTCGCGCCGCGCCGGTCCTCGTCGCGACGATCGCGTCGGCCATCTCGGGCGAGCCTACTACCCTTACCCGTTCATGAAGGTGGCGCGTACATGAAGGTGGCTGCGCTCGCCGGCGGCATCGGCGCGGGCAAGTTCTTGCGCGGGCTGTCGCGAGTCGTGCCGGGCGACGATCTGACGGTGATCGTGAACGTCGCCGACGACATCGTCGTGCATGGGCTGCACGTGTCGCCGGACCCAGACTCGGTGACCTACTGGCTCGGCGACGCGTTCGACCGCGAGCGGGGATGGGGCCGCCGCGACGAGACGTTCCGCGCGAACGACGCGCTCGCCGCGTTCGACCGCGATCGGTCGTGGTTCGGACTCGGAGACCTCGACCTCGGCACCCATCTGTATCGCACGGGTCTGCTCGCGGACGGCGTGCCGCTCTCGGAGATCACGGTGCGGATCGCGGCGCGGTTCGGCATCGCGGCACGGCTCCTCCCGGTGAGCGACCACCGGATCGAGACGCGGATCGATTGTGTCGACGACGGTGGCGAGGCGCTCGACCTCCACTTCCAGGAGTACTGGGTGCGACGAGGTGGGCGAGACGAGGTGACCGGCGTCCGGTACCAGGGCGCCGCGAGGGCGACGCCGGCGCCGGGCGTCCTCGAGGCGATCGCGGGCGCGGATGTGGTCGTCGTCTGCCCGTCGAACCCCGTGGTGTCGATCGGTCCGATCTTGGCGGTGCCCGGCGTCCGCACTGCCGTCGCCGCGCGCCGCGAGGTGGTGACGGGTATCAGCGGGATCGTCGGCGGCTCGCCGGTCGCCGGGATGGCCGACCGGTTGATGCCCGCCGTCGGGATCGACGTCAGCGCCATCGGGGTCGCGGCGTCGTACCGCGACTTCCTCGGCGCGTGGCTCGTCGACGACACCGACGCCGGATCGGTGACCCAGATCGAAGGCATGGGGATCCGGTCCCGGGCGACCGACACGATCATGGTCGACGACGAGCGGGCCGAAGCGGTTGCGCGCGCCGCGCTGGAGCTGATCGCGTGACGCTCGAGGTGATCCCCGTCACCGGACTCCCCGAGATCGACGTGGGCGATGACCTCGTCGCGCTGCTCGGCGACGCAAGCATCCGTGACGGCGACGTCGTCGTCGTCACGCAGAAGGTCGTCTCCAAGCAGGAAGGCCGTGTCGTGCGCGTGGCCGACCGCGACGACGCGATCGCGGCCGAAACGGTCCGGGTCGTGGCGGCGCGAGACGAGCTCGTGATCGCGGAGACGCCGCACGGGTTCGTGTGCGCGAACGCCGGGGTCGACGCCTCGAACGTGACCGACGGGATGCTGACGCTCCTGCCGAAGGACCCGGACCGCTCAGCGGCTCAGCTCCGTTCCGCACTGCTGGAACGGCGCTCGCTCGACCGGCTCGGCGTGGTCATCACCGACACGTTCGGACGGCCGTGGCGCGACGGACTCGTCGACGTGGCGATCGGCGTCGCCGGCATGCCCGCGATCGTCGATCTCCGCGGAACGCCCGATCACGGCGGGCGGCTACTCGACGCCACGGTCGTCGCCCTCGCGGATCAGGTCGCCGCGGCCGCGGGCTCGGTGATGGGCAAGGCGGAGCGCGTGCCGGTGGTCGTCGTTCGCGGCCTCCGTTGGGACGGCGACGACGGCAGCGCGCACGATCTCGTTCGACCTCCCGATCTGGACCTGTTCCGTGAGTCGCCGCTGCAGGCGCTCCACGCCCGGCGCACCATCCGATCGTTCGGCGAGGGCACCGTGGCGCGCCGGGCGATCGTCGACGCGGTGTCGGCGGCGTGCACGGCGCCTGCGCCACATCACACCCGGCCGTGGCTGTTCGTCGCGCTGGACGGCGCGCCCGCCAAGCGCGCGTTGCTCGCCGCGATCGCCGATGCATGGCGAGCGGACCTCCGCGGCGACGGCACACCAGAGGAGACGATCGAGCGACGGATCGCGCGGAGCGACGCCGTCCTCGGGCAGGCGCCGGCGTTGATCGTGCCGTTCGTGCGGTTCGCGGGGGCGCACCCGTACGGCGACGCCGAACGGACGGGGGCGGAGCGCGAGATGTTCCTCTTATCGGGCGGAGCAGCGATCCAGAACCTGTTACTCGGGCTGCACGCCCGGTCGGTCGCGTCGTGCTGGATCTCCTCGACGCTGTTCTGCCAGGAGGAGACCCGCGCGGTGCTCGGCGTCGGCGACGAGTGGCACGCGCTCGGCACGGTGGCGTGCGGTCCGATGCCGAAGGGCGGAGCCTCTCGGCCCCGCCCTCCGGTCGATCTGGACGACTTCCTGCGCTGGTCTTAGGCGAGCAGCCCGCGCACGAAGTAGCCGATGAACATGATCGACACGATGTACGTCAGCGGGTGCACCTCGCGCGCCTTGCCCTGGAGGACCTTGATCAGGGTGTAGGACACGAACCCAGCCGCGACGCCGTTCGTGATCGAGTAGGTGAACGGCATCAACGTGATCGTGAGCAACGCCGGTATCCCGATCGCCGGGTCGCGCCAGTCGATGTCGCCGACGCTCCTCATCATCAGATAACCGACGATGACCAGCGCGGGCGCGGTCGCCTCGGGCGGCACGATCCCCGCGATCGGCGAGAAGAACATCGCCCCGAGGAACAACACGCCGACCACGACAGAGGTCATCCCCGTGCGTCCACCGTCACCGATCCCGGCGCCCGACTCGATGTAGGTGGTGTTGGACGACGCCGAGACGGCGCCGCCCGCCGCGGCCGCAAGGCCGTCGACGAGCAAGACGCCCTTGATGCCCGGCAGCCGTCCCTTCTCGTCGAGGAGCCCGGCCTCCTTCCCGAGGCCCACCGCGGTCCCCATCGTGTCGAAGAAGTCCGACAGCATCACCGAAAGGATCGCGGCGATCGCGGTCCAGAAGCTGAGGACCGAGAAGACCCCGAAGTTGAAGTCCCCGACCAACGAGAAGTCGGGGCTCGCCGTGAGGCTCGACGGGAACTGTGCGATGCCCGGACCGACCGCGTCCCAGATGTGCTTGTCGCCCCAGCCGATGTTGATGATCATCGCGACGAGGGTTCCGAAGACGATCCCGATGAGGATGGCTCCCCTCGTCTTCCGCGCGATCAGGGCGGCCGTCACCGCGAGCGTGACGAGGAACACGAGCACGCGCAGCGTCGTCAGGTCGGGGTTGATCTGCAGCGGTGGGACCGGGGACGGGGTGGCCGTGCGCTGCACGACGCCGCCGTTCACGAACCCGATGATCGCCAGGAACAGACCGATCCCGATACCGATCGCGAGCTTCAGGTCCATCGGGATCGCGTCCATGATCATCTGCCGAAGGCCGGTCAGAACGAGCACCGAGATGACCAGACCCTCGATCACGATGACGCCCATCGCCTGCGGCCACGTCAGTCCCAACTGGGCGACGAGCGTGAAGGTGACGAAGGCGTTCAGCCCGAGCCCTGCCGCGATCGCGAACGGATACTTGCCGAACACGCCCATCGCGATCGTCATCACGCCGGCCGCCAGCGCGGTCACCGTCAGTACCTCGGGGAACGTCAGGATGGTCCCGGCGTTATCCGGTACCGACCCCAAGATCTGCGGGTTCAGGAACAGGATGTACGCCATCGTCAGCCAGGTCGTGACCCCGGCGAGGATCTCGGTGCGCATGGTGGATCCGCGCTCCGTGATCTTGAAGAAGCCGTCGAGCCCGCCCGGCCTCGGCGCGTCCGGCACCATGACCGTCTGCTTATCGGACGTCTGCGCCACTGCACCACCCCCCTCTGCTCCGTCGGCCGGCATCGGGGACCGGCCGCCTGGGGAAGGCATCGCGAGCATAGGAACCCCGTTGACACCGCGCAATCAGCCAGGCAGGTGGTTCCCCGATGATCACAGATACGTCCGGTACGCTTTCGCGCGTCGGCATCTGGCGATGCCCGCGATCGGAGACAACCGGCAGTGGCGAACACGGATCAAGGACGGCCCACCAAGGCCCAGCGCAAGGAGCAGGCGCGCCGCGAGCGCGAGGAGATCCAGCGCAAGCAGGCCAGCCGCAGCCGCAACCGCACCATCGGGATCATCGTCGGTGTGATCGTGATCGCCGCAGTGGTCGGGCTGGTGATCGTCCTCGGCGGCAACGACAAGACGGACAACGCGACCCCGTCGGGGCCCGTCCTGCCCGACCCCGCGTCGCTCGACGGGATCATGCAGACCGCGCCCCCGTGGCCCAACAACCTGCAGGACACGAACGCCCGGCTGAACGAGCTCAACCTCCCGTCGCTCAGCGAGACGATCCTGCACCACCACGTGGGCCTGTACATATACGTCGACGGGCAGCCCGTCANCGTGCCCGCCGGCGTCGGGTTCAACGACGGCTCNGCCGGCGGGCCACAGGTGTTCTCCCCGCTGCACACACACGACAACACCGGGTTGGTCCACGTCGAATCNGCGGACCCCAACTTCCAGCCGGTGCTCGCGCAGTTCATGGACGTGTGGGGCGTGTACTTCACGAAGGATTGCCTCGGGAACCTGTGCAACCAGGGCAACCAGCAACTGCGGGTCTTCGTTGACGGCAAGGAGTACACGGGCGACCCCACGCTCGTTCCGCTCACCGACCTCTCGGGGATCGTCATCACCTACGGCACGGAAGCCCAGCTGCCCGACCCCATCCCATCCGGCATCCCCTCGGCCGGATAGCACCGCCGCAGTGGCCAACAAGAAGAAGCGCAAGCGGCCGCCGGGACCACGCCCCGAGGCGGAGCGGCCAGCGGCTCCCGCCGCCTCCCCCACGACGGCCGCGAAGCGCGAGCGCAGGGAGGCAGCACGGGAGCGCAAGCAGAAGGAAGCCAAGGCGGTCGCGCGGCGGGGCGCGATGCGCCGGGCGGCGATCGGCGGCGTGGTCGGTCTGCTGGTGTTCGTCGCGTTCTCGTACTTCACGAGCCGTGCTCGGGATTCGACGCCGCTGTCGGCCGAGGCAACGGCCGCGGCTCAGGCCGCCGGGTGCAGCGCCCTGCAAACCCCGGCCTCGAGCGCTCCGGGTGGGCTCCACCTTGAAGGGGGTCAGGCGTACCAGTACGACCAACACCCGGCGACGTCCGGCTATCACGACCCGACCCCGCTGTCGGGTCAGCCGCGCGTCTACACGACCGACGACCTCGCCGGCTACCGCGAGACGATGGCGGTCCACTCGCTGGAGCACGGGTCGGTGATCATGTACTACCGGCCGACGGGCGACACCGACGGACTGCCGCAACCGGTGGTCGACAGGCTCGGTCCCGTCGCGCAGAACAACAAGGCGTCCTATCTGATCCCGTACGCAGAGCTCCCACAGGGAACGGCACTCGCGTTCACCGCGTGGAACAAGCTGCTGACCTGCCCCGCGAAGATCACGCCGGATCAGGCCCAGACGGTCGCGCAGGGATTCATCGATTCGTACGCCTGTACGAGCAACGCGCCCGAGGGCAAGCTCGGCGACGGCTGCTGAGCCTGAGCGGTCCGACGCTCAGCCGGTGACGACGTGGCAGGTTCCCTGCCGGCAGACGATCGCCCCATGCTGGAACCGCGCGCGAACGCCGCCGCCGTCACGGTTCTGCACTCGGGTGGTCGGCATCCCGAGCGCACCCCCCGCGCCGCCATGCTTGTTGTACGTGTCGAACACGTTGCCCCACAGTGCGTGGGCGCCCGTCGACGGACCGTCGTAGATCCGTCCGCCGACGAAGGAGATCCGGCGGCAACCGTTGCAGGAAGCGCCCTTCGTGGCGCTCAGCAGGCTCGTCGGTGATGACGTCGGCAGCCCGAGCACACCGGTCGCGGCGCCGACCGCACGGAATTCCCGATCGATCGGGCCGTGCAGCCACAGGGTGAGATCGGCGCCGTTGTTGCGGTACATCCCCCCCTGCGCGAAGAACTGCTGGGCGCCTGCGCCGCCCGAGACGACGCGCTGCGGCGACGTCGGCAACCCCGGCTTGCACCCGAGCTTGTCGTAGCGGTGGCGGATCGCCCCCCGGATCGTATGGTCGCCGTTGATCCACACCCGCTGGTCGTACCACCCGAGTGCCGCCTTCATCTGGTCGCCGCCGACGCGATGGGAACCCGAGCTGCCGACCGCGACCGCCGACATGATGCGGCCGCCCGGCGCCCGGCGGATCGAGCGGAACCGCCTGATCGTCCCGATCGAGCCGGAGTACGGCGCGAGCCGGGACGTGACGTACGAGGCGCTGTACGACTTCTTCCACGCGGTCCACGGGTTCGCGTCGGTCCATTCGCCGGGATCGCACACCCCGGTGAGCCACGGGATCTTGTAGGCCGGGTTCCCGCCGTGCCACACATCTTGAACGCTATCGCTGTGTCCGCCGTCGGAGGCCGCGTAGAACGCCTGGATCACGTTGCCCCCGTACGTCGCGACCTTGTGCGCCGACGAACGGACCGCCTTGATCCAGCGTGCACCGTCGGTCCCCGCCTCGCGGTTGTAGCCGATGTAGGTCTGGTCCGAGGCGCCGTCGCTGAGATCGCAGTTGCAGTCGCTTCGCAGCCCGTAGTGCTTCATGTCGTACGCGGCGTAGGAGCGCGCGGCGATCGCCTGCGCCTGCATCGCCGCCATCGGCCACGACGCGGGCACTTCGCCGAGGCCGAGGAGGTAGTCCTCGAAGTCGAGGCGCGCGATGAGCCGCTCCATGCAGCCGTTCGCGTCGCCACAGCTGGTGAGGTTCATCTCGATCGAGCCGCGCTTGTACGAGAAGCCGTGGTACCAGATCGCGTCGGCCTCGGGGATGAACACGCGCGATCCCTGGTCCTGGTACGTGACGATGAGGTTGTTGCGCGGGCCGCCCCATCCGTGGCCGCCGACGAGCTTGCCGTTCGGCCGGTGGACGCCCCAGTCGTGCTTCCGCGCCGTCACCGTCCACGTGTCCCCAGATGGGATCGCGCCGACGAGCGTGCCGCCGGGATGTCCGATCCACAGCCGGACGGGACCGGCCTGCGCCCGGAGATGGATGACCGTGCGTCCCCACGTGAGCCCGACGCGGATCCGGCCGGGCAGCGACGAGCTCGTGACGACCTTCGAGCCCTTGTAGAAGTGCTGGACGATGCGCTTGTCGGTCCAGCCCATCCTGGCGAGACCGTAGGCGCCCCATTGCGACATGCCGATCCCGTGGCCGTCGCCCGATCCGTAGAACGTGAACGTGCCGCTCGCCGCCGCCGGCGACGAGAACGAAAGCGTGAGCGCGAGCAGCAGCGCGCACGGCAGCGTGGCGCGGATCACCCGACGGCGCATGTGTTCGACCCTATCCCCCGGCGTATCTCGGACTTCTGGTGCATCGACGCGTCGGGAAGAGCATTGAGCCGTCTCTAGGGCCGATGATGGCTCGATAGTGCCGCTTGGCTTACGGCGCAGTCGCGGTTGCGTCGGTCGCGACGTTGGTGTTGGCGATGGCCATGCCCTCGGGAACGATAGCCCCCGCCCCGAGAACGCACGACTCGACGTTCGCCTTTGCCCCGACCTTGGCGCCCGGCCCCACGATCGACGAGCGGACGACTGCCCCGGCTCCGATCGCAGCGCCCGGGTGCAACACGCTGTCCTCGACGGTGGCGCCGGCCGCGACGCGCGCCTCCGCGCCCACGCTGGTTCGGGGCCCGAGCGTCGCGCCGTGCTCAACGTCGGCCGTGGGTGCGATCCACGGCGCCTCGTAGTCGACGCCCTCGACGGCGCCGGCGAGCAGGTCGTAGTGCGCCTGCAGGTACTTCTCCGGCGTGCCGAGATCCATCCAATACGTCTCGGCGACGAAGCCGTAGACCGGGTGGCCTGCGTCGATCACGGCGGGGAAGATCTCCCGCTCGATCGAGATCTCATGATCGGCGGTCCACGGCGCGAGGACGGCCGGGTCGATCAGATAGGTGCCGGCGTTCACGTCGCCGGGGATCGCATCCTCGGGCTTCTCGCGGAAGGCGGCGACACGGCCCTTCTCGTCGGTCTCCACCAGACCGAAGGCGCGGGCGTCATCGACGTGGTGGAGCGCGATCGTGATCGCCGCGCCGCGGTCCTCGTGGAAGGCACGCATCGCGGTCAGATCCAGGTCGGTGCAGATGTCGCCGTTCAGCGCGAAGAACGGCCTGTCGCCGACCTCGGCGAGCGTGTTGACGATCGCACCGCCGGTGCCGAGCGGCTCGCGCTCGGTGACCCAAGCGATCCGCGGCTCGCCGGCGCGTGCCTCGATGAAGGGATGGAACGCCTCCTCGAGGTATGGGGACGACATCACGACGTCGTCGACGCCGTGGCGGACCAGCCGGTCCAGCGTGTGGTCCAGGATCGGTCGGTCGACGAGCGGCAGCAGCTCCTTCTTGATGGTCTCGGTGAGCGGGCGCAACCGCGTCCCGAACCCGCCGACCAGCACGACCGCCTTCATGCCCGCACCTTCCCGATCAGCCACGCCACCTCCGCTCGCACCCGCAGGGCGAGCCATGCCGCAGGCAAGGTTACGCGACGCCAGCCGGCGGCCCGGTGCAGGCGGTAATAGCGATACAGGCTGTTGGAGTGCATCACGACGAGGCGGTGGGGCCGGCCGTCCCCGCCCGTGGAGACCCCGACCGCGTGGATCACCTCGGCCTCGGGGGTGAACACCACGCTCCAGCCTGCGTCGCGCAGACGCGTCGCGATGTCCAGCTCCTCGGCGTAGAGCGGGAATCCTTCGTCGAAACCGCCCATCTCGTCGAACGCCGCACGCGGGAACAGCATGCAGGCGCCGCTCACCCAGTCCACCTCGCGCTCCGTCGTGCGGTCCCAGCCGTTCATCTCGTAACGGCGTGTGAACCGGTTGTCGCGGGTGATCGGCGAGACGAACGCGTGGGCGACCGCGTTGGTGATGCTCGGGAAGCGTCGCCCGGATGGATAGACAGTCCCGTCGGGGTTCCGGAGCATCGGGCCGACGATCCCCGCGCGTGGGTGCCGCCGCGCGGCGTCCACCAGATCGGCGAGCGTGCCGCGGAACCACTCGGTGTCGGGGTTGAGGAAGAGCACGAACGGCGCGTCGGTCTCGGCTGCGCCCTGGTTCCACGCCGGCGACAGGTAGTGGTTGGCCGGATTGCGGATCAGCCGGACACCCGCGGCCTCGGCGGCATCGGCGCTGCGATCATGCGAGGCGTTATCGATGACCACGACGTCGGTGGAGACTTCGCCGCGGGCGGCCTCGATCGAATCGAGGCACCGTGCGAGCCAGTCACCGGTGTTGTAGTTGACGATGACGACGGCGAGGTCCGCCGCCGGGGCGGCCGTCATCCGTTCGGCGAGCCCTGCGCGATCAGCACGATCCCCGAGATGATCAGCACGACGCCGACCCAGGTGATCGGCTGCACGTGCTCGTCGAGGAACAGGATCGAGGCGATCACGATGATCACGTACCCCAGCGCCGCGAACGGGTAGGCGAACGACAGGTCGGCGCGCGACAGCGCGAACAGCCACAGCACCGCGGACACGGCGAAGATGGCGAGCCCGGCCCAGACCAACACTTGCTGGGCGATCTGCTTCAGCGAGTCAGCGTTCATGGCCAGCTGGCCACCGTTCGCGTCGGTCACGTGGTTCACGCCGGCCTTGAGCGTGACCTGCGCCACCGCGGCGAGGGTCACAGATACGAGGATCAGACCGATGGTCATGCGTCGGGAACCTTTCTCGTGCAACGTTGTCGTGGTCGTCGGAGCCGGATCGTTCACAGAGCCTCCATCTGCGTGGTCACGGGGAACGTCAGCTGGTCGCGTCGGCCGTCCGCCTGCTGGACCTCGAACGAATAGCGCTCGTCCTGCACGTGGTACACGCGCGCGTTGTCGCGCGAGTGCACGCCGAGCGTGAGCCAGTACTTGCCGCCGGTGACGGGGATCGGGCCGACGTCGAAGCGGATGCGGCGGGACCCCTGCAACGTGCCCAGCGCCAGACCGCTCGTCGCCGTGTCGTACCCGAACATGAACGCGTTCGTCGCGTCATGGAGCGCGAACGACACGATGGGATCATCGACCGGATCGATCGCGCGTACATCGACCTGGATGCTCAAGGTGTCGCCCGACGGGACCGCGCCGATCAACGGCGCACCACGGTGGAGCAGCTCCACGCCGACGATCTCGACCTCCTTCGAGCCCTCCTCGCGGGCGAACTCGAGATCGTGGTGCAAGATCGTGAGCCGCATCTCCCGCACGACGTCGTCGGGTGAACCAGTTGTATGCACCCGTCCGTGGTCCAACATCACGGCGTGGTCGCACAGGCTTCGCACCTGGTCGAGCGCGTGCGTGACGAACACGATCGTGCGCCCGTCGCGCTGGAACGACCGCACCTTGTCGATACAGCGGGCCTGGAAGGCCTCGTCGCCGACCGCGAGCACCTCGTCGATCAAGATGATCTCCGGCTCGACGTGCACCGCGACCGCGAAGCCGAGCCGCACGAGCATCCCCGAGGAATAGAACTTCACCGCGGTGTCCATGAACTCCTCGAGCTCCGCGAACGCGACGACCTCGTCGTAGACCTTGTCCGTCTCGGCGCGGGACAGTCCCAGGAACGACGCGTTCAGGTAGACGTTCTCGCGGCCGGTCAATTCGGGATGGAAGCCTGCGCCGAGCTCGAGGAGGCCGGCGATCCTGCCGCGCTCGCGGACGATGCCCTTCGTCGGGCGAAGGATGCCCGCGATCACCTTGAGCATCGTGGTCTTGCCCGACCCGTTGTGACCGATCAGCCCCAGGGTGCCGCCCTGTGCGACCTCGAACGACACATCGGTCAACGCCCAGAAGTCCTCGGCGCGCGTGCGGCCGCTGAGCAACCGCTGCTTCAGCGAGGTGGGTTTCTCGCGATAGACGCGGAAGCGTTTCGAGACGTCGGCGACCTCGATCGCGGGCGTGCTCACAGCTCCTCCGCGAAGTCGCCTGACATCGAGAAGTAGAGCCGCCAGGCCAGGTACACGAGCGCCAACAGGATCAGCGCGCCGGCCGACAGGGCGAGGCAAAGCTCGGACGCAGAGAACGGCGCGAGCGGCGGTGGGGTCACGGTCGGGTCGGACGGATGGAACAGCGCCTTCTGGAAACCGTTCACCACCCAGGTCATCGGGTTGGCGAGGTACACGTACCAGACGACCTTCGCCAGCGAGTTCGTCGACGTGGACAGCCTCTCGTAGACGCGTCCGATCGGATACACGATCGGCGTGAGCCAGAACCACACGAGGAGCGCAAGCCCGATGAGATGCTGGACGTCGCGGTACCGCACGTTGAGGGACGAGACGAACATCGTGAGGGCGACCGAGAAGAGCACCATGTCGACGAACGCGAACGGATACAGCCACACGACGTCGAGCTGGAACCCGTACCCGAACACGATCAGGAACACGAAGAACACCGCCGACTGCAACACGAAGTCGACGAGCCCCACCCCGACCGTGGCGAGGGGCAGGATCTCGCGCGGGAAGTAGACCTTCTTCACCAGGTTCGCGTTCGAGATCACCGACTGCGCGCCGTTGAGCACCGAGACGTTGAACAGGTTCCATGCGAGCAGTCCGGCGAGCAGGAACGGCGCGTATGGATCGACGGCGCCGCCGAGCATCTTCGACACGAAGCTGAACACGACCAAGAAGACGACCGGGTTCAGGAGCGACCAGATCGCGCCGAGCACCGAGGCCGTGTACTTGACCTTGAGCTCCTTGCGGATCAGGTTCCACAGGATCTCGCGGTAGCCGGCGAGCTCGCGCAGGCGGACGCCGACGCGCAGTCGGGGCGGCTCGGAGGTGCGCTCGGTGACATCGCTCACGGCGGCGATCGGGAGACTCCTTGCGACGGACGGGGTCAGCGCAAACGCGCTGCTCAGGGCGAGTGTAGCAAGGGGCTTTCGCGTTGCATACCAAGCGTCATGACGGATGCGTGAAGCTTTCCAGCGCCCTCGCGAAGTCCAACCCGTAGCCCTCGATGAGATCCGGCTCGGTCACGCCGAGGTCCGCGAGGGCGTCGGCCCAGCGGCGCATATTGGGGCCGACG
>C688J18823_10001407_pt1 | contig 14781 bp, 15 predicted proteins | sample HopSoiMetagenom1_FD_18823 | JGI IMG/M metagenome (IMG submission 18823)
TTTCGCACGGCACGCGTTGCGCGAGCATCACCTGGACGCCGGCGCCGAACGAGAAACCGGCAAGGACCAGCCGCTCGGATTTAAGAAACGCGACGATCGCCGCCAGGTCCTCGAGCTCGCCGCGTCCCTCGTCGTGGCTGCCTTCGGTCTCGCCCACCCCGCGGAAGTTCGGCCGCCACGCCTCATAGCCGGCGTCCACGCAGGCGCGTGCAAGGGTCTGCGCGACCTTGTTGTCGAGCGTGCCGCCATACAGCGGATGCGGATGCGCGACGAGCGCGTGTCCGCGGCGAGGGCCGTCGGGCGCATCGACGGCGCACTCGATCCGGCCGGCGGGGCCGGCGACGAATTCGCGGCGGGTACTCGCCCTCACATCCTCAGGCGTTCGACGATGCGGCCGTTCTTGAAGTGCTCCTCGATGATCTCGTCGATGTCGGCGCGATCGACGTACGTGTACCAGACGGCTTCCGGATAGACCACGATGCAGGGACCTTCCTCGCAGCGGTCGAGGCAGCCCGCCTGGTTGACGCGGATCTTGCCTTCGCCGGAGAGGCCGAGCTCCTTCACGCGCTTCTTCGCGTAGTCCCGGATCTCGGCGGCGCCCTTGTCGTTGCAGCAGACGCGGCCGCCGTCGCGCTGGTTGCAGCAGAAGAACACGTGCTTGTCGTAGTAGGACATGCCCGATTTTAGCGTCGCCAGGCGGCGAGGAAGATGAGGTACCCCAGCGCGGCGAAGGCCCATGCGGCGCTCACCAGCCGGGTCAGCCCGTTGAAGTTGAGGAAATGACCCTGCTGCCAGAGTTTCAGCGTCGCCGCCAGATACGGATTGGGCGGCGAAAGATTGACGAGCACCGTCGCGGCCATGATCAGCACCGCCGCCAACGCCAGGCGCGCCGCGCGCGGCAAGGCCATGGCGCCGAGCGCGAGGGCGATGCCGGCCGCCAGTCCGAGCTCTGCGCCCGGCGTCACCCACGCCAGGACGTGCTCGGCGCGCATCACGATGGCGAACGCGGCGACCTTGACGGCGATGGCCGCGAGCACGAGGGCGGCGAACATCGCGCGCGGCGAATGCGGCGGCCGCACGATCGCCGAGACGAGAAGGCCGACGCTCACGAGGTTTGCCGCCGCCGTGAAGGCCTCGATGGCGACGAAGAACTCCGGCCCGCGCGCGCGTCCGGCGCCCGCGGCGAGGAGATCGCGCAGATCGCCGGCGGCAAAGAGCAGCGTCGCCGGATTGAGCTGCGTGAAAAGCCACAGCGCGAGCAGCGCCAGGCCGACGTCGATGCCCGCGCCGTCGAAAAACGCCGCGGAGCGCCAGCGCTTGAGCGGACCGACGAGGACGGAAGGAACGAGCAGCACGCCGAGTGCAGCGCCGCACGCCGCGCCCGCCACGTTGCACAGCGTGTCGAGGTTGGTGGCGACGCGCGCGGGCAGGTAGGTTTGCGCCGCCTCGAGAAACAGCGAGAGCACGAGCGCACTCGTCACCGCGGCGGCAAAGGCCGCCAGTCCTCGCAGTCTTGGGTGCAGGGCCAGAGCGCAAAGGAAGCCATACGGCACGTAGCCCAGCAGATTCGCCGCCAGGTCGAAGGCGGTGACGTAACGCGGCCAAGGCGAGGCCAGGTAGGCGAAAGGAGAGACGCCGGCATCGCGCCAGCCTTCCAGGGGATAGAGCGAGGCGTACACGGTGAGCGCGGCATAGACCCAAAACGCCATGCGCGCGAGCGGCGAGGCGCGGAGCGCTGCCGGATTACTGTCGTCCGTGTTGCCGATGGCCGACCGCGACCGACCGCGGGAAGTAGGAACCCACCACCATGCCGAAGATGGAGAAGGCGAGGCCGACGAGCGGCGGCGGCACCGTCGCCTCCGGAGCGCTGAAGGCGGCAATGACCCAGGACACCAGTCCTAGGAGCGCCGACAGAATCGCGCCGGCATTGTTTGCCCGGCGCCAGAAAATCCCGGCGGCGAGCGGAACGAAAGCCGATACGAGAGTGACTGTGTACGCGTTCTGCACCATGTCGTACATCGTCTGCTTCGAATTGAGCGCGAAGATCAGCGCCGCGGCCGTGAACGAAATCAGCACCAGGCGCAGGGTAAGGAGGAACTGCCGGTCGCTCATGCGCGGATAAAGCGGTCGGATGATGTTCTCGGTTGCGAGCGAGGTGGGCGCGATGATCGCGCCGCTCGCGGTGGAAAGGATCGCGGAGAGCAGCGCGCCAAAGAAGAGCACCTTGATCCACATCGGCGTGTGGCCGAGGATGAAGTTCGGCAGGATGCGCTGCATGTCGCGCGCGTCCTCGGCGGACAAGAGGCTCGCGAGCGCCGGCTCGACCATCAGTGCGGCGAGGACGATGTAGATCGGCACGAAGACGAAGCAGAAGTAGATGGCGCCACCGCCGAGGCTGCCGGCGATCGCGACGCGCTCGTTCTTTGCCGAGGTGACGCGCTGGAAGATGTCCTGCTGCGGTATGGAGCCGATGGCTAGGGTGAGGAAGGCCGTCACGAAAGCGAGCCACTCCTTGGTCCCGCCCTTGGGCCAGAAGTCGAACTTGTTGGCTTCCACCGCCGCGCCGATCACCTTGGCGGGGCCGCCCGCCATGTCGCCCACGACCCAGGCAACGAGCCCGAGACCGACTAGGATCATCACCGACTGGAAAAGATCCGTCATCGCCACCGACCACATGCCGCCCCAGATCGTATAGGCGAGCACGATGACGCCGCTCAGCAGGATCCCGGTGGAGAGCGAAATGGCGCCCTCGGTGAGCGTCGAGAACACGAGGCCGAGGGCTGTTAGCTGCGCGGCGGTCCAGCCGAGGTAGGAGATCGCGATCACTACGCTCGTGCCGAGCTCCATGGTGCGGCCATAGCGCTTGCGGTAGAAGTCGCCGATGGTCAAGAGATCCATGCGGTAGAACGCGCGCGCGAAGAACACCGCGACAATCACCAGGCACATNGACGAGCCGAACGGGTCGGCGATGATGCCGCCGAGCCCGCTCTTGGAGAANTCCACGGAAACGGAAAGCACACTTTCCGCGCCGAACCAGGTGGCGAACACCGTGGCCGTGCTCATGTAGAGCGGCAGGCTGCGGCCCGCGAGCACGTAGTCCTTGGAGTTGTGCACGCGAGTCGCGGCCCACAGCCCGATCGCGATGGTGACGAGCAGGTACAAGACGACCGACGCGATCAACATGCGCGCGCCATCATAGCCGCCGCTTCCAGACCTGCCAACGCTCCTTGCCGGCGAGCACCGGCACCGACTGCGCTGCCGGGATCGGCTGGTCTTCGACTAAGTGAAAATTTCCGTCCAGCAGTTCGTGCAGTCGCTCGGCCGCGATGCCAAAAGGCGGCCCGCGCTCGTTGTCGTCGAAGAAGAAGAAGCCGGCGAGCAGTCCGCCCGGCCGCACGAGCGTGGGAATGCGCTCGGCCCATTGCGGCCATAGCGGGCGCGGCAGCGCGCAGAGGAACGTGCGCTCATAGACGAGATCGAAAGGCGCCTCGTCGAGCGCGAAGAAGTCCGCTTTCCTGACGCGGTTGGCAAACCTTCCGAGGGTGCGCCACGCGCGCTCGAGCGCCGCGTCGGCGAAGTCGATGCCGAGCACCTCGTCGCCGCGCTCGGCGAAGAAGCGCACCTCGTAGCCGGCGCCGCAGCCGGGCACGAGCACTCGAATGGGCTGTCCGCCGAGCCAGGTCCTGAGGGCCGGCGGCACGCCACCGGCGTCCCACGGCGTCACGCCGGCGCGGTAACGCTCGTTCCAGAAGTCGGGCGCGTCGCTCTTACTCAGAACGCTCGAATGGCGAAGAGCGCGACAGCGGCGAGTATGGCCACCAGCAGCGCGAGCAGGAGGTCGTTTCGCCGCGCGTTTTCGGCGGCGAGCCGGTCGATCGATTGGCGCAGGGCGCCGATGCGATCCTCGGCGAGCGCGCGGTGCACGAGCCGCGGCAGCTGCGGCAGGGTGTTCGCCCAGTAGGGCGCCTCGTGCTTGAGGTTCCGGATAAAGCCGCGCCAGCCGATCTGCTCGTTCATCCAGCGCTCGAGGAACGGCTTCGCGGTGGTCCAGAGGTCGAGCTCCGGATCGAGCTCGCGGCCCAGGCCTTCGATATTGAGGAGCGTCTTCTGCAGCATGACGAGCTGCGGCTGCACCTCGACGCCAAAGCGCCGCGAGGTTTGAAAGAGGCGAAGCAGCAGCCGGCCGAAGTAGATCTCCTTCAGAGGGCGTGCGAACACCGGCTCGCACACCGCACGGATGGCGGCCTCGAACTGGTCGATGCGCGTGCCGGCCGGCACCCATCCCGCCTCGAGGTGCGCCTGCGCGACGCGCCGGTAGTCGCGATTCAGGAAGCCGAGGAAATTCTGCGCGAGGTAGTTCTTGTCGACGTCGGTAAGCGTGCCCATGATGCCGAAGTCGAGCGCCACGTAGCGGCCAGCGTCGCCAACCAGGATGTTGCCGGGGTGCATGTCGGCATGGAAGAAGCCGTCGCGGAACACCTGCGTGAAGCAGATCTCGACGCCCGCGCGCCCGAGCGCTTTGAGGTCATATCCCTTGGCGCGCAGCGCCGCGATCTGCGACACCGGGATGCCGTGCATGCGCTCCATCACCATCACGCGCTCGGAGCAAAGCTCCCAGTAGACCTCGGGCACGGCGAGCAGCGGCGAATTCAGGAAATTGCGGCGCAGCTGGCTCGCATTCGCGGCCTCGCGCATGAGATCCAGCTCCTCGTCGAGGTGGCGGGCGAACTCGGCGACGACCTCGCGCGGCCGCAGGCGCCGGCCTTCCGCCGACAGCCGCTCCACCAGGGACGCTGCGCTATGCATCACGGCGAGATCGCGTGCCACCTCGCCCTCGACGCCGGGGCGCAGCACCTTCACGGCCACCTCCCGGCCGTCCTTGAGGACACCCAGGTGCACTTGGGCGATCGACGCGCTGGCGAGCGGCGTGCGCTCGATCGTGGCGAAGACTTCGCCGAGCGGTCGGCCGATCGAGCGCTCGATGATGGCGAGCGCCAGGTCCGGATCGAACGGCGGCACGCGATCCTGCAGCCTGGCGAGCTCGTCGGCGATGTCGAGCGGCAGGAGGTCGCGCCGCGTCGACAGGATCTGCCCAAACTTGACGAAGATCGGCCCCAGGCGCTCGAGCGCCTCGCGCAGGCGCCGGCCGCGCGGCTGGTCGCGGCGCCCGGCGGCAAGCAGGCGCAGCACCACGTCGCCCGGCAGGGGCGGCATGAATTCATGCAGACCGTGCGAGGCCGCAATGGCGAAGATCTGCACGAGGCGCAAAAGCCGGATCACAGCCGCCGCTCCAGCCGTTCGATTGCCCGGTTCAGCTCTTCGATGCGCTCGGCGAGATCGGCGAGCTCCGCGCGGCGCACGAGAGCGCGGCGCTCCTGCACGGCGTAATCGGCCAGCGCCTCGCCGATGCGCTGCACGGCATCGAGCTGCCACTGCAGGAAGCTGCGCGCCGAGCTCGCCAGTCGTTGCGCCGCGACATCGCCGACGAAGCGTGACAGCTCCTCCTCGACGTCGGGCCGCAGGTGCCGACGCAGGTAGCGAAGCTCATCCGCGAGCGCACTGTCGCCGATGACGCCGCCCGGCGTGACGATGGCGGCCGTCGGGGCATTGCCCTCCGCGATGCGCGCGCCGGCGCCGATGACTAGCGAAAGAGGCGCCACCAGCGGCAGGCGCACTTCGAAGCCCTGGCCGACAAACGGCTCCAGGCGCTCGCGCGCCCACGTCTCGCGGGCGAGCACGCCATTGGCGAGAAAACAAAAGGCCACCGCGAGGGTGGCCTTTGCGTTGGCGGCGGAGTCGCTCAATGCATCTGCTGGATGCCGGCGAGCAGCCACCCGCTCGAGCCATCGGCGGGCTTGACGAGGTTCCACACCTCTTCGAAGCCGACCGGCTCGGCATTCGGAGTCTCGCGCACCAGGCCGGAGAAGCGCACGCTTGCCCAGTAGCTGTTCTTCTCGTTGGCGACTTCGAGCAGGTCGGCGTTCAGCGAGACGACGTCGGTGTGATTTCCCGACTGCATGTCGGTGCGCAGCTCATGGAAGAGCTCGGGGGTGGTGAATTCGCGGATCTCGTCCAGCGCGCCGGAATCGTTCGCCATCTGCAGCTTGATGAAGTTCATCTTCGCCGCGCGCAGGAATCCGGTCGCATCGAAGCCGGCCGGCACGCGCGCCTCGGACGCCGGGACGGCTTTCTCCGCGCTCGCCCGCATGGGCGCTGGAGCGCGCACGGTTTCCCCGCCCATGCCGGCGAGCTGCACGCGATGCTCCTCGCCGCGTCGGCGCGTGGCCGCCCGGATGATGAACACCACAGCGATCGCGAGCAGCGCGAGCATCAGCAGACCGCCGAGCCCGTTGCCGCCGAAGAGATAGCCGAGCATGCCGCCGAGCGCGAGGCCGCCGAGGATCCCGCCCAGCATGCCCCAGCGCGACGGTTGCGGTTGCTGAGGCGCCGCCTGCTGCGGCTGCGCGGGTTTCGCTGGGGCCGCCGCGGGCGGCGCCGTCACGCTGCGCTGGGCGCCCACGGAGCGTCCGCCGCCGAGGCGCTTCGCATCCGCATCGCTTGCCACCATCGCGCCCGCGACGAGCGCGATGCAAATTCCGATCAACCACTTACCCATAGGTGCACCCTCCAGAGGCCATGCTATCAAAACCTCACGCCGCGATGGACTGCGACCACACCGGCGGCGAGGTTGAAGACTTCGACATCCGAAAAGCCCGCTTGTTCAAGCATGCCCTTCAGCGCCGCCTGGTCGGGGTGCATGCGGATCGATTCGGCGAGATAGCGGTAGGGCTCCGCGGCGCCCGCGACGCGCTCCCCGAGCCAGGGCAGGACGCGGAACGAATAGAGGTCGTACGCAGGCTTGAGCGGCGCCCAGACTTTCGAGAACTCGAGCACCACCAGGCGGCCGCCCGGCTTGAGCACGCGCGCCATCTCCGAAAGCGCGCGCTCCTTGTGGGTCATGTTGCGCAGGCCGAAGGCGACGGTGACGCAGTCGAAGTAGCGATCCGGCAGTGGCAGCCGCTCCGCGTCGCATTGCACCGCCGGCCCGGCCAGACCCTCGTCGAGGAGCCGATCGCGGCCGCGCTCGAGCATCCTGCGGTTGATGTCCGTCGCCCAGACTTCGCCTTCGCTGCCCACGCGGCGCGCGAGCGCCGCGGCGAGATCGCCGCTGCCGGTCGCGACGTCGAGGATGCGCTCGCCGCGATGCGGCCGCGCCACGCCGATCGCGAAGCTCTTCCAGTAGCGATGCAGGCCCAGCGACATGAGGTCGTTCATCACGTCATAGCGCTCGGCGACGCGGTCGAACACCTCGCCGACGCGACCGGCCTTTTCGTCCTCGGCGACCTTGCGATAGCCGAAATCGACGTCCTTACTCACGCGAGCCCCCGGCCGCCTTCAGCTTCTCGAGGTACTGGCTCCAGAGCTGGTCTTGCGTCTGGCCGAGCTCGTAGAGATAGTCCCAGGAATAGATGCCGGTGCTGTGCCCATCCGAGAACACCGGCTGGATCGCATACGAGCCCACCGGCTCCACCGAGCGGATCTCGACCGCGCGCTTGCCGGTTTGCAGCACTTCCTGACCGGGACCGTGGCCGCGCACTTCGGCGGACGGCGAGTACACGCGCAGGAATTCGTACGGCAGGCGAAACGCGCGGCCGTCGGCGAACGCGATTTCCAGCACGCGCGACTTCTGGTGCAGCGTGATCCCGGTCGGGACCTTCTCGTCGCTCATGGAACCCGTTCGTAGCCGACGCGCTCGAAATCGCTGCCGCGCTCGATCACCTTGGTGAGCATCACCTTGGCGGAGGTGTCCATGTGGATCTCGACGATGCGTTTGGGCTTGTACCAGCCGCCCGGGAGGAGGAGCGAGGCCGGCTCGTCGAGCGAAGGCACCGCCCCCATGGAGAGCGCCGGCACCCAGCTGTCCTCGGTGATGTTGAGGCCGGTCGGACGCGCCGAGATCGCATTGGCAAGGCCCGGCAGGAGTTTTACGCCCGCGTGCAGGTCGCCGTTTTCCGCCTGCATCAGCCAGCGCACCTGGCCGATCATGAACTGCTCGCCGCTCGTGGGGCGCACGCCGATCAGCTGGCCGTGCGTAAGGCGCTTGCCCTTCTCCGCGGCGCGCCGCACGAGCCGCATGCCCTGCGCGCTCTCGTCCTGGAAGACCCAGCTCTCGACGACGAACCCATGCTGCGCGCTGTAGTCGTCCGCCTCGCGCGTCACCACGTGCCCGAATGTGGCGATCTCGTCGCGCTGCTTCTGGGTGAGCTCCGACTGCTGCGTCGGCGCCTTGAAGGCGCGCCCGGAGATGTAGTAATGGATGCTGCCCATCTCGGTGCAGACCTCGGCGGCGAGATCGGCGACCTTGCGCTCAAACGCGCGGCTCGGCTTGCCGACGCACCATTGGCGGTAGAGATAGACGAGGAGCTGCTCGCAGGCGGGCTGCACGCAGTCCTCGCCGAGCGCGAGCTTGGCCGGCGACTCGCCCTTGCGCAGGAGCGCCACGCGGTTGCGCAGGCTCTTCGAGAGCTTGCGGGTATCGAGGTAGCGCGGCTCGCTTGCGGCCGCACCTTGGCGCCGGCTGGGGCACTCGTCGCTCGCCACGTCGGCGATGAGCGGCGGTACGCCGTCGCCCTCGTCGACCGGCTTGGAGACGATGTCGAGCTTCGACGCCCAGCGCTCGAGCAGGTAGGCGATGAAGGTGATTTGCCGCTGGCCGAGCTCGTTCGGGTTGCAGATTCCCATCAGCACGGCGCGCGCATAGGCGACGCGCGGCGAGGTGTCGTGGATGTCGCGGTTCATGAAGTCCTTCACCCCGTCATCCTCGACATCGAGCTTTTCGGCCGCCGCGTAGGCCTGGTGCAGCGCCTGCCAGTTGCCGGCGGGCACCTGCCGATAGCCGCGGTAGTGGTGATACATCTTCAGCCCGAGGTAAACGGCGAGGCGCTGGCAGATCAGCGCCGCCTGCGCCTTCATGCCGGAATCGCGGTTGAGCGCGGCGTCGAGGCAGCGCTGGTAACCGATGCGCATCTGCTCCCACAGGCCGATGGTGGCGTTGAAAGCGGACGCCTCGGAATCGTTCATCGGCAGCGCGCGGTTCGAAAAGCGCTTCGATTGCTCGATTTGCACGAAGTGCACGGCTTCGCGCAAAGCCTCCAGCACCGCGAGGCGTTGGGCGGCGGCGACAGGAAAGCGATTGAACTCCTCGAGCTGGCCGAGGAGCTCGGCCTGCGCCGCCGGTACATTGGCGAGCGGCACGTGCTCCAGCCACGCCTTGCAGCTCGCGGCGTCGGAGAACTCGGGGGAGGCGCTTTCCGAAAGGTCCGGAAGCTTCATGGCGCGGCATCATACCCAAACACGTCGCGGTAGCTCGCATAGAAGCTCGCGAAGAGCGTGGGCAGGACAATAAGGAGAAGCGGAAAGACCAGGCTCGCCGCCGGAAAGCGCAACGGACCCGCCAGGGTGAGCACGGTCAGCGCGGCGAACGGAATGACCAGCGTAACCACCGCCGTCACGGCGCCATAAGCGAGAAAGGCGCGCCAGTTCATCACCGACGCGGCGAAGCTGAAGAACAGCGCCTTCACGGCGCCCGTGGAATGCCAGGCGGCGAGCGGCGGGGCGAACCAGAACGCCGCCATCACCGGCAAATAGAGCGAAGCGGCGATGAGGAGCGCGGCGACGAAACCCTCCGACTGCAGCACTTCGTCGTCGGGCCGCGTGCCGGTCAGCAACCAGCGCGCAAGGGCGCCGTCATCGCCGAGCGTGCTCGCCCCCAGCAGCGCGGCGATGCACAGGAGATACACGATGCCCAGCACGACCTGCGAGCGCGGCTCGTGCCGCAGCCCATCGAAGAGAAGTCCGATCTCCGCCGACGACCCTCGCGACGTGGCGCGCGCGATCGCCATGAAGCCCACGGAGAACGCCGGCACCAGCACGGCGGCTGCCACCATGCCCAATAGCGGCACGAGCGAGACCAGCGTCATCAGCAGCCAGTAGCCGAATACCGCCGCGAGCCAACCGAGGGGCGCGCCGCGAAACAGGCGCCAGCCCTCGGCGAGCCAGCGCGCGCCGCTCGCGGCGTCTACGATGCGCGCCTGCATTCCAGGACCTGGCGGAAGTGCTCCGGATCGTGCGCGTGCACCAGCATCCCGGCGCGCGGCAGGTGAAAGTCGTAAAGGCGCGAGAGCCAGAAGCGCAGCGCCGCCGCGCGCAGCATGATCGGCCACGCCTCGCGCTCGAGCGGCGAGAGTTCCCTGACGCTCTCGTATGAGCGCAGCAGCGCCTGCGTACGCGAAGCCTCCAGGCCATGCGCTGCGTCCAGGCACCAATCGTTCGCGCAAACGGCCAGATCGAAGAGCAGGCAGTCGACGCCGGCGAAATAGAAGTCGATCACGCCGGAGATGCGGCCTTTCTCGAAGAGCGCGTTGTCGCGGAAGAGATCGGCATGCACCGGGCCGCGTGGCAGGTCCGGGAAGCGATGCTGGGACTGGTATGCCATCTCGTCATCGAGGAGCGCCACTTGCTCGCCCTTGAGGAAGCGGCGCACCTCGGCGGCCGCAAAGCGCCACCACTTCGGCCCGCGCGGATTCTCGAGGTAGGCCGCATACGAGCGTCCGGCGAGATGCATGCGCGCGAGAAGCGCGCCAAGCTCGGCGCATTCCTTCTCACCCGGGTGCTCGAGAGAGCGGCCGGGCAGCCGCGTGACCAGCGCGGCGGGCTTGCCGTTCAGGTGCTGCAGATACTGGTCCGCCAGATCGGCGATCGGCGCGGGCGAGGGAATGCCATGGCGTGCAAGGTGCGCCATAAGGTCGAGATAAAACGGCAGCTCCTCGGCCGGCAGGCGCTCGAACAGCGTGAGGACGTAGCGCCCCTGCGTCGTGGTGACGAAGAAATTCGAGTTCTCGATGCCGGCCTTGATCGGCTCGAGCGCAACCAGTGCTCCGACTGAATAGTTGCGCAGCCATTCGGTGGCTTGGGCTTCGGAGACGGGGGTGTAGACCGACAAACTAGTCGAACAGGTAGACCGGCCACATCGGGAAGCGCACGCCATCGTCGAGCGCTTCGCGATTCAGGCCCGGATCGACGAGGTAGTACGGCTTTGCGCCCGGCGGCGTCACCTTCAGCATCACGACGCGGCCGCCGACGCGGACTTCCTCCACCTTGTCGCGGTCCGGTACCGGAATGCGTACCGCGGGCTCGTCGGTCTCGGCCATCGGCGGCGGCGCTTCCAAAGGGTTCTCCTGCGCAAAGGCCGCGGCGGCGGCGCACAGGAAGACGACCACCGCCAGGAGGCGCATAAAACGATTTTACTAAAGGTTGAGCAGCACCTCGCGCTCCTGCGGCGAGGGCCCGAAGCCGCGCTTCTCGTAGAACGCGAAGATGGTGTCGACCACTTCCTTCGGCTCGTTCACCACCTGGATCAGCTTGCAATCGGTATCGTCGATCATGCCGTCGGCGACGAGGCGCTCGTTCATCCAGGTGACCAGGCCGCGCCAGAACGGCTCGTGCACCAGGATCACCGGCATTTGCGGGCCCTTGCCGGTCTGCACGAGCGTGAGCGCCTCGAACAGTTCGTCCAGCGTGCCGTAGCCGCCGGGCAGCACGATGTACGCGCTCGCGAACTTGGCGAACATCACCTTGCGCGCGAAGAAATGCTTGAAGCGCAGGCTGATGTGCTGGTAGCGCGACGACGGCTGCTCGCGCGGCAGGTCGATGTTGAGGCCGACCGCCATGCCGCCGCCTTCGAAGGCGCCCTTGTTGGTCGCTTCCATCAGGCCGGGGCCGCCGCCGGAGAAGACGGCGAAGCCGGCTTCGGACAGCAGGCGCGCGGTTTCCTCGGCGAGCTTGTAGTACTCGGTGCCGGGCTTCACGCGCGCGCTGCCGAACACGGAAACCGCCGGCCGCACGTTGGCGAGGCGCTCGGTCGCCTCGAAGAACTCTGCCATAATTCCGAACAGCTTCCACGCTTCGCGGGAAGAGATCTCGTGGCCAAGGCCGGCCGCCTTCAGTAGTTTCTCTTGTGTCATCGTGTCGGGAACGGATCCAGAAAAAACGCTGTTGCTGGTTGACGGCTCATCCTACTTGTACCGCGCGTACCACGCGCTGCCCGAGCTGAGGAGCCCGAAGACAGGCGAGCCGACCGGCGCCATCTATGGCGTGCTGAACATGCTACGGAAGCTCGCCACCGACTACAAGGCGCAAGCGTGGGCCGCGGTGTTCGACGCCAAGGGCAGGACCTTCCGCGAGGACGTCTATCCGGAGTACAAGGCCACCCGCAGCGCAATGCCCGACGATCTGCGCAGCCAGGTCGAGCCGCTGTACGAGGCGGTGCGCGCGCTCGGCTGGCCTTTCCTTTCCGTCGAAGGCGTCGAAGCCGACGACGTCATCGCCACGCTGGTCGAGGAAGCGGGCAAGCGCGGCTGGCGCGCCGTGATCTCGACCGGCGACAAGGACCTCACCCAGCTCGTGGACGAGCGCACGCTCTGGATCAATACGATGTCCAACGAGAAGCTGGACGTCGCGGGCGTGACGGCCAAGTTCGGCGTGCCGCCCGAGCGCATCGTCGACTATCTCACCCTGATCGGCGACCAGATCGACAACATCCCGGGGGTCGAAGGCGTCGGGCCGGGATACGCCTCGAAATGGCTGCAGCAGTACGGCTCGCTCGACAATCTGCTTGCGCGCGTCGATGAAATCAAAGGCACGCGCGGCGAGAACCTGCGCAAGCTCACCGACTGGCTGCCCAAGGCGCGCGAGTTGCTCACGGTGAAGCGCGATGTACCGCTGCCCGTAACGTTCGAGTCTTTGAGCGAGTTCAAGCCCGACCGGCGAGCACAACGCGCGCAGTACGAGCGCTACGGCTTCAAGACCTGGCTGAAAGACCTGGAGGACGCGCCGGTTGCCGGCGTGCCCGCGCCGCCTCCGGCCGCGGTGGAGAAGCGCAAATACCGCGCGGTGCTGACCGAGGATGAGCTGAAGGACGTGCTCCTGCGAATGGAGGCGACGGAGCTCGTCGGCTTCAATGCCGTCGGCAGCGCCGAGGATCCCATGACCGCGCGCCTGGTCGGCGTGGCGATAGCGTTCGGCGACGAGGGCATCTACGTCCCGCTCACGCATGACTATGCCGGTGCGCCGGCGCAGCTATCGACCGAGACGGCGCTCGCACTGCTAAGACCCTGGCTCGAGCGCGCCGATCGCCGCAAGGTGGCCGAGGACGTGAAGCTCGATTCGCACATCTTCGCGAACCACGGCGTCCACGTCGCGGGCTGCGTGCACGACACCATCATCGAGTCCTACGTGCTGGAAGTGCACGAAAAGCACGAGCTCGGCAGCCTCGCGCAGCGCCACTGCGGCTGGACGCTGCTCGGGCAGGAGGAAGTGATCGGCAAGGGAGTGTCGCGCATCGCCTTTTCCTCGGTCGAGGTGACGCGCGCCGCCGAATACGCCGCGCAGAACGCCGACTGCACGCTCGCCCTACACGATCTGCTCTACCCGCGCATCAGCGCCGATGAAAAACTCAAGCGCGTTTACGAGACGATCGAGATGCCGCTCGTGCCGGTGCTCTTCTGCATCGAGCGCAATGGCGTGCTGCTCGACCGCCAGAAGCTCGAGATCCAAAGCCACGAGCTCGGCCAGGAGATCCTGCAGAAGGAAAAAGACGCCTACCGGCCGCCGGCCAGCCTTTCAACCTCGGCTCGCCGAAGCAGATCCAGGAGATCCTCTTCGAGCGCCAGAAGCTCCCGGTGAAGAAGAAGACGCCCTCCGGACAGCCTTCGACCGACGAGGATTCGCTCGCCGAGCTCGCGCTTGATCATCCGCTGCCGAAGCTGATCCTCGAGCACCGCACGCTCTCCAAGCTGAAATCGACCTACACCGACAAGCTGCCGCGCAGCATCAACCCGAACACGGGGCGCGTGCACACGACGTATTCGCAGACGACTGCCGTGACCGGAAGGTTGTCGTCCAATGAACCCAACCTGCAGAACATCCCGATCCGCACGCCCGCCGGGCGGCGCATCCGCTCGTGCTTCATCGCGCCGCCGGGCTCGAAGATCGTTTCGGCCGATTACTCGCAGATCGAGCTGCGGATCATGGCGCACCTCTCCGGCGACGAGAACCTGCGCCGCTCCTTTGCGGAAGGCGAGGACATCCATCGTGCCACCGCCGCCGAGCTATTCGGCGTCCCGCTCACGGGCGTGGAGCCCGAGCACCGGCGCGTCGCCAAGGTCATCAACTTCGGCCTGATCTACGGCATGTCCTCCTTCGGCGTAGCGCAGAACCTCGGCATCGACCGCGGCACGGCGCAGACCTACGTCGAGCGCTATTTCCAGCGCTATCCGGGCTCGAAGCGCTACATGGACGAGACGCGCAAGCGTGCGAAGGAGCTCGGCTACGTCGAGACCGTGTTCGGCCGCCGGCTATGGCTGCCGGAGCTGCGAAGCGGCGCGCCGGTCCGCCGCCAGGCGGCCGAGCGCGCCGCGATCAACGCGCCCATGCAGGGTACTGCCGCCGACCTCATCAAGCTCGCGATGATCGCCGTGCAAAGATGGCTGGACGAAACACACGCCAAAGCGAAGCTCATCATGCAAGTGCACGACGAGCTGGTGCTCGAGGTTCCCGACGCGGAGCTCGAGGCGACCCAGGCGAAGGTGCGTGAGCTGATGCAAGGCGTGCATCGGCTCGACGTCCCCCTGGTCGTCGAGGTCGGCGTCGGCGAGAACTGGGACCAGGCTCACTAACGCCGGCGCAACGCCCAGCAGTTGAAGGCGAGGTAGGCGCAGTACG
>C688J18823_10001408_pt1 | contig 14776 bp, 15 predicted proteins | sample HopSoiMetagenom1_FD_18823 | JGI IMG/M metagenome (IMG submission 18823)
CGCACGTTCCTCAGCGCTGGCATGGTCGACAAAGCGAAACGCGAAGCGCAGCGCCTGCTCGCGGTGCTCGGTCCTGCCGCCGCACGCGGCGTGCCGATCGTGGGGCTCGAGCCCTCGTGCCTCTTTTCGCTGCGCGACGAGTACGGCGTGCTGCTTAAAGGCACCGAGACGCTTGCGCGAAATTCATTCCTGTTCGAGGAGTTCCTGGCGCACCGTCCGGGCCGCCTTGCCTTCACTGAGACCAAACGGGAAGTCCTGCTACACGGACATTGTCATCAAAAAGCCTTTGACGCGATGCCAGCGGTGAACAAGGTGCTCGGCATGGTGCCGGGATTAACGGTAAAAACCGTAGAAACCAGCTGCTGTGGCATGGCCGGCAGCTTCGGATACGAGGCCGAGCACCTCGAGGTCTCGAAGGCCATGGCGGAAATGAGCCTGTTGCCGGCGGTGCGCAACGCGCCGCAGGCGACGATCGTTGCGGACGGCACGAGCTGCCGGCACCAGATCGCCGACGGCGCAGGGCGCGAGGCCATCCACGTCGCGCGACTGCTCGAGTCGGCGCTCAAGCCAGCAGCGTCATAACCACCGATACGCTAAGCACTGAGGCAGCGGTGGAGAGCACCGCGCCGGTGGAGGTTTCCGCTTCGAGCACGCCATAGCGCTGTGCCAGGACGAAGGCGGTCGCGCCCAGCGGCAGGCTGGCGCAGAGCACCGCTACTTTCGCCCAGAGCGGATCGATCACCAGCAGCGAGTAGGCCAGCGCGGCCATCAGCAATGGATGCAGGATCAGCTTGAGCGCGGTCGTCGGCCAGCTGGCGCGAAAGCCTTCGCGTATCGACAGCTGGGAGACGAATAGGCCAATGGCGAAAAGCGCACACGGTCCTGCCGCGGCGGCGAGCAGGGAAGCGAAGCGCTCTATCGGCAACGGGATCTTCACGCCGCTTGCGACCACCACGACCGCCAATGCAATCGGCCAGATGAGCGGGCTGCGCGCCACGCCCGCCAATGCGCGAGCCATGCCGCCGCCGCGCGGGTTGGCCAGCAACTCGAGGCAAACGATCGCCACGGCGAAGGAGACGATGTTGGTGGCGACCGTCGCGAGCGCGGCCGGGAGCGCGGCGCGTTCGCCGTATGCGACGGTCACGAGCGGAATGCCGAGGTAGCCGGTGTTGGCGAAGGATGCGTTCAAGGCGCGCAGCACACTTTCGGCGGGGGTCGAGCGCCACGCGTAATACGAGAGGCCGAAGGCGGCGAGCGCCGTGCCGAACGTGGCGAGCACGACGCCCAGAAGGAAGCTGCCGCTGCCGAGTAGCTCGTCGAGCGAGCCGCGGTAGACCGCGATGAACAGCATCGCCGGCAGAGCAAAGGCGTATACGAAGCGGTTCAGCGCCTCGCTGGAACCGGGGTTGATGAGGCGAAAGCGGCCCGCCAGTACCCCGCAGGCTACGAGCCCAAAGACTGGGAACGCCGCGCCTAGGACCGGGTCGAGCGTCGACTCCATGCCCATAGCGCAATGCCGGCGAGGATCATCGGCAAGCAAAGCCACTGTCCCATGGTCAGGCCGAAGGCCAGGTAGCCAAGGAATGCATCCGGCTCGCGCGCGAACTCGGCGATAAAGCGCAGGATGCCGTAACCCATCAGGAAGAGCGCCGAGAGCTCACCCTTGCGCCGCGGCTTGGACGACAACCACCACAGGATGAAGAAAAGCGTGAGGCCTTCGCCGGCAAACTGATACAGCTGCGACGGATGACGCGGCACGTCGCCAGCGCCGCGGAACAGCATGCCCCAGGGCACATCGGTCACGCGCCCCCAAAGCTCGCCGTTGATAAAGTTACCCATGCGCCCCGCCGCGATGCCGAGCGGTACGAGCGGCGCGACGAAGTCCATCAGCCGCAGATACTCGATCTTGTGGCGCCGCGCCGCGATGACCATCGCCAGCATGACGCCGAGCAAGCCGCCGTGGAACGACATGCCGCCCTGCCACACGGCGAAGATCTCCAGCGGATGGCTGAGATAGTGGCCTGGCTTGTAGAAAAGCACGTAACCGAGGCGGCCGCCGAGGATTACGCCGAGGACGGCGAGGAAGATCAGGTCGTCGAACTGCTGCCGCGTGACCGGCGCGAGGCCTTTGCGAATGCGATAGTTGCCGAGCCACCAGGCGGCGGCGAAGCCGAGCAGGTACATGAGGCCGTACCAGCGCACGGCGAGTGGGCCGACCGAGAACGCGATCGGATCGATATCGGGATGGACGAGCATGGCTATTGCGCGAGGCGGCGCGCGAGCGCGACGAATTCGGCGGCGGAGGCCGCGAGCGTTCCACGCCGCCACGCGAGCCAGAGGTCAAGGCGCGGATGGCGCTCGGCGAGCGGGCGATACACCACGCCGCGTCGGCCAAGGTTCGCCACCGACGCCGGCACGACTGCTGCACCAAGCCCGCTCGACACCAGGCTCACTACCGTCTGCATCTGGATCGCCTCCTGCGCGACGTTGAGTGACATGCCGGCCTGCGCGGCCAGCTGCGCGACGATATCGTACAGGCGCGGGGCGATCTGCCGCGGGATCATGACGAAGGGTTCGCCGGCGAGCTCGCGCAGCCTCAGCCGGCCTTTGCCGCGCGCAAGCGGATGGCGGGCCGGTAACGCGACCACGAACGGCTCGCGCTGCACGACCAGGTGATCCAGCCGTGCCGCCCCGGCGACCGGCGGCAGCAGCAATCCGAAATCCAGCTCGCCCGCGTGCAAGGCCGCCGCCTGGTCCGGGGATAGCATCTCGCGCAGCGAAAGCCGCACGCCGGCGTGGGCGGACTTGTATTCCCTAAGAAGCTCGGGGAGGAGGCCGCCGTAGTCCGCGAGCGAGACGAACCCGATCCGCAGGCGCGCGTGCTGGCCCGAGGCCATGGCCCGCAGCTCGTGCACCATGCGCTCGAGCTGCCCCGTTAATCGACGGGTCTCCTCGAGCAGGCGCGCGCCTTCGGGAGTGAGCTCTACCTTGCGGCGCGTGCGCACGAAAAGCGGCACGGCGAGCTCATCCTCGAGCGCGCGAATCGCGCGCGAAAGCGGCGGCTGCGAGATGTGCAGGGCCTCCGCCGCACGGCCGAAGTGCAGCCGCTCGGCGACGGCCACGAAATACCGCAGCCGACGCAAGTCCGGCACATTCATACCTGGAGGGTATTACAGCGCGACGGACATTGCATTGGTCTCGGCGCCGTTCCGGACGCAGAATGCGAGGTTCCAGGAGGATCGCCATGACCACCTACAACCGCCGCTCCAAGCTGATTACCCACGGCGTGGCCCGCTCGCCCAACCGCGCGATGCTGCGCGCGGTCGGCTTCGGCGACCACGACTTTGAGAAACCCATCGTCGGCGTCGCCAACGGCCACTCGACGATGAACCCGTGCAATGCGGGCATCCAGCCGCTCATCGACCGTGCAATGGCTGCGCTCGAGCATGCCGGCGCGAAGCCGCAGGTCTTCGGCGTGCCCACCGTGACCGACGGCATCGGCATGGGCACCGAGGCGATGAAGTATTCGCTCGTATCGCGCGAGGTGATCGCCGATGCCATCGAGACCAGCATTAACGGCCAGGCCATGGACGGGGCGCTGGTCGTTGGCGGCTGCGACAAGAACATGCCCGGCGGCATGATGGCCATCGCGCGCATGAACGTGCCGGCCATCTATGTCTACGGCGGCACCATCAAGCCCGGCAAGTGGAAAGGCAAGGACCTGACCATCGTTTCGGCATTCGAGGCCGTCGGCTCCTTTGCCGCCGGCAAGATGAGCGAGGAAGACTTCGTCGGCATCGAGAAGAACGCCTGCCCGAGCGTCGGCGCGTGCGGCGGCATGTATACCGCCAACACCATGAGCTCGTCGTTCGAGGCGCTCGGCATGAGCCTGCTCGGCTCGTCGCAAATGGCGGCACCCGACGGCGAGAAAGCCGACTCGGCAGCCGAGTCGGCGAAGGTGCTCGTCGAGGCCATCAAGCAGGACCTCAAGCCGCGCGACATCATCACGCGCAAGTCGATCGAGAACGCGGTGGCGCTGGTGATGGCGACGGGCGGATCCACCAATGCGGTTCTGCACTTCCTGGCGATCGCGAGCGCGGCGGGCGTCAAGTGGACCATCGACGACTTCGAGCGCGTGCGCCGCAAGGTGCCGGTGCTTTGCGACCTCAAGCCATCGGGGCGCTTCGTCGCGGTCGATTTCCATCGCGCGGGCGGCGTGCCGCAGGTGCTGAAGATCCTGCTAGCGAACGGCGTGCTGCACGGCGAGTGCATGACGATTCACGGCAAGACCATGGCCGAGATGCTGAAGGACGTGCCCGCCGAGCCGGCCGCCGACCAGGAGGTAATCCGTCCGTGGTCGAAGCCAATGTACAAGGAAGGCCACCTCGCCATCCTCAAAGGCAACCTCGCCACCGAGGGATGCGTCGCCAAGATCACCGGCCTCAAGAATCCAACCATTACCGGTCCGGCGCGCGTCTTTGACTCGGAGAACGCGTGCATGAAGGCCATCATGGCGAAGCGCATCAAGCCCGGCGACGTGGTGGTGATCCGCTACGAAGGCCCCAAGGGCGGACCGGGCATGCAGGAGATGCTCGCGCCGACTTCCGCGCTGATCGGCCAGGGCCTCGGCGAATCGGTCGGGCTCCTCACGGATGGGCGCTTCTCGGGCGGCACCTGGGGCATGGTCGTCGGCCATGTTGCGCCCGAGGCTTACGTGGGCGGCACGATCGCGCTCGTGAAGGAGGGTGACTCCATCACGATCGATGCCAAGAAGCGCCTGATCCAGCTCAACGTGCCGGCGAAGGAGCTCGCCAGGCGCCGCAAAGCATGGAAGGCGCCGAAGCCGCGGTACACGCGCGGGCTGATGGCGAAATACATGAAGCTCGTGTCCACCGCGTCGCTGGGGGCCATTACGGATTCAGAAGCTTGAGCCGGGCTGCTTGAGAAATTCCACTTCGTCGGGCGTGGAGACGCGGCCGAGGATGGCGTTGCGGTGAGGAAAGCGGCCGAAGCGCGCGATGATGTCGCGGTGCGCGCACGCGTAACGATGGACATCCGCCGTCTCCGGAAAGCGCGCCAACGGCTCGGTGAGCTCGCAGGCGCGCAGCTGGTCCGCGAGCACCTCGCTATGCTCGAGCGGCAGATAAATGAACAATTTTTCGACCGGAAATAGCTCGCGGTCATAGCCGCGCTCGAGCGCAAGGTTCGAGCTTTCGAGGGCGAGCGCATCGGCGGCGAAGGCGCGCGCGTTGCCGCGAAACATCTGGCGCGGGAACTGATCGAGCACGATGATGCGCGCGAGACACGGTCTTGCAGCGTCGAGCCAATCGCGGTTGCCGGCGAGCGTTTCGTACAGTCCGAGGAAATGGCGCGTGATTTCGGCGTCGAAGGCGGCGCTCTTCTCGAACCAGCGCTTCTGGCTCCTGCCATATTCGGCGCCGCTGCCGAACCAGAAGGCCAGCACGTCATCCGGACGGTAGTTGGCCATCGGTGCAGATGTTAAGCTCGTCGGGGCATGCTTAGCCGAATCGTCGCCGCCGTGCTCGTCATCTGCCTCGCCCTGCCCTATCCCGCGCAGGCTGCGATGCTGGCGATCGATTCGGGTCAGCGCGACCACGTCAACCGCCTGCTGGATCGCGCAGACGTGCAGTCGCGTCTGCAAGCCTATGGCGTGAGCGCCGACGACGTGAAGGCGCGCGTCGCGGCCATGACCGACAGTGAACTCGCGCCGCTGGCCGAGCGCATCGACAGCCTGCCCGCGGGCGGCGAGGGCATCATCGGCGCGCTGCTGATCATCTTTATCGTGCTTTTGATCACCGACATCCTCGGCTTCACCAAGGTCTTTCCCTTCACCAAGCCGATCAAGTAGGCAGTGCCCAATCGCCTCGCCGGCGAGACCTCGCCGTACCTTCAGCAGCACGCCGCGAACCCGGTCGACTGGTATCCGTGGGGCGCCGAGGCGCTCGAGCGCGCCAAGCGTGAAGACAAGCCGATCCTGCTTTCGGTGGGCTACTCGGCTTGCCACTGGTGCCACGTCATGGCGCACGAGAGCTTCGAGGATGCGGCCGTCGCGGCGGTGATGAACCGGCTTTTCATCAACGTGAAGGTGGATCGCGAGGAGCGCCCGGACCTCGACCAGATCTACCAGAGCGCGCATCAGATGCTCGCGCAGCGGCCGGGCGGCTGGCCGCTCACCATGTTCCTGACGCCCGAGGGCGCGCCGTTCTTCGGCGGCACCTATTTTCCCAAGCAGCCGCGCCACGGATTGCCCGGCTTTGCCGATCTGTGCGAGCGCATCGCGGCGATCTGGCGCGAGAGGCGAAGCGAAATCGAGGCGCAGAACGCCGAGGTACTGAAGGCGTTCGAGCGCACGCTCCCGAGGCCAGCGGCGGCGGGCGAGTTCTCCGCCGACGTGATCCGCGCGATGCTCGACAACCTGCGCGCGAACTTCGATGCGCAGCTCGGCGGCTTCGGCACGGCGCCCAAGTTTCCGCACCCGGCGGACCTGGAGCTGTGCCTGCGCGAAGGTGAGCGCGACATGGCGCTCGTCACGCTCGAGCGCATGTGCGAAGGCGGCATCTACGATCACCTGGGCGGCGGATTTTGCCGCTACAGCACCGATGCGCAATGGATGATTCCGCACTTCGAGAAGATGCTCTACGACAACGGGCCGCTGCTGGGCCTGCTGGCGGACGCCTGGTTGGTGAGCCGATCGGAAACCTTCAAGCGCTGCGCCGAAGAAACCGCGGCCTGGCTGATGCGCGAGATGCAATCGCCGCAAGGCGGCTACTACTCCTCACTCGACGCGGACAGCGAGCACGTCGAAGGCAAGTTCTACGTGTGGGACCGCGGCGAAGTGCAGGCGCTGCTCTCCGCCCAGGAATACGCCGCATTTTCCGGTCGCTTCGGGCTGGATCGCGAGCCGAACTTCGAGGGCAAGCACTGGCACCTGCACGGCTATGCGCCTTTGGTCGGTAATGCCGCGCTCGTCGATTCGGCGCGCGCCAAGCTATTCGCCGTCCGGGAGAAGCGCGTGCGGCCCGGGCGCGATGACAAGGTGCTCGTCTCGTGGAATGCGCTCGCCATTCGCGGCATGGCGCACGCCGGGCGGGTGTTCGCACGCCCGGCGTGGATCGCCTCGGCGCGCAGCGCACTGCAGTTCATCCGCGCGCAGATGTGGCGCGACGGGCGGCTGCTCGCGACCTACAAGGATGGACGAGCGCACCTCAACGCCTACCTCGACGACTACGCGTTCCTGATCGGCGCCCTGCTCGAGCTGATGCAGGCCGATTTCTCGCCGCCCGACCTCGACTGGGCAAAAGCGCTGGCGGACGTTTTGCTGACCGAGTTCGAAGACCCGGCGCACGGCGGCTTCTTCTTTACCGGTGCAAGCCACGAGCGGCTGTTTCACCGGCCAAAGCCCGGGCAGGACCAGGCGATGCCGTCGGGCAACGCGGTTGCCGCCTGGAGCCTGGCTCGCCTGGCAATCATCACCGAGGACCCGCGATACGCGCAGGCCGCGGAGCGAACGCTTCGCCTCTTTTATCCGGCCATGCGCGACCACCCCGCCGGTTACGCGGCGATGGCAGCCGCCCTCGCGGAGCAAATCGCCCCGCCCAAGCTGCTGGTCCTGCGTGGGCGCAGCCCGGACCTCAGCCGCTGGCGGGACGAGCTTGCGGCCGAATACCTGCCGGACGGACAGGTATTTGCTATCCCGGACGCAATGCCAGGGGTGCCGCCGGCGCTGGACAAGCCCACACGCGCCGAGCGTGTCAACGGATGGCTGTGCCGGGGCGTTATATGCCTTCCGCCCATCAGCGATTTCGTACAATTGAAGGCGGCCTGCAAGGAGAAAACATGAAAGCCGTCGCAGTTATCCTGGGTATCGCCGCCGTTGCACTCGCTGCCCCCTCGCAAGCGAACGAAGCGCTGGCGAAGAAGCACAACTGCTTCGCCTGCCACGCCGTGGACAAGAAGCTCGTCGGTCCGGCCTACAAGGACGTGGCCGCCAAGTACGCAAAGGATCCCAGCGCGGAAGCCAAGCTCGCCGAGAAGGTGAAGAAGGGCGGGCAAGGAGTCTGGGGTCAGGTGCCGATGCCGGCGAACCCGCAAGTGCCGGATGCGGACGTGCATGCCCTGGTGAAGTGGATCCTCTCGCAGAAGTAACGCAGTCGATTTCCGGGGGAGGGCGGAGGTACCATATCCGCCCCCGAACGTCATAAAGAACCCGGAGAACTCATGAAGAACACCAAGCTCGCCGTCTCGGCCGTGGCGCTTGCCGTGGCGCTCGCTGGCTGCGGCGACAAGAAGCCCGCCGCAGGCGCGGCTGCAGGCGCCGAGGTGAAGATCGGTCACGTGGCGCCGCTCACCGGCGGCATCGCGCATCTTGGCAAAGACAACGAGAACGGCGCGCGCCTCGCGGTTGAAGAAGCCAATGCCGCCGGCGTGAAGCTCGACGGCAAGGACGTGAAATTCACGCTCGTCGCCGAGGACGACCAGGCCGATCCGAAAGTCGGCACCACGGTGGCGCAGAAACTCGTCGACGCAAAAGTCGTCGGCGTCGTCGGACACCTCAACTCCGGGACGTCGATCCCCGCCTCCTCGATCTACAACCAGGCCGGCATTCCGGTCATCTCGGGCTCCGCCACCAATCCGAAGCTCACCGAGCAGGGCTTCAAGAATCAGTTCCGCGTCGTCGGCCGCGACGACCAGCAAGGCCCCGCAATCGCGAGCTACATCGCGAGCGAGAGGAAGCCCAAGGTGGTGGCCGTGATCGACGATGCCACGGCCTATGGCGAGGGCATCGCCAATGAAGTGGAGAAGACCTTGAAGGCGGCGAAGATCCAGGTGCTGGCGCGCGAAAAAGGCACCGACAAGACGACCGACTGGAAGGCGATCCTCACCAAGCTCAAAGGTCGCAATCCGGACGCGGTGTTCTACGGCGGCATGGACGCGACCGGCGGCCCGCTTCTCAAGCAGGGCAAGGAGCTCGGCATGAAGGCCGTGTTCTCGTTCGGCGATGGCGCGTGCACCGACAAGATGAAGGAGCTCGCGGGCGACGCGGCCGAAGGCCTGCTGTGCTCACAGGCGGGCATTCCGGCGCAGGCGGCGTCCAAGAAATTCCTGGAGGCCTACAAGAAGAAGTTCAACCAGGACCCGATCCTCTACTCGCCGTTTACCTACGACGCGACGAACCTGCTGATCGAGGCGATGAAGAAGGCCGACTCATCGGATCCGAAGAAGTACCTGCCCGAGCTGCAGAAGATCAGCTTCGCCGGCTCCACGGGCCAGATCGCCTTCGACGAGAAGGGCGACCGCAAGGACGCGGAGATGACCATCTTCACGATGAAGGGCGGCAAGATCGAGCCCATCGCGGTCATCAAGGGCGGCAAGACCGCGAGCTACGAAGAGTTCGTGAAGACGATGGGCGCCGCCAAGTAGCCCTTCGAGCACGCTGAAACACGAACGGCACCCGGGGGTGCCGTTTTTGTTTTTGGTTTAGGCTTGCGGCCCGTGGATACGTTTCTGCAGCAGGTCATCAACGGCCTTACCGCGGGAAGCGTCTACGCCGTCGTGGCCCTCGGCTATACCATGGTCTACGGCATCATCCAGCTCATCAACTTCGCGCACGGCGAAGTGGTGATGATCGGCGCGATGGTGGCCTTTACCGTGATCAACGCGCTGGTGCCTTCCGGGCTGCCGCCGGTGGCGATCGTCCTCATCGGCGCGGGCTCGGCCATCCCGGTGTGCATGTTGGTCGGCTATGCGATGGAGCGGCTCGCCTACCGGCCGCTGCGCCACGCGCCGCGCCTTGCGCCACTGATCACCGCGATCGGCGTGTCGATCATCCTGCAACACCTCGCGCTGATGATCTGGAGCCGCAACATCCTCGCCTTCCCGCAGATCATCCCGTCGCGCACGTATCTCGTCGGCGGTGCATCGATCAGCACGATCCAGATCACGATCCTCGCCATCTGCTTTGCGTTGATGGCGGCGCTGGCGATGCTCGTCTACCGCACGCGCCTCGGCACCGCGATGCGAGCGACGGCGCAGAACCCGCAGGTGGCGGGCCTGATGGGCATCGACATCAATGGCGTGATCGCCGCGACGTTCGTCATCGGTGCCGGACTGGGCGCGGTCGCCGGCGTCCTGTACGGCACGTACTACGGCATCGCGCAGTACACGATGGGCTCCATCCTGGGACTGAAAGCGTTTTCCGCCGCAGTGCTCGGCGGCATCGGCAACATCCCGGGTGCCATGCTCGGCGGCGTGCTGCTCGGCATCGTGGAAGCGTTGGGCGCGGGCTATATCGGCGACTTCACGGACCTCTGCCAATACGCCTTCTTCGCCGAGCGCATCGCCGACTGCTCGGGCGGCGGCAACTTCGTCCTCTTCGGCTCGAACTACCAGGACGTGTTCGCATTCATCGTCCTTATCCTGGTCCTCGTCTTCCGGCCCTCCGGGCTGCTCGGCGAGCGCGTCGGCGATCGCGCATGAAGGATTGGCGCCGGCGCCCGGCGACACTGTGGATCGGCTGCGCGCTGATCGCCCTGACGCTCGCCGCGCTGCCGTTCGGGCTCGCGCACATCGGGACGAGCTGGGTGCGCATTACGAACTACGCGATCCTCTACGTCCTGCTGGCGCTCGGGTTGAACATCGTCGTCGGCTTTGCCGGGCTTCTGGACCTCGGCTACATCGCCTTCTACGCCGTGGGCGCCTACACCTATGCGCTGCTCGCCAGCCCGCACTTCGGCCTGCATCTGCCGTTCTGGATCATCCTGCCGGTGGGCGCGGCGATCGCCGCGCTCTTCGGCGTGATGCTGGGCGCACCGACGCTCAAGCTGCGCGGCGACTACCTCGCCATCGTAACGCTCGGATTCGGCGAGATCGTGCGCGTCTTTCTCAACAATCTTTCGCGCCCGCTGAATGTGACCAACGGGCCGCAAGGCATCGCGCGCATCGATCCGTTCAGCATCGGCCCCTTCAGCTTCTCGCGGCCGGAGACCATCGCGGGTCTGGAGTTCAGCGGACCGATCAAGTACTACTACCTGCTACTCGTCGTCATGCTGCTCGTGATCGGCATCAACCTGCGGCTGCAGAATTCCCGCATCGGGCGCGCGTGGGAAGCGATCCGCGAGGACGAGATCGCGGCGCGCTCCATGGGCATCAACACCAGAAACCTGAAGCTGCTCGCCTTCGCGATGGGAGCCACCTTCGGCGGCGTGGCGGGCGGCATGTTCTCGGCCATCCAGGCGTTCATCTCGCCGGAGAGCTTCGTGCTCGTCGAATCGATCATGATCGTGTCGATGGTCGTGCTGGGCGGCATGGGCAACATCTGGGGCGTCATCCTCGGCGCGGTGCTGCTGTCGTTCACGCCTGAGGTGCTGCGCTGGACCGTGGAGCCCGCACAGCACGCGCTTTTCGGCCGTTCGCTGATCGAGCCGGAAGTGATCCGCATGCTGCTGTTCGGACTCGCCCTGGTGCTGATCATGCTTTTCCGGCCGGCCGGATTGCTGCCCTCTGCGGTACGCAAGCGCGAGCTCACGGGGCAGCACGGGTGAGTGCGCTCCTGGAGGTCAGCGGCGTGGCGAAGCGTTTCGGGGGGCTGCAGGCGCTCGAGAATGTCTCGTTCTCCATCGCCAAGGGCGAGATCTACGGACTGATCGGCCCGAACGGCGCCGGCAAGACCACGCTCTTCAACGTCCTGACCGGCGTGTACTCCGTCGACGCCGGCAGCTTGCATTTCGAAGGCCGCGATGTCTGCGGGCTCGCTCCGCACCAGATCGCCGCAGCGGGCATCGCGCGCACCTTCCAGAATATCCGGCTATTCGCCAACCTGTCGGCGCTGGAGAACGTGATGATCGGCCGGCACGTGCGCACCCACGCCGGCGTCATGGGTGCCGTCTGGCGTAACCAGCGAACGCTGAATGAAGAGCGGGAGATCGTGGCGCGCGCGCTGGCGCTCCTCGACTATGTCGGCATCCGCCCGCGTGCGAACGATCGTGCCGGCAGCCTGCCGTATGGCGATCAGCGGCGGCTCGAGATCGCGCGCGCGCTCGCCACCGAGCCGCGCCTGCTCGCCCTCGATGAGCCGGCGGCGGGAATGAATCCGTCCGAGCGCCTCGCCCTCGGCAAGCTGATTGGCCGCATCCGCGAGGAAGGCGTCACCGTTCTCCTCATCGAGCACGACGTGCGCCTGGTGATGAACGTGTGCGACCGCGTGATGGTGCTCGACTACGGACGGCGCATCGCCGAAGGTGCGCCGGCCGAGGTGCAGCGCGACCCGAAAGTCATCGAGGCTTATCTGGGCGCGCCGCGTGCTGCTTGAAGTGCGGCAGCTCGAGGTGCACTACGGCGGCATTCGCGCCGTCGCCGGCGTGGATCTCGAGGTCGCCGAAGGCGAGCTGGTCTGCCTGATCGGCGCCAATGGCGCCGGCAAGACCTCCACGCTGAAGGCGATCTGCGGCCTGATCGCGTCGAAGAGCGGCAGCATTCACTACAGCGGTGGCGACATCAGCCACGCGCCGGTGCACGAGCTGCCGCGCAAGGGCCTCGTCATGGTGCCGGAGGGTCGCGGCATCTTCGCGCAGCTCACCGTCGAGGAAAACCTCGCCATGGGGGCTTATGCGCACGGCGGCGGCGATGCCGGCGCGCAATACGAGCGCTTCCCGCGGCTCGCCGAGCGCCGCAAGCAAGTCGCCGGCACGCTCTCCGGCGGCGAGCAGCAGATGCTCGCGCTTGCGCGCGCACTGATGACGCGCCCCCGCTTGCTTCTGCTGGACGAGCCGTCGATGGGCCTCGCGCCGATGATGGTGACGCGCATCTTCGACCTCGTGGAGGATATCGCCAGGCAGGGTGTCACCATCCTGCTGGTGGAGCAGAACGCCCGCCTCGCGCTGGAGGTCTCACGGCGCGGCTACGTCATGGAATCAGGCGCGATCACCCTTGCCGGACCGGCGCGCGAGCTGCTCGACAATCCGCGCGTCCGCGAGGCCTACCTCGGCGAATAAAATAGGCTCATGCAGCATCTTCTGATCGCCGGGTTCGGCGACATCGCGCGCCGTGCATTGCCTGCGCTGCAGTCTCGTTTTCAGGTTACGCCGCTGTCGCGCCGGTACGGCGTCGACCTCGATCGGCCGCTCGAGCCGCGCAAGGCAGATGCACTGCTGCATTGCGCGCCGCCGCCCTCGACGGGGTCGGGCGATCCGCGCACGGCGCATTTGCTCGCCGCGCTGCAAGGTGTGCGGCGCATCGTGTACATCAGCACCAGCGGCGTGTATGGCGATTGCGGGGGTGCGCTCGTCGACGAGGCACGTGCGGTCAACCCGCAGACCGAGCGCGCGCGCCGGCGCGTGCACGCCGAACGGCAACTCGAACGCTGCGGCGTCGCGCTGGTGGTCCTGCGTGCGCCCGGCATTTACGCCGCCGATCGCCTTCCGCTCGATCGTCTGCGCGCCGGCACGCCGGTGCTGCGCGCGGAGGATGACGTCTACACCAATCATATTCATGCCGACGATCTGGCGAGAGCAGCGGTGCGCGCGCTGGAACCGGACGCGATGCCGGGCGTCTATAACGTGGCGGACGACAGCGATCTGCGCATGGGAGACTGGATGGATTTAGTCGCCCGGCACGCGGGGCTGCCGAAGCCGCCGCGCATGGCGAAGACCCGCATCGCGGATTCGGTGCCGCCCGAATTGTTGAGCTTCATGAACGAATCGCGCCGCCTCGATAACCGGCGCCTGAAGGCCGTCCTGGGGCTGCAGCTTCGCTATCCGACGGTTCACGAGGGCCTCGCGCATGAGCACGCTATTGGTGTTGACTAACCTGCCGGACCGCGCAGCCGCCGAGCGGCTCGCCGGCGTGCTGGTCGAGAAGAATCTCGCGGCGTGCGTCAATATCCTGGCGCCGTGCCGGTCCGTCTATCGATGGAAAGGCGCCGTGCAGCACGACGAAGAGCACCCGATGCTGATCAAGACCACGCGCGAGCGCTATGCGGCGCTCGAAGAGGCGCTGCGCGCCGGGCACCCGTACGAGCTGCCGGAGATCATCGCGCTGCCGATCGAGCGCGGCCTGCCGGCCTACCTCGACTGGGTGGCCGCGGAGACCCAGCCTTGAGGCGGTTCCTTCTGCTTTTGCTCGGTTTCGTCTGCGTTGGCGCTGGCGCGGCGGACCTGTTGGAGCCCGAAAAGGCCTTCCAATTTTCCGCCCGCGTGTGCTCGACGAGCAGGCGATCGAGGTGCACTTCGCCATCGCCGACGGGTACTACCTCTACCGCGAGCGCTTCAAATTCGCGGCCGAAGGCAACCCGTCGATCAAGCTCGGCGCGGCAGAGCTGCCAGGCGGCATCCCTCACAAGGATGAGTTCTTCGGCTCGACGGAAACCTATCGCAAGGCGGTCGCGATCCGCATCCCGATCGAAGGCAACGGGCGCTTCGAGCTCAAGGTCACCTCGCAGGGTTGTGCAGATGCGGGCGTGTGCTACGTGCCGATGGATTCGAGCGCCTCGCTCGAGGTTGCCGCCGGCGCAGGCGCGACGCCACGGCTTTCGATCTTCGCATCCGACACCGATATCGCCCGGCTTTTCGAAGGCAACGTGGTGCTGGTGCTGGCGAGCTTCCTCGCCTTCGGCGTCTTGCTCGCCTTCACCCCGTGCGTGCTGCCGATGATTCCGATCCTCTCCAGCATCATCGCCGGCGAAGGCCGCGCGCTGAACAAAATGCACGCGCTCGCGTTGTCGGGCGCGTATGTACTCGGCATGGCGTTCGCCTACGCCGTG